>Ga0315277_10008892_pt1 | contig 12869 bp, 10 predicted proteins | sample YL17G05_15_MG_FD_203695 | JGI IMG/M metagenome (GOLD analysis project Ga0315277, IMG submission 203695) | Sediment microbial communities from Yellowstone Lake, YNP, Wyoming, USA - YL17G05_15 | ecosystem: Environmental > Aquatic > Freshwater > Lake > Sediment | place: USA: Wyoming | collected...
ACTCGTCGGTCCCGCTGAAAGCGCGGTGCTGACCGTGCGCGACTTCGGCTATCTGGCACTGGAGGTCGAGTACGACAAGCCCGTCGTCTGCTGGCAATGGCCCGGCCTGGCGCAGACCACGACCGACCAGGTTCTGCTGTGCCCGTACTTTGAGCCTTCATCGCAGGACCAGTTGCAGCAGCGGCGATTCGAGGACTCCAACGGCGTGATCATCGAGACCTCCTTCTACTGGCCGCCTCACCCCAAAGGCCCGGTCGCCGGTTACACTGCGCCGCTGGCTCGCTGGGTCGAGACGCGAATCGCCGGATACACCAGCGAGCCCATCGTGCTTCACGGCTGGTACTCACAAACCTACAAACCCGAGCACCACAATTTCAGCGAGCATTTCCTGTTCGAGCCGCAGCTTGAGCCGGACCTGTCGCCCGACATCTTGGCGGAGCTTCGCGACAAAGACATCCGGCTGATCCACGCCTATACCAGCTTCGACCAAGCCACCATCGCCACCTACGGATTCAACTTCCAGCCGCCCCCGCCGGTCACAGACGTGAATGCTGTGGAGTAGTTGGCGCGTCGGGCGATTCTCTACACAGCGAACTTGATTGTGTGGCTTGACTCCATCCCGGCGGCCAGGGTGCGGACTGCGGCGGTTGCCGTGTGCTTGCTTGGAGTCGGGTCGGCTATGTGATAGAACTGATAGTAGTCCTGGTAGGCGCCTGCTTTGGTTTTTGGTGCCGTGAGGGAGGGCGTGACTTTTTCGCCGTCGATGGTCAGGCTTGTCAGCTCCGCGCGGGGGGTTTTGGGCAGGCCCTGCGTCGTGCAATCCCAGCGGCATCGCACGCGGATTGTCACGCCCCGGTCGGGCCGGGCCGCCTCCCATTTGTCATCCGGCCTGACCGCCACGAGAGATACAATTGGCGATTGGAAAGCGGGTTTGTCCCACCACCTCCACTGCGGCTCGCGACGGCGGACGAACTCGAGCACCTCGGGCGGGCCGCCGTGCATCCACGTCTGGCCGCTGCTCACGCGATCGTGCCGGACAGCGACCACCCAGTTGTTCTTCAGGGCCGTCAGCCAGCTCTGCCACGTCGGCTCCTTCGCCAGGAACAGAGTTCGGAATCCCTCCAGTTGGTCGAGCCACCACCACGATTCCTCGCCGTGTGCATCCTGAAGAGCGATGAACGGAATCTGCTGCCAGTAATGCTTCAGGAATGGCTCGCTGTTGGTGAAATCGGGGTTGCCGAAGTGGAACGTGCTGATGGCCGCATACCCGCCGCGCTCAAGGGAGTCGTCGAGGTACAGCCGTGTGAGTTCCTCGTTCTCGCCGAACTGCCAGATCAGCCGGCCGCCGGCCTTCTGCAGAGGCGCCAGCCTCTTTTGCCGGTACTGCTCCCAGGAGACAACCTGGTCCCCTGCAAGCGATGCGCCGAAATCCACGCCGGCCGGCGCAATGATGTCGCTCGTATGACTGTACGTTCCCAGACCGGGCACATCGACAAACGTGCCGTACTCCTCATCGGCGACAAAGAACGTCACGGGGACTTTGCGCTCTTTGGCGAGCGCCTGCGCGCGGGCGATCCAGCCGGCCGGTGCGTTCTTGGCGCCCCAGAGATCGATGTGCAGCGTGCGGGCCAGCTCGACCGCCTCGATGCAACTGCCCCTGCCGTGCGCCTCGATCTGAATCGTGAAGACTTTCAGACCCTTGGGAAGTTTTGGGCGCGATGGGAGACGAGTTCGACGACTGTGAGGCGGCGAAGAGAAGTCAAGGACACCGAGGGCATGGAGTGCATCCAGCGCCCGATAGGTCGCCTCCGGATTGCTTGGCCAGCCTGAGCGGTCGGCGAATCCTCCGTCCATATTTCGCAGCGACCGCAGATAGTCGATGCAGGCCTTTGGATGAGCCGGGGGCGCACCGAAGCGTTTCAGGACTTGCACTGCCGCCCAAGTACAGGTGACATCCTCGACGCCGGCAAAGGAAGGTTCCGGCTGCCAGGTGAATCCGCCACCGGGGCATTGGCATCTCTGTACCCAATTAACGATTTCCTGATGCTTCTCAAACGGCTTGCCAATCGCCTCCAGCGCCTGGATGGCCCACCAGGTGTTCATCCCGTGCCCGTCGCCGCCGTCGGCAGCCGGGGTATTGTTGAAACTGCCGTTGGGCCGCTGACGGGTTTCGAAGTACTCGGCAAATGCCGGCGCGACGTCCTCCATCGGCAAGCCGACGAGCTGACGGCACAGCATCGACATGGCCTCCAACTGCAGGATCGGATAGCCGTGCTTCTCGTAGACTGCCGGATACGTTGAAGGTTTCGTCCACTTCTTGACCTGCTCGCGAAATGAGCTGACATCCTGGCCGAGCCACAGCAGGCTCTGAATCTGTTGGAACTCGAAGACCCGCAAGTCACGTTCGAGCTTCTTGATGCGAAATGGATGGTGCGTCCGAATGAATTCAACGAGTGCAGCCTTGTCGGGCGGCTCGCGCCCAAGCAGGTGGTAGCATCCGACAGCGGCGAAGCTCGGCGTCAGATGCGACTGAGCGTGATCCGCCCACGCACACCCGCCGTCCGTTCGCCGCAGCCTCTCCAGGTAACCACATACGCTCGCGGCCAATGAATCGGCCTTGCGCTGCCCGGCCGCAGCCCCATCAATGCGCACGACCGCCAGTGCCAGTGTCCCCACGGCGGTCTTGAGAAAATCGCGACGTTTGATCATGCCGCTGGCTTTGTCCTCGTCGAACACCAAGTCAGGTCTGGTCATTCAGCGTCCCTCATCAAGGACCGTTTCTTGTCATCCAACCGGAACGGAACCGCCCCGCCATGATACCACACTCCAGTCGTGCACCCGCAATGCTTTGCCCTCCGCTTTCCCCTTGCCTCTTAGGCGGGGTTCGTGCACAATGCGGCGAACTGGCAAGGCGCCCCGGGGATCAGGCCGGCTCCGGCCGGGGCTTGCCGGCGTCTTCGGAACTTGGGAATCAGCAAGGGAATCGATCTATGCTTCAGCATTTTTTCAAGCGTAAACCGCTCAGCCTGGTGCACGAGGAGATGAAGGGCGAGAACCGCCTGCGCAGGGTGCTCGGCCCATGGTCTCTGACCAGTCTCGGCGTCGGGTGCATTATCGGCGCGGGCATCTTCGTGATCACCGGATTCGCAGCACACTACAAGGCCGGGCCGTCCTTAGTGCTCTCCTTTGTCACGGCCGGGCTGGCCTGCATCTTCTCCGCCTTGTGCTACGCGGAATTCGCCTCCATGGCGCCCATCGCCGGCTCGGCGTACACGTACGCCTACGTCACGCTGGGCGAGATGCTCGCATGGATCATCGGCTGGGACCTGATCCTCGAATACACCGTCGCCTCCGCCACGGTCGCGCACGGCTGGTCCAAGTACTTCCAGAATTTCATCGGGATCTTTCATCTCCAAATCCCGCACGTGATCTCCAACGCGCCCTTCGAGTTTGACCCCGCCAAGGGGGTGTTTGCAGGCACCGGCACTTGGTTCGACCTGCCGGCGCTGGCCATCGTCACAATCCTGACGATCGTCCTCGTGGTCGGTATTCGGGAGAGCGCTCGCTTCAACAACGTGATGGTAGCCATCAAAGTGGCCATCGTGTTGCTGGTCATCGGAGTCGGTGTGTTCTACGTCAACCCTGACAACTGGACGCCATTCGCGCCATTCGGCTGGGCGGGTCTGAGCCTCTTTGGCAAGCCGATCTGGGGACAGACCGGCGCGGACGGCACACCGACCGGCATGGTCGCGGGAGCCGCAATCATCTTCTTCGCATATATCGGGTTCGACTCCGTCTCGACGCACGCGGAGGAGGCCCGCCGGCCGCAACGCGACGTCCCCTTTGGCATTATCACCTCCCTGATCATCTGCACGATCCTGTACATCGCGGTGACCCTCGTGCTCACCGGCATGGTCCCCTCCGACCAGATCGACGTGGATGCCCCCATCGCGGCGGCGTTCGAGCGGGTGGGGTTGGGCTGGGCGCGATTCGTCATCTCCCTGGGCGCGGTGGCCGGCATCACGTCCGTCATGCTGGTGCTGATGCTCAGCCAGCCTCGCGTGCTGCTGGCGATGGCGCGGGACGGCCTGTTGCCGGAGAGCTTCTTCGGCGATATTCACCCGCGTTTTCGCACGCCCTGGAAATCGACCATTGTCACAGGCCTTATGGTCGGGACAATGGCCTCGTTCATCCCGCTGGGCATTCTGGCGGAGTTGGTGAACATCGGCACGCTGCTGGCTTTCATCATCGTCTGTATCGCGGTGCTCGTGATGCGTTACATTCACCCGAATGCGGAGCGGCCGTTCCGCTGCCCGTGGGTGCCGGTCGTTCCGATCCTCGGCGTGTTGCTGTGCCTGGGCCTGATGCTCTCACTGCCCTTTGGGAACTGGCTGCGGCTGTTGGCCTGGATGGTGGCCGGTATGTTCATCTATCTGCTCTACGGCCGCCACCACAGCGTGATGGCGCGCCAGAGGCTCAGCGAGCAGGCCGCCAGCGCCGGCTGCGAGCCCCTGACGCCGTGAGGAGCAGGACATGAAACGATCGACGATTTGCTGGATAGTCCTTTTGGTGTCCGGGCCCGCTCTGGCGGCTAATGACGGCGCGAGTTCGGCGGTCAAACTGAGCGACCCTGCGGCGACGGCCGAGACGCAGGCACTCTATCGGAACCTGCACAAGGTGGCGCAAGCGGGCGTCCTCTTCGGCCATCAGGACACGCTCGCCTATGGCGTGGGATGGAAGGCCGACCCCAACAAGCTCGACAGCGACGTCTACCGCGTCTGCGGCAAGTTCCCCGCCGTCTTCGGCTGGGACATCGGCCACATCGGTACGCCCAGGAACATCGACGGCGTCCCGTTCGAGAGCATGAAGGGCTGGATCCGCAAGGGCTACGAGAAGGGCGGGATCAGCACGGTGAGCTGGCACGCCCAGATTCCCGGCACGACGCAGAGCGCCTGGACGCAACAAAAGGTCGTGTCGCGCCTGCTGCCCGGCGGGGACATGCACGAGACCTACCGGGCCACGCTGGACCAGGTCGCCGCCTTCTTCGCCGATCTCAAAGGCCCGCGCGGCGAGCCGATCCCCGCGATCTTCCGCCCGTTCCACGAGCACACCGGCGGCTGGTTCTGGTGGGGCAACAAGTGGTGCACGCCGGAAGAGTACAAGCAGCTCTGGCGCTTCACCATCGACTACCTGCGAAAGACCAAGGGCCTGCACAACCTCATCACAGCCTACTCGCCCGACCGCTTCAAGAGCCGCGAGGAGTACCTCGAACGCTATCCCTGCGACGACACTATCGACATCTTCGGCCACGACAACTACGGCGCGTTCCGGTCGCCGCAGACGGAAGATGAGGCCCGCCAGGCTTTGGAGACCGTGGTCGCGCTGGCCGAAGAACACAACAAGATTGCCGCCCTCACGGAGACCGGCGTTGGCCAGAACACCGCCAATGCGACCTGGTGGACCGATATGCTGCTCGATGTCATCAAGTCGAGCCCCACAACGAAGAAGATTGCCTGGGTGCTCGTCTGGCGCAACGCGGACAAGCGGCAGAACTACGCCGCATTTCCCGAGTCGGCCACCGCCGAGAATTTCAAAGCCTTCGAGCGCGACCCCATCACCACATTCCTCGAAGATCTCCCACCGATGTACAAGTAAGGTGAATTCACGTGATAAGTGCAACCGGAATGAAGGAGACGGCACGATTCCTTGCCGGCACGGCTCTGATCGTGTGTTGTCTGACCCTGGCAGGCTGTTCTACTGGCGACGCGACTCGTTCCCGGGAAGGATCCGACATCGTCCAGAGCATGAGTTTCTGGCAGCCGTATCTGCTGTATATTCTTGCCTCGCCACACCCCCGACTCTACGTCGAGGTCGATGCCGTGGAAGGGTGCGCGCCGAGCGACCGTGTCCTCAATAAGCTCCGGGATTTCCTCACGACGTACTGCAACAAGCCCGGCGGCATCGAGATCGGGCGCAGCGATGTGATCCCGATCGCAACGGCACGAGGAATCCTGCCGAATCCGCTCGCCCGCAAATACCTCGATGGCCCCCCGGACGACCCGAATGCGCCCTCGCCGGCTTTCATGTATGTGCTCTACTACAGCGGCGCCCTGAGCGACAAACACCCTGGTCCCGAAGCCGGCCACGCGGGTAAGAAAATTACGTCGCGCCCGCGCCAGCGGAACGTGCATCCCCACGCCGATTTCCTGCCGTATCCGGCGATCATTTTCATGAACAAATACTTCCACTTCAGCCGGTTCATCCTCGGTTGGCAAAGGCGGCTTTGCAAGCGATGCGTCGCGGAATTGGCAGACAGTTCGAGGCAAGCGCCGCCATCCAACCTGTGCTTCGTCGGTCCCGTGCTCGTTCGTTCAGAGAACGGTTATCACATTCTGAGCCTGCCCAGATGTATGAGGATCGTTTTGGGCGACCTGGCCGAGCAGGATTGCCGGGACTTCGCCGCCGGCGTGCGCGCCGAGACACCCGCTCCGAGTGACGACAATGAAGAATTCCTCGTGGATGCGCAGATCAAACAGGAAGTGCTCGACGACCCGGTGAAGATGCGGGACATCATCAACCGAGTCAAGAACGACCCCTACGAGGCCGTGCGAGGCGCCGCGGCCAAGATCTGGAGCGAGGCCGAGCCTGCATGTACCCGCTGACGCCGGAACCCGAAATCAGACTCAGCGGATTCGTGAAGCGATTGAAGGGCAGCTATGCATAAACACATGTTCGTCGCCCTCTCGGTTTTCCTGACGGCGGCGCTGCGGGTCAGCGGCGCGGCGGATTTCGCGCTGCGCGACCCTGCTGACAAGACGCCGGCGAGAGGCAAGGCCGAGACGGCCTCGCCACGACACCAGCACCGCTGCACCCCGAACGTATCCGGTCGATAAACGGGACGCGCCACCCAGTGAACGCGGTCAGCCCGCTCCTATGCTATTGGCGAAAAGCGCAAAGTGCCGGGGTCCGGGGACAGCGTCCCCGCCCATTGGGTGCTGCGCCACGCCAAAGTGCAAAGACCGGATGAGCCAGAGACCTTTGGCTGCGGCTGAGCGAAGCCGCGCCAGGCCCTCTGTGGTTGTATCATCGGCTTTCGACGGCTTTGGCTCGGGCCATCTGGTCGAGGGCGACGGCGCCGATGATGATGGCGCCGATGACGACGAGCTGGATGTTGGTGGAGATGCCGAGCAGGGTCAGGCCATTGCGAAGGAAGCTGATGAGCAGGGTGCCGATGATCGTGCCGATAACGGTTCCCCGGCCGCCGGAAAGGCTGGCGCCGCCGATGACGACCGCGGCGATGATGTCGAGCTCCAGGCTGATTCCGGCGGTCGGCTGGGCGGAGACGGTCCGGCTGGTCGCGATCATCGCGGCGACGCCCACCAGCAGGCCGGTCAGCGCGTAGATCGCCAGCAGGTTGAAATCCACGTGCACGCCCGCATGGTAAGCTGCCTGGCGATTCGAGCCGATGGCGTAGGTATATCGCCCCAGCGGCGTGTACCGCAGCATGAAAAAGGCGGCGGCAACGATCAGCACGAAGATCAGCACGTTGACCGGAACGCCGTGAGGCATGATCTGAACGTTCTGGCCGAGACTCGCAAGATCAGGCGAACTCCACGGCGGCAGGATATCAAGCACCTGCCTCTTCAGTGTGCCATCCGGAGCGGCAACCATGTTCTCCGCGGTCTTCCACAATGGGACTATGCCCTGGCCGAGGAATGTGTAGGTGGGCACGTCGAACATCATGCCCTTGTTCATCACGTAGGAGATTCCGCGAAAGGCGCTCATCGTGCCGAGGGTGACGATGAAGGGCGGCAGGTTGAGCTTGGTGATCAGACCGCCGTTGAGCAGGCCGCAGAGCAGCCCCGCGCCGACGCCGGCCAGAGTTCCGAGCCACATCAAGCCGGCGGTTGGGACGATGCTGCTGTTCTTCGTCATGATGAGTCCCGCGACCATGCCGCACAGGGCCATCATCGAGCCGACGGACAGGTCGATGCCGCCGGAGATGATGACCGCCGTCATGCCCATCGCGATGATGCCGTTGACGCTGGAGCGGCTCAGGACGTTGAAGAAGTTCTCCGCCGTCAGAAACGTGTTGGGCTTCAGCGCCGCCAGGATGGCGATCAGCAGGATCAGCGTCGCAAAAGGAAGCAGTTGTCGAACGAACTTGTTCATGCTTTCTCCTCCACAGCGGCCAGGTGCATCACTTCTTCGGGCGAGGTCTGTTTCGTCACGAGGTTGCCGACCAGCTTGCCCCGGCGCATCACGAGGATCCGATCGGCGATCCCGAACAGCTCAGGCAGCTCGGAGGAGATGAACAGGATTGCCTTCTGCTGTTCGGCGAGCTTGTTGAGCAGCGTGTAGACCTCGGTCTTGGCCCCGACGTCGATGCCGCGTGTGGGCTCATCGAAGATCATGAACTTCGAGTTGGCGAGCAGCCAGCGTGCGATAAGCAGTTTCTGCTGGTTGCCGCCGGAGAGGGAGCTGGCCGGCGCTTGCGGCGAGGACCACTTGACTGCGATTCGCGAGGCCACGTCGGCGGCGATCCGGGTCTCCCGGGCCGGCTTGATGAACGGCGTAAAGCCGATCTGCTTGAGGTTCGGCAGCGTGATGTTCCAACTACAGGGCAATTCCACGCACAGCCCCGTCCGCTTGCGATCCTCCGTCAGCAGGGCGATACCGTTGCTGATGGCCTCGCCGGGCGAGTGAATATCGAGTTCGCGGCCGTCCAGTACGACGCTGCCGGCCGTTCTCTTATCTACACCAAAGATGGCGCGAGCGACCTCGGTTCGGCCCGCACCGACCAGACCGGCCATGCCGACGATCTCGCCCCGGCGGACCTCAAAACTGATGTCACGAACGCCCGCGTCGGAGGACAAGCCGTCAACTTGGACAAGCACCTCGCCGATGCTGACGTTCCGCTGCGGAAAGAAATCCGTCAGCTCCCGGCCGACCATGTAGTGGACGATCCTGGAGATATTCAGATTCGTCATGGGCTCGGAATGCACGAGCTGTCCGTCGCGCAGGACGCTGACCTCATCGGCGAGATCGATGATCTCTTCGAGCCGGTGCGAGATGTAGATGATGGAGAGTCCCTGGCTGCGGAGCCGGCGGACGACCTCGAAGAGCCGCTTCGCCTCGCGCTCGGAGAGCGAGGACGTGGGCTCGTCCATGACAATGATAGACGCGTTGCGGCGCAGGGCCTTGAGAATCTCGACGATCTGGCAATCGCCGGTGGGCAGGTCCTCGACCTTCGCCGCCGCGTCGAGATCGAAGTTGAACCTGCGGGCAAGCTCATCGGCCCGGGCGATCATCGCCCGGTGACTGACGGTACATGGGACGGGGCCCCGGGGCTCGGCGCCGAGAAAGATATTCTCCGCCGCCGTCAGGTGCTCGGCCAGGTCCAGCTCCTGGTAGATCATCGAGACCCCCGCCTCGATGGCTTGGGCGGGATTCTCGAAGGTCCGCCGCCGGCCGTGAATCTCGATGGCGCCGGTGTCGGGCTGGTACACGCCGGCCAGAATCTTCATGAGCGTGGATTTGCCCGCCCCGTTCTCGCCGACCAGGGCGTGCACCGTGCCGGTGCGGACGGTCAGGCGGACGTCCCGCAGCGCCTGTACGGGGCCGAACCGCTTGGAGATCCCCTCCATGCGCAGCGCGATTCCCCCCTGCAGGGCTGTCTCTTGCGGCGCCGCTATCATATCTGCGAATCGAGCAGCTCCTTGATCTTCGGGTCGCCAAGCCGGTCTAGAGTGATCAGCTCGACGCCCGTATCGACCTCCTTCGGCACCTTCTCGCCCTTGAGATGGCGAACGATGGCCTTGACGCCCTCGTAGCCCATCTTGTAGGGGTTCTGGATGATCAGCCCGTCGAGGTCGCCTTTCTTGAGTCCTTCCACGAGCATCGGCCAAGCGTCAAAGCCGACCATCTTGATCTTCTTCTGACCCTGCTGGAATCCCTGCAGGGCGGTCAGGGCGCCGCCGGCGGAGGTGGCGTTGCAGGCGAAGACGCCGTCGATCGCGGGATTCCTCGTCAGCATGTCCTGGGTGACGTCCCGGGCCTTCTCCATCGTCGGCGGGTTGGGGTACTTCGAATCGACGATCTGAATCTCCGGGAAGTCCTTGGCGAGCGTCTCGCGGAAGCCCTGAAGCCGGAAGTCCGTGGAGGCGGAGTTGGGCGTCCACTCGACGACAATGACCTTGCCCTTTCCGCCGAGCACTTCGCCGATGCGCTTGGCGGCCAGGGCGCCGCCCTTGTAATTGTCCGTGGCCATGTAGCACAGGAATTTGTCGGTCTCCACAGACGAGTCGATAATGACGCAGGGGATATTCTTGGCGTAAATCTTTTCGACCGTGGGAACGAGGGCCTTGCGGTCGTTGGGGGCCAGGACCAAGCCGTCCACTTTCTGCGCGATCATGTCCTCGACGATCTGAATCTGCCGCTCGCGGTCCGTCTCGATTTCCGGGCCGTTCCACAGGATGTTGTACTTTTCTTCCTCGCCGGCTTTGAGGGCTCCCTGCCGCACGCCTTCCCAGTAGACCGAGGCGGTTTCCTTGGGAACGACGCCAATCCGGCGGGTCGCTTCCGTGCCGCCGCCCCGCCGGAGCAGCCCAACCGTCACCAGCACGGCCGCCAGAACCACGAACACAACAATCCACAGCGCATTTTTCATGGCCAGCACCCTCAGAATTCACTATTCACTATTTGCCATTTTCGGCGAATCATCGTACGGGCTAATCGGCAAATAGTAAATAGCAAATCACTAGAAGGTCAGGCCGACGCCGAGCAGGTATTTGACGTCCGTGCTGCCCCGGTCGGGAGCCGGGCTGGCATCGAAGTCGAAGATCACTTTGAAGCTGGCGAACAGGTTCTTAACCATCGTGGCCCGCAGCTCCGCCGAGGTCGTCAGGAAGTAGTCGGAGAAGTCGTCGAGACTCGGGTAGTAGGTCAGGTCGTGCAGGAGCTTGAGGTTCTTGCCGATCGTTTTGTTCAGATTGTAGCCGGCCTGAAGGGAGATCTCGCTGTTGCTCTCCGCTGTGTCCTCGAACTTCTCATAGAGCGAGGCCAGACCGAAGCCGGTGGAGAAACTCGTGCGCTCGGTCTCGATCCACTGGTAACCGGCGCCGCCGCCGACCACGAGTCTGCGGTCGAGGTCGGCGATGGCGTCCTTCTCTAACCGGACGTTGCCGAAGCCGAAGAATTTCTTCGTGAAGAAGTAGTCGTACTGCATCTTCGCCCGCCACCAGTTCTCGGTCGTGTCCTCGTCCCCGGTGTCAGGGTCCTCCCGGCGGCTCGTGGCATAATCGGCGCTGGTGGTGAGACGGTCCTTCTCGCTTCGCCGGGCGGCGTTGACGCTGCCGGTGACCGATTCGGCCGTGGTGTTGCCGTGGATGGAACTCACCGACCCGGAAATGCTGCCGGTCCACTTCGGCTCAGGCTTGGGTGGCGGATTGATCGAGGCCACCTGGGCCAGGGAGAACGGCTGAGGCCGCAGCGGCTCGCCCGCCGCGATTGTGAACTGGTTCGGCTCCCCCGCCGCGACAGGCTGGTGCAGCACCGTCCCGTCCTTGAGATGAATCTCCAGCGGCGCCTCGCTGCTGAAGGTCCGGATATCGGACAGGTTGAGCGTCACCTCGCCGGCGAGTGCCGACTTCAAAACGAGCTTGCTATCGGTCAGCCGCACGATCGTTCCGGTGAGATGATCCCCGTTCTTGAGAAAGACCTCATCAGCGATACCGGCGGCGGGACATAACAATACACACAGGACAATGACGGATACGGCGTGACGCATAGTCGACCTCCTATCACTGAACCGGGACCCGCGGGCCCCAATGCCCCAAATCTGACAAGCGAACACGGCAACAAGAATAGTCACGCGTGCGTCTTGCGTCAACCGCGCACGCCAATATTCGTAGAGGAAATCCGGGGAAGACCATCTGAGGGGTGGGAGGTCTGATAATACCAATTGCAGTTGAGTTCTTCGTGGCAAGTGGCAGCCGTCCGGGTGGCATCGTCAAGCGAAGCTTGGCGATGGTTCTTTCAGGACCGGGTCAAACCATCGCCAAGGCCTGCGGCCTTGACGATGCCACCCGACACTGAGTCAGTGAGCCACTATTCTCTGGATACCTCAGACTCAACAGCCGTGTCGCTCTCGGCGCATGGAGCGGCTGGGGGTCACAAGATTGTGCGCCGGCGATCCGTCGCGTGTCACGGCAGGGCCTCGACGGGCTGGAGCGAGTCGATCACATTCTTGAGTCGGCGCTCGACGTCCTTGGCGATTCGCCGCAGGTCCGGGTTGTCGATCATCTGCATGGCGACCGTGGGCCGGATCGCCGCCACCCTGGTCTTGCCGTCGCTTTCATAGACGATCACGTTGCAGGGCAGCATCAGCCCGATGTTCTCCTCCTCCAGCAGCGCCTTGTGCGCGCTGGCGGGATCACACGCCCCAAGGATCATGTACTTCCTGAAGTCGATGCCCAGCTTGTCCTGGAGCTTCTCCCGGACGTCGATGGCCGTAAGGATGTTGAAGCCTTCGACTCTCAGTTGTTCCTTGACCGCCTCCAGCGTCGATTCGAAGTCCAGGTCCAGTTCTGCGACGAATCCATACTCGATCATGTGACACCCCCGGGATTTATGATTTTCGATTTACGATTTGCTATTTTCGGTCTTCGTTTGGCTCCTTCGGTGTTCCGCCAGCCACTCCGGCACAGGCGCGAGCCAATTCGCAAATCGAAAATCGTAAATTGCTGAGACTGTAGCATTGTTACAGAGGATTTTCTCGCCTTCAGGCGTGGAGTTGGACGATATCTCCGAGAAAGGATTCTCTTGGAGGTACGGTCATGGATGGCCCGGGGAGCTATGTTGGCGATCCC
>Ga0315277_10008893_pt1 | contig 12869 bp, 10 predicted proteins | sample YL17G05_15_MG_FD_203695 | JGI IMG/M metagenome (GOLD analysis project Ga0315277, IMG submission 203695) | Sediment microbial communities from Yellowstone Lake, YNP, Wyoming, USA - YL17G05_15 | ecosystem: Environmental > Aquatic > Freshwater > Lake > Sediment | place: USA: Wyoming | collected...
AAACCCTCTCGGCCATCAACAAACATCTGCTCGGCCTCGTCAGCCAGGGCCGCGAAGCCGTGCTCATCATTGACGAAGCGCAGGACCTGACCGACGAACTGCTCGAACAAATCCGCTTGCTCTCGAATCTTGAAACCGATGACCAGAAGCTGCTGCAGATCGTGCTCATGGGCCAACCGGAGTTGCGCGTCCGGCTGAACAACCCGCGCCTCCGGCAATTGCGCCAGCGCATCACGGTGCGATTTCATCTGCCGCCGCTCAGCCGGTTCGAGATTGCGCAGTACATCCAGCATCGGCTCCAAGTTTCCGGCGCGCATGGCGGGCCGTATTTCACGCGACCGGCGCTCTGGCGCGTGCGCCGTTACAGCGGCGGCATCCCGCGCCTCGTGAACGCCGTGTGCGACAAGGCGCTGCTCGCCGGCTACGTCCAGCAAACGGAGCGGATTGACTACCGCATGGTGGGCCGCGCCATCCGTGAACTGGAAGGAGACATTGACGCATGAGCCTCATCAACGACGCGCTCAAGCGGGCCAAGGAAACGCAGCAACAACGGCCAGCGGCCCCGCCGCCGGGGCCGCCGCTGCGTCCGGTGGAGCGCCCGCGGGGCCGTGGAGGCAATCTCTGGCTCGTGGTGGCTTTCGCGGTGGTGTTGGCGGCGGCGGCGGTGTTGCTTTGGCAGGGGGCGCAGCAAAGCCACAAGCCGGACCGCGAAGTTGCGGTCAAGAAGCCCGTGCAAGCTCTGCCCAAGGAAACTCCACGACCCGCGCCGCCGGCACCAAATCAATCTCAGGCAGCAGCAACGCCTCCGTCCAGCCAGCCGGTCGAAAGTAAACCCGCACTGGCTCGGCCCACGCTGGCTCCGCCGACCACCGTCGCATCAAACGCCGTGGCTGCCGCCGGCTCGCCCGCCGCGCCAGTTGCCACAGGGGCGCCGCCGGCAGCGATTGAAGCTCCGCCCAAGCCGGTTTTGAAGCTCCAGGGCGTCGTTTACCATCCCACACGGCCATCGGTGATCATCAACGGCAAGACGCTGTTCGTAGGCGACCGCATCGCTGAGTTTCGCGTCACGGCCATTGACCGCGAGAGCGCCACGCTGGTCGGCGGCGGCACGACGAACGTTCTGTCACTCCAGTAACCAGTGGCAGACGCAAGCTATTCAGACTTCACTTCGCATGGAATTCCTTCGCAAGAAATTCGCGGCCTCACCAGAGGCGGCGCGGTTCATTCCGTTCCTCATCTTCCTTGTGCTGACGACAGGGCAGGACATGCTGGGGGCGGAGTATCGTTACTGGCTATACCTCGCCAAAACGCTGATCGGCGCGTGGCTGATTTGGGGGATGCGCCCGTTCGTGGCCGAGATGCGCTGGGCGTTCAGTTGGGAGGCGGTGGCGGTTGGCGTCGGAGTGTTTGTGATCTGGGTCGGCTTGGACCCGTTTGTGCCAAAGAACCATCTGTTCTTCAAGCCCGGCGGCGGCGATTGGAATCCGCACACGCAGTTCGGTGCCGGCTCGGCGACGGCGTGGATGCTCATCGTCGTGCGCATCGTCGGCTCGTCTGTTGTCGTGCCGCCGCTGGAGGAGACGTTTTATCGCTCGTTTCTCTACCGCTACCTCGTGCGGACGGATTTTCTGAACCTGCCGTTGAACCATCGGCACGCGGTGTCGTGGGTCGGCACGGCGCTGGTATTTGGACTCGTCCACTACGAATGGCTCGCCGGCGTCCTGTGCGGCTTGGCCTACCAATGGCTCGTGCTGTGCAAGAACCGCCTCGGCGACGCCATGACCGCGCACGCCATCACGAACTTTCTGCTCGGGCTGTGGGTGGTTTGGAGAGGGGCGTGGGGATTCTGGTGAGATTTCAACAACCTTGAACCTTGAACTTCGAACTTTGAACGTTTAATGGTGCGGCACAGCGCGGCTGTTCAAAGTTCGAGGTTCGATGTTCAGGGTTCGAAGTTCTTGACCTCTGGTTCGCACAAGCCGTGATTCCCTGCGTTCTTCACGAAGACGAGCACCTTCTGGTGGTCAACAAGCCCGCCGGCTGGAACACGCACGCGCCGTCGCCGTTCGCCGGCGAGGGAATTTACGACTGGCTCAAACACCGCGAGCCGCGCTGGGCCGGCCTCGCCATCATCCACCGCCTCGACAAGGAAACCAGCGGGGTGATGGTGTTTGGCAAGACGCCGCGGGCCAACCGCTCGCTCACCGAGCAATTCACCAGACGCAGTGTCCGCAAGTCGTATCTGCTCTTGACCGACCGCGCGGTCCCGCGTGTCGAGTTCGTCGTGAAGTCAAAGCTCACTCGCTCTGGTGAACGCTACGTGAGCGGTGCGCGAGGGGAGTTGGCGGAAACGCGTTTTGGAGTTTCGCCTTCGACCGGGTCAGGGCGACTTGACCGCCAGAAGGTGGAACTCCAAACGGTTGAAGCCACGCCGCTCACCGGTCGCACGCACCAAATTCGCGCCCACGCGGCGGAGCGCGGATTTCCGGTTCTGGGCGACACGCTTTACGGCGGCTCCCCGTTTCCGCGCGTCTGCCTGCACGCGGCGGAGTTGACGCTGCGCCATCCGGCGAGCGGCAAGGAAGTGACGTTTCGCGCACCGGCGGATTTCGCGGTGGACAGAGGCCATGCCTTGCGGGCTGCAATCATTGAGCCGAAGTTGACTAACTCGTTCCGCTTGGTTCACGGCGCCAGTGACGGCTGGCCGGATTGGTATGTGGACCGGCTGGGAGATTTCCTGCTGTCGCAAAGTGAAACGCCCTTGGGCAACGGGCAACGGGCGCGGCTCGCCACGTTCGGAGGGACGGCCTATCACAAGGTCCTGTCGCGTCACGTTCGCAACTCGACGCGGGGCGAAACTTCGCCCCAGCTCGTGCTCGGCCCTGTCGCGCCGGAGCGCTTCGTCGTTCGCGAGAACGGCGTGCAGTTCGAACTGAGCTTCAACGCGGGCTATTCCGTCGGCCTGTTCCTCGACCAGCGCGACAACCGGCGGCAGTTGTTAACGGGCCACGTTGCAGCGGGTTTTCCGTTGCTCACGTCCGATATCCGAAATCTGAAATCCGAAATCCTGAACTGCTTCGCCTACACGTGCGGCTTCTCGGTCTGCGCGGCACTGGCAGGCGCGAGAACAACGAGCCTCGACCTTTCGAAAAAATACCTTGAGTGGGGCAGAAGGAACTTTGCGCTCAACGGACTCGACCCCGCGGCGCATGACTTCATATACGGCGACGCGTTTGATTGGCTGCGGCGGTTGGCGAAACAAGGACGGGCCTTCGACTGCGTGCTGCTCGACCCGCCGACGTTTTCGCAATCGAAAGCCAGCGGCGTGTTCCGGGCGGAAAAGGATTTCGGCAAGCTGGTCGGCGCAGCGCTACCGGTGATCAAAGCGAACGGCGTTTTGTTCGCGTCTTCAAATGCAGCCGGCTGGTCGGCCGACGATTTTCTCACGGCCGTGGGCAAGGCTGTGCAGAAAGCCGGACGGAAGATTGCCCGGCAGCATTACGTGCCGCAGCCGCCGGACTTTCCGATTTCGCGTGCCGAGCCGGCGTATTTGAAGACGATGTGGCTGCGGATCGAGTGAAATCAGCCTGGGCGCGTTCGAGTGAATGTAGCGACGATCGGCCTGCTGCTCAGCCCGCCTGCAACACCTTGAGCATCTCGCGGTCGAGCTTGTGTCCGCGGAAATCCTCGTAGGCAACATCCGCGCGCCAACTATCGAGCACGCCGAACGAGCCGCGCAAATTCCAGAGTGCCCAGCCCCAGCCCGCTTCCTGCCACAGCGCAAGCTGATCGCGCATCCAGGCGAGCACGACGGCATGCGGCGTCTGGTTGTGAGCGCCCCACTCGCCGACATGGATGCCCACGCCTTTCTTTTCGAGTTCCTGCCACGGCACGATGCGGTCGCGCCGGAGGAATTCCTTGTCCTGGAATGTGTCCCCGACCTTCAAAGGCCAGGTCGGCACCGCCCACTTGTCCGAGCCTTGCACCCAGCCAGCCTTGTGATGGCTCACGCGCATTGGATCGTAGCCGCGCGTGCTTTGCGCGATGCCCAGATTGGCCAGCCCAGGCACGGGGTCGCGTCCCCAGCGCAAGCCGTCGGCGATGATGAGCCGTTGCGGGTCCTCGGCGCGAATGGCCTGCACCAGCCGGGTCGCGACGCGCACGTAGTTCTCTTCATTGACCCGCGCCGGCTCGTTCAACAGGTCGAAGCTCACGCGGCCGTTGGGCACGCCCTTGAAACGCTTCGCGAGATGCCTCCAGTGAAACGCACAGGCGTCCAGCGCCTTTTCATCGGTCCACAAATCGAGCGGTTCCTTCGGCGGATTGACGCAATAACCCGGCGCGCGGTGCAGATTGAGATTTACATGGACGCCGTGCTTGTGTCCAGATTCCACCGCGTCGTCGAGATGCTTCAACTCCGGCTGGCGCAGCTTCAGCGGCTCGTCCTGCGAGGCCCAGCACAGGTACGACAGCGGCAGGCGCGCGAAATCGAAGCCCCACTCTGCCAGCAGCGCGAAGTCGCTTTCCGCGAAGGGCCGATTGCCTCCGGGGCGGGCGACGCACTTGTCGGTCAGGTTGAATCCACGCCAGCGCGGCAGATGACGGGCGCTGGGCGCCGCAGAACCGGCTAGAAGTCCCGCGGGCACCGCTTGGGCCATGATCAGCGCTTTGGCGCCAGTTTGGAGGAACTGTCGGCGGTTCATGTCGGGGCCACGGGTGCGGGCTGCAACGCGGTCGGCGCGCGGCGAAACGGGTCGTGCAGGTTCACGGGCCAATCAGTTCGCGCACGGCGGCGATGAGTTCGCCCGTTTTGAACGGTTTGGTAATGAAACGGTCCGGCCGGACGGGTGTGCCTTCAAAAACTTCCTCACCCACGGTTCCACTGGCGAGCAGTATCTTCTGGTCCGGCGCGATGGCGCGGCATCGCTCGATCAACTCCATGCCGTTCAAGCTGTGCATGGCATAGTCGGTGATGATCAGCGCGGGGCGCGTAAGTGAGGCTGAAAGCGATTCCAGCGCCCGGGCCGGGTCGGAAAATGTGAGCACGCGATAGCCCAAGGGTTCGAGGAGCATGGTGAACAACTCCAAGATCATCACCTCGTCATCCACCGCGTAAATGACCGGTTTGTCCGTGGCTTGCCCTTGCGCGGACCTGCTCTTTGTCTGGCTCATGAACGTTAGACCGCCCCAGTAAAGGCTCGTTCACCGGGACTGGCAAGCGCGATTTCCGCCTTGATTCCGCGGCGGCGAACGGAGCGCCGGACTCCCGGCCCGGCGCGTTTCGACGCGTAAACAAAATCGGTTGTGGAGCGCGGGACCCGCCTGTCGCCCGGAACGCCGGCTACCGGGAGCGCGCGGTCAGGTGCTCCAGCAAATCGGCGATGGCTTGCGGCGCCAGCCCGTCCTCCAATCCCTCCGGCATCGCGGATACTTCGAGGTTGGCGATCAAGCGCAGAGCGGTGCTTGGCAGCGACAGTTTCATGCCGTAAGGCTGGCGCAAGTTCACACCCGTCGGCGTTTCGCTTTCAATCACGCCGAACACCGTGCCCGTGTGAGTTGTCTCGACGGCCTGCGCCGCGGCGCGCGACGGCGAGTGGTTCGGCGCGACGAACGCCGTCAGCACCAACTCCTTGCCACGCGCGGCGCCGGTTTCAAGGTCCGGGCCGAACTCGAAGCCTTCCCCGCGCAAGCGGTGGCACTTCGCGCAGCGGTTCAAATAGACCTGCCTGCCGCGGGTCGTGTCGCCGACGAGTTTCAGTGCCGGTCGCAGGCGCTTTGCGACTTCCTGGCGATCTACCGTCGCCGGCGGACCGAACAAGGCGTTGGCTCGCTGCCTCACTCGTGCCACCGGATACGAGCGCAGATAGGCCAACTCCGCGGTGGCGAATTCGCCGCGCGGGATGCGGCCGGTTTCCACCGCGTCGAGCAACGCATCCACGTTTTCGAATTGTGCCAGCAGCACCTGACGGGCGGCGTCGCGCAAGCGCGCGGAGAGCCCGCCCCAGCGTTGCGTCAAACCCGCGCCCACCCGGCTGTCGCGGTACTGGGCGAGCGTCTCAATGGCCGCGAGTTGCACCGCCTCTGGTTCGAGCGGATTGACCTGCCCCAGCAGCACAGAACCGACTTCTGCGAACGGCGCCGCGCCCAGCAACCGGATGGCTTCGAAGCGGAACGCCGGCTGAACGGTCCCGTCCTGCGCCAGGGCGAGCGCCCGCTGAAAGGCCCGGCGCAGCAGGTTGGCGTCGCCGACCGCCAGCAGGGAACTGCCGGCGCGACGCAGGCCCTCGTCCAGGCTGCGCAGCAACGCGAAAGCGAGACGCACATCGCCCACGCGGTCGGCCGCCGCGATGGCCTTGGCGACTTCCGTGGCATTCGTGGTCGTGCCGATCATGAGCGCCAACTCGCGCAAGAAAATCTCGCCGCCGGCGGAAGCTCGGAGACGCGCATCGTCTGCCACACTGGCAAAAGCTTCACCGGTTTCGCCGCGGCCCAGCGCGTTCAAAACCGCCGCACGCGTCCAGGGGCCTTCCGGTTCGCGCCGCAGGATTTCCAGGAGCACGGGCACGCGCAACGGGACGTTCAATTCGCCGATGGCCAGCGCCAGTTGGTAACGCACGAGTGGCGACGGGTCCGCCGCCAGCGGCCGCAGCGCAAACCACAACGCGTCTGAGCCCGCGCCCGCCGTGAGAACGAATTGGGTCGCCAGCCGGATGGCCAGCCCGCGGACGCGCTCGTCGCTGTCCCGCAAGCCGCGGACGAGGAGGCGTTCGTTGAGGGCGTTCACGCCGTCGAGCACCGCCAGCGCGTGCAGCCGGGCGAGCGGGCTTTGCGCGGCGTTCAGCATGTTGCTGAGGAGCGGAGCGGCTGCTGAATCGTTGCGCTCGCACAACAGCCGCGCGGCGGTGTCGCGATGCCAGCCGTTCGTGTGCGCCAGGGTCCGTGCGAGGTCGAGTGTCTTCGCCTGCGAGAGTTTGGGTGCGGGTGGTTGCTTGAAGGATTCGGGCACGATGCGGTAAATGCGACCCTGGTCGTTGCCGCGACGTTGGGCAGCGGCGGCGCGCGAGGCTTCCGGCAATTGCGCCGGTGGATCGAGGAATTCGCGATGCAGGTCGGCAACGTAAATTGCGCCGTCCGGGCCGGCGGCCAGTTGCATCGGTCGAAACCAGGTGTTGCTCGACGCGAGGAACTCCGTGCCCAGGTCGTCGGGCGGACTCTCGGCGATGAGCTGCGAACCGACCGGGCGCAGCTTGAAGCGGTGAATGAGATTCGCGCGGGCGTCGGCGACGAACACGTCCTCGGCGAATGTTGGAGGCAAGGCGTTGCCACGGTAAACGAGCAGGCTGGACGCGGCAGAAAAGAATTCCGTAGTGAGTCCGATTTCACCGCGACGCGCGGCGGAAAGCGGCGGGACGACGGTTTCGCGGAGAGGAAAGATCGGAGTGACAGCGGCCGGGCCCGTGAGTTCCGCCAGCGCGGGCGGAAGCACGTAAGCCGGGTTGAGTGCGGCCTGGCGCGTGTGCCACATTTCCTGGCGCAGCGGATGCGCGGGTGCGCAGACGAACTTGCGCCCGCCAGTGTCGAAGCCAATCCCCGTCGAACCGAAGCTGCTTTCCACGGCGAGTTCGCTGGTCCGCGGATCAAACGCGAAGTCGTGCCCGTTCAGTTTGGCACTGCTGGCGGCGGGCAGTCCGCCCGCGGCGGCGTGGATGCGATTGTCAAGTCCCCAAACGAGACTGCGCACGGGCAGCGGCGGAGCGTCCGATCCGGGCGCGTTGGTCGAAAGCGTGAACAGCACGCGGCGCTCGTCTGCGCGGCCTTCGCCCTTCGTGTCCTTGAGGTGCAGAACTTGCATTCCAGCAACGACGATCACGCCTTTGTCCCAGCAGCAAAGCGCAGACGGCGCCGGCAAGTCTTCCGCGAAATCCTTGCTCGTGTCGAACCGCCCGTCGCCGTCGGTGTCTTCGAGCAGGCGAACGCGACCGAGATGCGGCGAGCCGGCGTCGGGGCCGGGATAGTCGCGGTCCTCGGCAACGAAAAGCCTGCCATCCGCGTCGAAGGCGAGCGCGACAGGATCAAAGACCAGCGGTTCGGCGGCGACGGTTTCGAGGCGGAAACCTCTCTTGATTTGGAATGCTACAGGGGCTTTGGCGTCGGACGCCGCTTGGGCAGCGAGCGCGACAAGCAGCGTGCTGCCGAGCCAGAAACTGCTGGCGCGAATTCGATTCACGGTCCGAACATGACTTAGTTCAGCGGAACGGACAAGCCAAGGGTGTGTCGAATGGCGAAGCGTGAGCCGCCCGGCTGGATTTCCGGCATTGATTCGAGCGCATCGTTCGTCGTTTACTGGTGCGAGCCTGCACAGCATTTATGACCGCCGAAAGCACCAGCACGCATCAAAAAGCGCTCCGCATCAACCGCGACGCGCGCTGCTACGGCACGTTCGCGGAGATCGGCGCGGGGCAGGAAGTGGCGCGCTGGTTTTTCCAGGCGGGCGGGGCGTCGCAAACGGTCGCCAAGACGATCTGCGCTTACGACATGGCGGTGAGCGACGCGCTTTACGGACCCGCGGAGCGCTACGTGAGCCGGCAGCGGCTTCAGGCGATGCTCGCGTATGAGTTCGACCTGCTCCTGCAACGGCTCGATCCGACGCACGGCGGGGAGCGGACGTTTTTCGTGTTCGCGAACACTGTGGCCACGCGCAAGGAAGGCGGCGACGGCTGGCTGGGCATCCGGTTCCAAACCAAGCCGCGCGAGGCGGCGTCGGAAATCCTGTTGCATGTGCGGATGCTCGACAAGGAGAGCGTGCGGCAACAAGAGGCGCTGGGGATCATTGGCGTGAACCTAGTGCACGGCGCGTTTTACCTGCGCGAGCGGCCCGATCAACTGCTCCATTCGCTGCTCGACCATCTCACGTGGGAACGCGTCGAAGTGGACATGATCCGGTTTGGGGGGCCGGCGTTCGCGGCGGTGGACAACCGGCTGATGGCGCTGGAACTGGTGGAGCAGGATTTGACCGAGGCCGCGATGTTCACGGCGGAAGGTGAGGCGGTGCAATGGGCGGAAGTGCTTCACAAGAAACCGGTGCTCGTTCAGCGCGGCAGCTTCCGTCCGTTGACGAGCGCCGCGCTCGACGTGCTGGAGCGGGCGCACGAGCGGTTCGTGCGCGAGCCGCAGTTGCAGGGCGAAGAGCCGGTGGTCCTGCTGGAAATGACCTTGCGCCACCTCACGACGGGCGACGGGATTGACCACCGGGATTTTCTCCAGCGCGCCGACGCGCTCCGCACGCTGGGCCGGCCGGTGCTCCTCTCAAACTTCCGCCGCTTCCACCGGCTGGCGTGGTATCTCGCGCGCTACACGAATCGTCCGCTGGGTCTGGCGCTCGGTGTGACGAAGCTGGCGGAGATCTTCAACGAAAGCTTTTACAACGAGACGGAGGGCGGCCTGCTCGGCGGCTTGGGCCAGTTGTTCAAGAACCCGGCGCGGCTGTATGTCTATCCGAGTATTGACCCGGCAAGCGGGCGGGTGACGACCGTGGAAACCTTCCCCATCGCGGCGCACCTGGAACATCTCTACGCGCACCTGCGGGAGAACCGTTTCATCGTGGGCATTGAGCCGGCGGACTGGGATTTCCTGCCCATCCGGCGGCATGATGTGCTGCAGAAAATCCAGCGCGGCGATGCAACCTGGGAACGGCTCGTGCCGCCGCCCATTGCCGCGGTCATCAAGCGCGACGGACTGTTCGGTTATCGCGGCGATGGACGGTGATTCCGCCGGCCCGCCCCGTTTGGGCGCGGAATATGAGTGTCGCCGCTTGACAAGGTCCCCGGGCCTGGCGTTAGTTCCTCTCGGGCCAATGCTACACGGAGATGATGCTCGTGCCATGAAACGACCCTCAGAACGTGCTTTGAATCTCGCGGATGAGATTCTCGACTACCTGCGCCCCGGCCTGACCCGGGCCGACGCACTGCACGAACTGGCCGAGATGGTGGACCGGAACAACTCCAAGCGGCTCCGGGCGGCACGGGCGGTCGCTGGGAACGCGGCGTTCAATGGATGTCTGTCGGATACGGCGACGCTGGCGCGACTCAAGAAAGTGCTGAGTATTTACCCACCACACGCTGTGGCGGAGAGTCACTCCTTGGGATTTCTCGCGAACGTGTCCGCGACCCCAACGCCCTTTTGACGCGCACCTTCAGCCCACGCGGAACGAAATCCGGCGGATCATCTCGCGGCCGAAGGCATGGTGCAAACGGTCCAGGATTTCCTTGCGGCGGTAGCGCACGATCTCACTGAGCCACGTGCTGCTGTCCACGGTGACGAACAGCGTGCCGTTGCGGATGCCGGTGGGTTGCGCGTGGGCGACGATGTTTGGGTCAAGCAGGTCCTTCCAGACTTTCACCACTTCCGCCTCGGCGCGGCGCCGGTCAATCCGCAATTCCGTAAGCACGCGCGGCAGCACGTCGCCGGCCGCGCGCGCCCGGACCGTGCGGGCGCTTTCCGCGGCGGACAAATCCACGCCGCGCCATTGGGCGAGTGTGCGCTCACGGGCGTTGAGCCGCCTCGGACCGAGCGGGGGAATGCGTTTGGCGGGAAAGGCCGGCATGACAGCAGTGGTTCACCCCGAAGCAACGCGGCGATGCGCACACGGCGTATGCGCGGGGCGCGCCTCAGGTTTTCGCGGCCGGGTGTTCGTCCAGCACGAGCACGCCGTGCGGGGGCAAATCGTAATTGCCCGTGATCGAGGTGCCGGTGAGATAGTCGTGCATGGGCTTGTAAAACTGGATGCGAACCGGCGTGTTCTGGTGGTTGAGCAGGAAGAAAATCTTCGTCCCCTCTTTCTGGCGCAGGCTGACCTCGACCGTGTCCGGCACTTTGATCAGCGGATGCAGATTGCAGATTTGCCGCAGCCACACCACGAGGTCATAATAGAAGTGTTGGTGGCTCTGCGTGCCGATGTAAATGGCCTTGCCCAGCCCGAAGTTGTTCATCGTCATGGCGGGCTTGCCGGCGTAGAAATCCTTCGAGTACGTGGCGAGGACCTGGCATTCCTTCGGTTCGATGATGTCGCACCACAGCCGCGCCGGATGCAGATGACTCGTCTGGAACGCGCCCTTGAACGTGAGATGGTTTTCCTCGTTCGGCGGCAACGGATCGAATTCGACCACTTCCAAACCGAACAGGTCAATCAGGTCGTGCGGGTAACCGGTGTCCGGCGCAAGATGGTATTCGTCCACCAAGCCGGTGTTAAACGTGCCGACAAGCGTGCCGCCGTTCTGGACGTAGAGTTTGAGCAGGTCCGCCTCGCCGCCGGCCAACAGGAAAAGCGACGGCGCGAACACGAGGCGGTAATTCGAGAGATCGTCCGAGGGCCGCGCGAAGTCCACGAGGATGTTACGGTCGTGGAGCGCGGTGTAGATGAGTTGGATGTGCTCGCGCAGGTTAAAATGGCGGTTCGGCTGGTTGGGCTGCTGGAGCGCCCATTCGTTGTAGTGGCTGTAGAGGATGCAGGCCTCGGCTTCGACGTGCGTGTCCTTGAGCACCGGCGCCAGCATCTTCAACTCCTCGCCCAGTTGGGCAACCTCGCGGTAAACGCGGTTCTCCTTGGTGCGGCGGTGCTGCATGACTGCGCCATGGAACTGTTCGGTGCCAAAGCGCGGCTGTTGCCAACGGAAGAACAGGACCGCGTCCGCCCCGCGCGAGACGAGCTGGAACGTAAACATGCGGAGCACACCCGGACGCACGACGGAATTCACGTCCTGCCAGCTCACGTTGCCGGCCTTGTGCTCGATGACCCAGAAGCCGGTTTCGCCATCGGGCGTGCGGATGCCGGTCTTCTTGAGCGAGCGCAGCATGTCAATTTCGCACGCCGTCTCCGCCGACTTCGGGCGCACCGCCGCGGAGCTTTCCGCGCCCACGAAGTCCAGCACCTCCGCGAGATCGAAGTGATCGAAACGATGGCGCAGCGGTTTCAGATTCGTCGTCACCGGACATTCGGGCGTCAGCTCGTGCAACAGGTCCGCCTGCATCTTGACGTATTGCACGATGGTGTCGCTGCAGAACCGGCGCCAATCGAGCACGAGCGCGGGGTTGTGCCACGTGGGCGCGCGCATGGGCATCGGCACTTCATCCCACGACTGCACGACCTGTCCCCAGTGGCGCAAGCCCAGCCGCTCGTTGAGCTTCTGAATCGTTTCGTATTTCGCCTCCAGCCACAAACGCCATTCCTTGTGCGTGGCTTCATTGAACGATTCCTCGGTGAAATTGCCACCGATGGCGTTGTCAATCTGCCAGGCCATGAGCGCCGGATGATTGCCCAGCGCCTTCGCCATCGCGGTGACGATGCGATTCGAGTAATCCCAAAAAACGTCGCTGCTCAAACACACCGCGCGGCGCGTCCCGGCGTGCTTGACCAGCCCGTTCTCGTCCAGCGGCAGAATCTCGGGATGCTTTTTCGCAAGCCACGTGGGCGGCGCGGCGGTGGGCGTGGCGAGGATGACGCTGATCCCCGCGTTGTCCAACTGGTCCATCACGCGGCGCAACCAGGCGAAGTCGTACTTGCCCTCCTCCGGTTCGCACAGCCCCCAAGTGAATTCACCCATGCGGACGGCGTTGAAGCCCGCCTCGCGCATCAGTTCGATGTCCTCCGCCCAACACGCTTCAGGATTTTCGGGCGTACCGCCGTAGGGGTAAACCCACTGCTCCGGGTAGTAATCAACGCCGAAATACATAATCGTGCTCCTGTTGGCTTCTGGGCGCGACTCTAGGCCGCAAAACCGTTTCCTGCAATCCAAAACTCCGCGCCTGTTGTAAACAAGTGAAGTGACCGGTGTGGGGACGAGTGAAGTGACCGCTTGGCCGGTGTGGATGGG
>Ga0315277_10008894_pt1 | contig 12869 bp, 6 predicted proteins | sample YL17G05_15_MG_FD_203695 | JGI IMG/M metagenome (GOLD analysis project Ga0315277, IMG submission 203695) | Sediment microbial communities from Yellowstone Lake, YNP, Wyoming, USA - YL17G05_15 | ecosystem: Environmental > Aquatic > Freshwater > Lake > Sediment | place: USA: Wyoming | collected...
GCGGCAGCAAGCAGCGCAGGGGCACGCTGTAGTACTTCCCGGGCGGAGGGAACTCCAGGACCGTGGCCTTGCCCTCGACGTGCAGCTCCACCGGCCAGGCGGAGCGGCATATCCCGTCCTCAAAGCCGGCCGCGCCCAAGACGTCCTCGCGGGTGAGCACGTAGCGTCCTACCAGGCGTCGCGTGGAGCGTACCCCGACCCGGCATGGGGTGTCCGCCAGGTAGGCCTCGGAGAAACCCGGCATCTTCGCGCGCAGGAAGTCGGCTAGCAGCACCGCCTGTTTGCGTCCCTCGAGCTCCGCGTAGGTGAGTTCTTCGGCATCGGTGCAGCAGACCGGCCGGCCCTGCAGCGAGATACGCCCCATGGCCACGATGACCTCGCCGGGACGCATGGTGGGTATCACCGCCCCGCCAGAGCGCGGGAGGTCGTACTCCCCCGTCTCCAGGGCCTCCTTGATGAGGGTTTGCAAAGTTGCCAGCCCGGCGGTCAGTGCCTCGCCCACGTTCACGTTGTGCATGTAGAAGTTCATGGATGGGAACTGCACCGGCGATCCCTCCATGGCAACGCCCGCCATGAAAGCCAGGTCGCCGTCGCCGCTGGCGTCCACGTACACCGGCGCACTGATATCCCTCTCTCCAGCCCGGGTATACAACCGCAACCCGGTTACACGTGAGCCCTCCACGAATACACCGGTGAGAGTGGCGTGAAGGAGAAGGCTCAGCCCGCCCGACGACTCCGCCCACTCGTCGTAGAGTTTCTTCAGCCCCCAGGGGATATGAGGGAGGACCGCCGTCTGCTCCCAGGGCACGGGGCCGAAGGCCTGGCCCCTCTCCTTGAGCGTCTCCGCGCATTCCCTGGCCAGGCCGCCCACTACGTAGTCGATGGCCTCCCCGTCCTTCACGAAGAGGCCACCTATGGTCCCTACCAGGGAGGCGGTCAGGCTGCCTCCCAGAAAGCCGCATTTCTCCACGAGGAGTACTTTGGCTCCCTCCTCGGCCGCCGCCCGCGCCGCCGTCATGCCGGCCGGGCCCCCACCGACAACCACCACATCCGCATCCATGAGGCTCACCTCCACAGGTCGGTTCCTTCGCGTAGATATATCTTACCCGCGATCGCGCATGAATGGCAGTAGCCGGGGCTTCTGGCAAGGGCGTCTTCTGGAAGGTGGATGGCGATGCACGGCTATCGACTGAGGGCACTTTCAGCATCAGTGGAGGCCGGTCCGTCCTGTTCTCCGTTTCGTTTCCGCGCTTATATGCTAGTGTTTGTGTGCCACTTCCAACTGCGCTCGGGTTGAAATGATCGCCAGGTATGATAAGGCCATCTGGGGCTTTTTTGATTCTATACGCGACTTGGGGCGGGGTGCGTTTTCAGCGGTTTGAGGCGTCGGCTTCGTCGGAATAGCCGCGGCTTTCCCAGTAGCCCTCGTACTCTCCGGAGATCACCTCGATGCCGGTGACCCATTTGATCCACTTATACCCCAGCCGCTCCGGCACCACCAGGCGCAGGGGGAAGCCCTGTTCGTGAGGGAGCATCTCGCCGTTGGAGCCGTAGGCCAGCAAGGGGTCGGTCTCGGCGATATCCGCCAGGGTAAGGGAAGTAGTGTATCCCCCCGGCGAAGTGAAGGCAACGTTGTCCGCGCCCTCGAGCACCCCCGCGCTCTCCAGCAGCGGCGCGAGCCGCGTCCCTTTCCACAGGGCGGTCTCCGTCCACCCTTCGACGCAGGGGAGGTCCACCAGTCTCTCCTCGGCCTCCATCGCCTTGATGTCTTCGAAGTCGAAGGTCAAAGGTTTTTCGACCATACCGGTTATAGTGAGGGTATATGTCGCCGGATCTATGACCGGGTCGTCCTCGGCGGTGCGCACGCGCATCTCGTCATTAGGTGTGACCTCGACAGTGCCGCCCTCGGGAAGCTCCAACTCCGCCTTCGGCTCTCCTCCCCTTACCAGCACCAGCACCACGGCACCCACCAGGAGGGCCGCGACCAGAAGTACTATCCCGTATCTCTTTATCCATTCCATATCTCAACCTTAGGGTTCCAGACCACTATCATGAATGACGCCCATCAACCGTAAACAGAAGGAGACTGGGAAGGCTTTATACCGGCACGAGAGTGCTTTGCGGTGATCAAGGTTGTCCTGTAATTTTACTTTTTGTATCTCTTGGTCCCTGTCCAGATCCAGAGCACGAACCCGGCGAAGACCAGGAAAGAGGTAGCGAGCCAGCCGATTATGCCGGCATTGAGGAGGCCGTCGTAGTTCAATGAACTGCCTATTATGGTGAAAGCCAGTGAGAGGACGAGCAAACACGCTATCGACCAGAACAGTATCTTTATCACTGACCTCATACCCGTATCTCCAACTCGACCTGTATCCAAGTGCCGTTCTCATGCGACCAGGTGGCGGATCGCCTGCTGTAGTCCTTTTTAGGACTATAGTTCCCCAAGGACTGCCGGCTTGTAGTCCTTCTTAGGACTGTAGTCCTTCTTAGGACTGCCTTAAGATGATTTTAACAGAGGGTACGGAGCGACCTCATGCTGGATGGTCGCCCTGCCTGCAGCCACGTCCCATAATGGCAGGTAAACATCGAAAGCCATGCCTGTTACTTCAGGGAGTCTTGATATACCTCCATCTAGAATGGCCTCCTGAAATACACATATATCCCGAACTGGCATGTCATAAACAAGTCCATACACTTGTCGATGTTTACCGACGCTAGAAAGGGGAAATAGTATAAATGGGAAAACAGCTGTTGAAAGTGTTATAATATAAAAACAAAAAAAGGCCGACTAAATATCGCGGGAAAGCTGCGAACCGTGTCTTTGACCTGGTCACCTGGGACGCGGGGAGCTAATGGTGAAACCGGCCCGATCATCGGCGATGGTCGGGCGTTATATATAGGGTACAGGAGACAAAGAGAGTGAAGGGTCAGGGAGATTCAGGCTAGGCCGGAGAATGGGCAGTTTTCCCGGTCGCGGCCAAGGTTCATTCGGCGTAGATATCACAGAGGCGGAGCATATCGAGACCGCATCATATCTGTTTTCTTAACGTCTACTTGACCTTCATCTCTCTTCTTCTCCATGCCTGATTGGAAGGGTGTTCTTGCTGTGCATAAGAACAGCTATTTGCACTTCCAACCAGTGAAACGGCGAACCGTATCGAAAGGGAGGTGAGATTCTTGGAAGGTCTCAAAAAATGGGTTGCTCTCCTCGCCACCATTACCTTGTTGCTCTTATCTCTGCTGTCGGGTTTGATCTCAGCAGCAGCTGCAGCCGATAATGAGCCAGCGGCGGAGGAACAATCCACGATCGCGGGTGGGGAGACCACTATAGTGCCGGCTCCGGACACCCCGGTGGAGGAGCCGGTAACGCAAGAGCCTGCCGCCGTGCAGGTGGTCCTAACGCAACCTGACGGCACCCTGGTAGGGGGCGAACAGGCTACCATTCCCGAGGAAGGTACACCCGAACCGGAGGCAGCTCCGGGTGGGGGAGACGCGGTCTTCGTTCCATATGCAGGTATACTTACCCCCGCGGGGGTGCCTGATCCTACCAGCCTGACCGTGACCAAAACGGTTGCCGGTCCAGCGGTTCCCGTCATGGATATCAGCCTGACGAAGACAACGCCTGACCCCACCGTAACCTTGAGCATCGGGGTGCCCCAGGATGTTTCCTTCGAGATCAACCTGGGAGGTACTGCACTCAACAGTTACCGTATCTCGGGCACGGTCACGGTGACGAACGACCCGAATTGGCCGGCCCACGTCACCGATGTATCCGACCACGTGATCTATAAGATAGGTAACACCGAGTACTTCGTGCCCATGACCTTCACCAGCTCGACGTTCCCTACTACACCGTATGACATTCCCGCCGGGGCGACTGTAACCTATAACTACGAAGGAGTGTTCACCCTGCCTCCGGGTGTGGACATCTTCTCCGTGGGTGCCTTGAAGAACGAGATACTGATCACCATCAGCAATCACCCGGACGGGTATCATACTTTCCACAATTCCCCGAGTATCCCCAAGCCCACGTCAGGCGGGACAAGCATAGTCAGACTCACGGATGTGGAGAGCATCAATCCGGCCAGCGGGGTCAGTTATGCCGTAAAATCCGTGACCATAAACGGCACCGGCTATCCCTCATCGCCCCTGTATTGGGATCTGAATCTCGCCAACGGTCCCTTCAAGGTGGTCATCGTAAAGACCCTCACCGCTTCACAAAGTGGAGATTATGTGCTCCACAATGTGGCGGATGCGGGCGGCAAGTCCGCCTTTGCGGACGTCAACATCCACGTCGATGCAGGACAGGGTAACGGAAGCATCTGCGGCACCAAGTACGAGGATGTCGACGGTGACGGTGACGGCGATTATCGCGTCCCGAACGTCACCATCAAGCTCTACGATGCAAGCGGCGCGCTCGTCCGCACGACCATTACCGACGCGAACGGCGATTACTGTTTCAACGGCCTACCGCTCGGCGATTACATCGTGAAGGAGTTCTTGGATCCCGGCTGGCATGCGGTGAACCCCGCGAGCGGAGAGAGGGCTGTTCGTCTCGCCAATGGCGGCAGCGGCATCCTGGACGCAGGCATCCTGTGCTGGCCGCCTCCACCGCCTCGCGTTACCGGCGTTGACTTCATAAACGCCCGTTGGGGCAGGATCTGCGGCACCAAGTACGAGGATGTCGACGGTGATGGCGAGGGCGAGAACGGCGTGCCCGGGATTACCATTGAGCTCTACAATGCGACCGGTCTTGTACGCACGACCACTACCGGCGCGAACGGCAACTACTGCTTCGACGGCCTCCCGCTCGGTGACTACACCGTGAAGGAGGTATTGGGTGCCGGTTGGTGTACGGTAGATCCTGTAAGCGGCGAAAGGTCCGTCCATCTCGGTTATGGCGACAGCGGTATCATAAGCGCTGGCATCCTGTGTTGCCCGCCGCCCCCGCCGCCGCCCCCACCGTGGGTTACCGGTGTCGACTTCGTGAACTGCCACTGCGGTTCCATTACGGGTCTCAAGTTCAAGGATTTGGACGCCGACGGTGCGCTCGATCCCGGTGAGCCCGGATTCCCGAATGTCACCATCCAACTCAAGCAGGGCAATACAGTGGTGAAAACCACCACTACGGGCGCAGATGGCAGATTCACCTTCTCGGACGTTAAGCCCGGGACCTACGACGTGGTCGAAGTCCTGGGTGGTGGGATCTTCACCAAGATCTCGACCATCATCAGCGGCGTGGTGGTGACCCCCGGAGCCGCGGTGACCTTGGACAGCACGCCCTTCCTCAACTACCAGTTGGGCTCCATCACCGGACTCAAATACGAGGACATGGACGCCGACGGCCAGTTCGATGTTGGCGAGCCCGCATTCCCGAATGTCACCATCCAGCTCAAACAGGGTACTACGGTGATCGCTACCACCACCACCGGCGCCGATGGCAGGTTCACCTTCACCAACGTAATACCTGGTACCTACGACGTGGTCGAGGTTCTGGGTGGCGGTATCTTCACCAAGATCTCGACCATCATCAGCGGTGTTGTAGTGACCTCAGGAGCCACGGTGTGCCTGGACCGCACGCCCTTCCTCAACTACGAGAAGGGTTCCATCACCGGCTACAAGTACGAGGACCTGGATGCCGACGGTGTGCTCGATGACAAGGAGCCCGGATTCGCGGAGGTGACCATCAACCTCAAGCGGAGCAACTCTGTGTCGGACACCATCGCTATCAAGCCGGCGACTATAGTGGTAGACTCCGTCACCACGGGCTCAGACGGCAAGTTCACCTTCGCCGACGTGGAGCCGGGGATCTACGACATCGAGGAGGTCCTGGACACCGGGGTCTTCACCAAGATCTCGACTATCATCACCGGTGTGGTGGTGTACTCCGGACAGGAGACGGTGCTGGAGGGGGATTTCTTCCTCAACTACAGGCTGGGCTCCATCACCGGCTACAAGTACGAGGACCTGGATGCCGACGGCATATTCGATTCCGGTGAGCCCGGATACGCGAACGTCACCATCAACCTCAAGCAGGGCACTACGGTGGTAAAAACCGCCACCACGGGCTCAGACGGCAAGTTCGTCTTTGTAGACTTGGAGCCGGGTACCTACGATATCGAGGAAGTCCTCACCACCGGGGTCTTCACCAAGATCTCGCAAGTCATCAGCGGCGTAGTGGTGACCTCCGGAGCGGAGACGGTACTGGAGAAGGAGTTCTTCCTCAACTACAAGCTGGGCTCCATCACCGGCTACAAGTACAACGACATCAACGGCGATGGCGTGCTCGATAGCGGGGATCAGCCTTGGGACGGTTCCAAGATCCCCATCAGCATCAAGCTGTGGCAGGGTTCGACCCCGGTCAAAACCACCTCGGTCGGCGCGGACGGCACTTACGGGTTCACCGACCTTGTGCCGGGAGTCTACACCATCAAGGAGGCTCAGGCCTTCCCGTCCGGCGTAGGCACTAATGCCAAGACCGAGATCACGGCAACTGTCGAATCGGGCAAGGTCTACATTGTCCCCTCAACGGATTACTTCCTCAACTTCGTGTTGGCGGTGGCACCCGTAGTAATCCAGCCCGAAGTCACGCCGCAGCCGCAAGGACAGCTTCCCACCACCGGCTGGAACCAGCTGCCGCTGTTACTGGCCGCCGGCTTGCTCATGCTGCTGGGATTGATCTCCCTGATGCTCGGGGTCGTCCAACTGCGCAGAAGCTAACGAAACAAGCTACAAGAAGGGGCCCCCCACGGGGCCCCTTCTCTATTGCCATTATATGTCTTAGCCGGCCTGCCCTCAGGTCGGTCCGCTGATGCCCTGGCAAAACATTAAGTCTCGGAGCCGGATGACTCGCCCACCACCGCGCGGGCGAATGCGGCTCAGCCTCTCTCCCTTATCCTCTCATAGAGCTCGTTGCGGTGGAACTGGTCGTAGTCGTAATAGCCGCGGGCCACGTCGAGCCTCGAGAGCTGCGCGCCGCCCTCCCAGAGCTGCAAGGTCTTCGCGTCACGCCAGTACTTCTCCACGAAGTAATCGGTGACGTAGCCGTACGAGCCCATGAGCTCCATGGCACGGTTGGTAGCGTTTATCGCCGCGTCGCAGCAGAAGACCTTGGCGGTGGAGGCCCTGGAGAGCATGTTGGTCGAGTGCCCCTCCCCGTAGGTCTCGGGGCGGTCGTAGATGTAGGCGGCGTTGACGTAGGCGTCCCTGCCCACCTGGATGCCGATGGCGATCTCAGCCAGGATAGTGGCGCAGATGGTGTGCTGCCTGATGGGTTTCCCGGCCGCTAGCCTGTCCGTAGTGAAGGCCAGCACCTCGTCGAAGGTGCCCTGGGCTATTCCTATGGCCAGCGCGCCGGTGAAGATGCGCGCGAATACCTGGTTGTCGCGCAGCAGCTCCGCGTCCTTTCCCGGTCCGGCCGCCCGCCACGCCTCGGGTACGCGCACGTCCTTGAACTCAAAGCCGCCCTGTCGGCTTCCACGCAGCCCGGCCTTGTCCTCGAACCCGAGGAAACGGAATCCATCCACGGGGGTCTCTACGTAGACGAGTGCGACCCCTTCGTGACCCCGGGAGGGGTCGGTGCTGCAGACCACGCAATAGGCGTTGGCGACACCCGAGTTGGCGGGCCATACCTTGGCGCCGTTGAGCACCCACTGCCCCCCTGCAAGCTTCGCGCTGCAGCCTATCCCCGTTCCCATGAGGTCGATATGCTCGATATCGCTCCCCCCGCCCGGCTCGGTGACGGCGAAGCAGCCCATGTACACCTCATCCTCCTGCGCAAAGCGGGGTGCAAAGCGCTCTAACACCTCACGGTTCCCGGCTCTGACAGCCGGCCTCAGGGCCAACAAGCCCCCCGCCAGGGAACAGAACAGGGAGGCGTCTCCCCTACCTATCTCCTCGGCCAGGAGGGACGTGGTCAGGGCTGAAGATAAGCCCATGCCTCCGTATTCCTCCGGCAGGAAACCGCCCTGCAAGCCCAGGGGCAGCAGCTTACCCTGCATCTCCTCGACCAGCTTGAAATCGGAGCGAGTGCTCTCGTCCAGCTCCCTGCGCACGGGCATGATCTGCGCGTCCACGAAATCCCGCGTAGAGTTGACGAGCAACCGGTCCGAGGGGCTCAACAGGTCCTGGACGAACCTGTTCTCTTTACGTTCGATAGATACCTGTGCCATGATCACTATCCTCCTTGCCGGCTCAGCCGGGAAACGATCCGTACGCCTGCACCTTTATCGCTGCGGCCGTCCCTGCCGCCCTCATGTTTTTCGCATCTCTTGCATCCTCTGGTACAGATCGTTCTCGTAGAACTGGTTGTAGTCGTAATAGCCCCTGGCTACATCCATCCTTCCCAGCTGCGCTCCCCCTTCCCACAGCTGGATGATTTTGTTGTCGCGCCAGTATTTTTCGACGTTATAGTCGGTGGCGTAACCGTAATTACCCATCAGCTCCATGGCCTGGTTGGTGGCCTTCACCGCCATGTCGCAGCAGAAGACCTTGGCCACCGTCGACCTCGAGATCATGTGCTTCGAGGTGCGCAACCCATAGGTCTCCGGGTGGTCGAACATGTAGGCGGCATTGACATAAGAGTCCCGGCCTACCTGGATGCCGATGGCGATATCCGCGAGGATGTTGGCGCAGATGGTGTGCTGCCTGATGGGTTTCCCCGCCACCTTGCGGTCGCGGGTGAAGGCGAGGACCTCATTGAATGCGCCCTGGGCGATCCCCACCGCCCAGGCGGCGCTGAAGAGGCGCGCAAAGACCAGGTTATCGTGCAGGAGAACGGCATCCTTGCCGGGTCCCGCCGCGCGGTATTCCTTGGGGACGCGCACGTTGTCGAAGTAGAAATCCCCTTCCCGGCTGCCGCGGAAACCCGATTTGTCCTCGAACCTGCCGAAGCTGAACCCGGGGGTGGGGACGGGAACGTAGATGAGGGCGATGCCATCGTCGCCCAGGGAGGGGTCGGTGTTGCAGACCACGCAATACACGTCGGATACACCCGAGTTGGTGGGCCATACCTTGGAGCCGTTGATCACCCATTCGTCCCCGTCCAGCACGGCCCGGGTGTGAATCCCCTTGCCCTTCATGTCCAGGTTCTCGATATTGCAGCCGCCCGAAGGCTCGGTCATGGCGAAACAGGCGACGTAAGGTTCGCTCCCGGTGAAGCGGGCAGAGAAATCCTCCATCAGGGTCTTGTTGTTCCCGAACACCGCCGGCCGGAAGGCCCAGGCACCGCCCCCCAAGGTGGCGATACAGCCGGGCTCGCTCCTTCCGAACTCATCCAGGATAACGCAGTAAGTAAGGGCTGAGGTCAGGTTCCAGCCCCCGTATTCCGGCGGTAGAAAAGCTCCCTGAAAACCCAGGCCCACCAGTTTTCTCTGCACCTCCTCCACCAGCTTGAAGTCGCCACGCGTGCTCGCCTCCATCTCCTTGCGTATGGGCATGATCTCCTGCTCGATGAAGTCCCGGATCAGCCCGATAAGAAACCTGTCTCCGGGGCTTACCAGTTCATGCATAAACCTGTTTTCCAAGATCTCTATGGACACCTCTTCCATGCTCCCTACCCCCTTCTTGCGCATCCGCGCGATAAACAGAACTCCTCCCGTACTATATTAAACCGTCTTGGGATCATCTCGTAGAATATGGCCTAACCGTGCCGCGATCTTCATTCTCCCCGTTCCTCGCGCTCCTCCCGCTCGCGCTTGTAGGGAACGCCTTTTCCCCTCTTCCCGGGCTTGACCTTGGTCGGTGGCGGCATCCCCTTGCGCACTCTCCTGAACGCATCGAGCCAGGAGCTCCCCCGTTTTTTCCCGCTCATCCAGTTCCCCCTGCAACTGCCGGCATAAGTCGAGGCAAGCCCCGGATGCAGGTTGTCATCTTGCCCTTCCTTGCGGCCGCCTGCCGCTAACCCTCACTATGAGCGAGGATATAGGAGACGGAGGAAGGCCCGGCTTCCGACCAATCCACCCTGGCTCTCTTCCCCTCCATCGCCTCATAGAAAGCCGCCAGCCTTCCGGCCATGAAATACTCGCTGTAAGGATTGTCCACCCATACCCTGAGGACCCCGCCGGAGGTGTACTCCACGTCCGTGGCCAGACCCTGCCCGTAGAGGGGGAGCAGTGAGAGCATCTCTTGGAGCAGGTCTCTTCGCATCTCCTCCGATGGCTTGGTGAGGCCGAGATCCTCGAGCATCTTCATGGTATAATCCCTCTCCGCGCCCACTATTATGGGGATGACCTCGTCCCCCAGCTCGCGTATCAGCTCCCGGGCCACCAGGGACAAGGTGAACCCCTCCCAATTGAGCATGCGTATCCCACGGCGCTTATCGATGATCAGGCCCTCGTCCTCCTGCCATTCCATATGCCTGATCTCCAGGGGCACCCCGCAGCGCGGGCAGCGGTGGTGGCGGTAGCCCCCCTCCTTGACCGGCGGGTATTCGACCTCCAGGCGCGCGGAGAGTTCGGGCTTCGACTCGGTGACCTCGACCCGTAATAGGTATTCCCCGTCTTCTTTTTTCCAGAAGGAGCGCAGGGGCCTGCCCTCCAGGGCTTCGAAAGCGCCGACGACCACCGCGGCCATGAGATCGAGGTCCCACGGATTGCGCATGCGCGCCACCCCGAATTTCCCGGCATGATACTCGACCGTACGTGAACTTGCCGTGCCTGTCATCCATGCCATGTTGTTGAAGAAACGCACGGCTCCATATTTGAAGGGAGGTATACGCAAGGTCATGCGTATGGCCTGTGACTGCAGGAGGGCGGCGACGACGATACGAGCCGAGTTGCGCTCCGCCTCGTAGAATATGCGGTTCACGGGAAACCCCAGCCCCTCCGAAATGCGGCGCCTTGTCTCGGGAAGGAGATCTGCATCTACGAATACCTGGCGTATACGCTGATCCCCCCTGCTGACGATGGTGCCGTTGGGCATCCAGCTGTTCAAGCGGCTGACGATCTTGGGAACGCCACAGACGCTGCACCGGCGATAATGCATGCCAAACCCCCACATCGAAGCGACAAGAGTCGCTCCTATTCTAAACCAGCCATTCCAAGCATCTCAACCTCAAGGGCAGTGGCAGCAGCCTGTAAGCAACCGCACAGCCCTCGTGCAATTCATATTCGTTAATCAAGAATACGACGATATTAGGGCCGCGGCAACCGAAAATGGAGGGATCGAGTGTGTACTCCGATGTTGAACATGCAATGTGTATTCATCAATGGAAACCGCCACAATACCGGGGTTGCTTCCCCTGAAAACGCACTAAAACGAGGGTGCGCCCCCGAAGTTAGGCATGAATAGAGGCGATATTCTACACTAAATCCATGAGATTCGTTCCCCTCTACGATGGCGATGAGAAAGAGGCTCCGCCCCCCTCACAACAAACCTCGACACCTGGGACGGCATGAGGTGGCGACATCTATCTACCGGCTTTCACCTCGGCATAGGCAGGCTCGATGACGGTAGGTACTACGCTTGTTACTCGAGTGATTGGCCCGAGGGCATCGTCAGGCGCAAGCGGGAGGACGGGACCTGGGAGATCCTCTACCGCTGCTCTGGCGACTTCGGTCCTCCCGCCCTGGCGATGGTTGGCCACGGGGGAAGAAGCTAGAGAGCTGGTGAGGAAGCACAATGAGGGGAAGTAGGAGGAGATGTTCGGAGCTGAATAATAAGCAAGGATAACTACGAATAATGGGCCTTTTGATTTAATGAGCATCACTTTTAGAGAGCCTATATAAACGCCAAAGAGCTATTTTACAGGGAAGTTTACGCAGAAGAATCCAAAGCTACTCGGCGGAGGGCGCGGTGAAACAAAAGGTAGAACCCCCTCCGGGTGTAGGCTCCACCCATACCTTGCCTCCCCAAGCCTCTACAGCCCGTCTCACGATTGCGAGTCCCATGCCTAGACCTTTGGCTCCAGTCTCTTCCGCGCGCTCGAATGGCCTGAAGATAGGCTCCTGCTTTTCCGGCGGGATGCCGGGGCCGTTGTCGCGCACATAGATAGTCACTTCTCTCCCCTTCTTCTCCGCTTCCACCACAACCTCCGGCTCCGGGTCATCCCCTATATGCTGGATGGAGTTTCCTATAAGGTTTAAAAAAACCTGGTACAGCTTTACGTGATCTGTAAGTATAGCTGGTATCTCTCCTCCAACCACCACCTTTAGTCCTTTTATACGAATGTCCTCCTCGAGGTCATCAAGCACTTCTACAAGGATTGCCTTGGTATCCACGCAAGTTATCTCTCCCCCTGGGCGCCCGGCCTGAGCATATTGCAGAAGCGCTTCCACGTATCTCTCGGTTCGCTTCGCCGCTTTTATCACATGCTCCAGGCTTTCCACCTCACGGCTTTCTTCGCCCTCCTCGTGGGCTCTCAACGCGGTATGCGAGAAGCCGCCTATGACGGCGAGCGCACCCCGGATGTCATGCGCAACGGTGCTGGCGAAGGCATCAAGCTCCTCCTCCAGCTTCTTGCGGTCAGTCACGTCACGGGCGTTTACCACTATACCCCTGATTGTTGGATGTTCCAGCAGGTTGTTTCCGATGGACTCGAAGTAACGCCAGGAACCATCCCTGTGCCGTACCCGGAATTCGATATTCTCCGAGAAGCCTTTCAACCCAGCTCTTTCTTTGAACATCTTGTAGATGGGGAGGAGGTCATCGTAGTTGATTAACTCGAATGCACATATCCCCAGGATCTCTTCAGGGGTGTAACCCAGCAGGTGTTCGACCGAGGGGCTGGCATAGAGGACGTTTCCCTGCAAGTCTACCACAACTATCAGGTCGAAGGCGTTCTCGATGAGGGACCGATGATGTTCCTCGCTCTCTTCCAGTGCTTCAACCGCCCGCTTGCGCTCGGAGGCCTCCAGCGTTACGGATATCAT
>Ga0315277_10008895_pt1 | contig 12868 bp, 11 predicted proteins | sample YL17G05_15_MG_FD_203695 | JGI IMG/M metagenome (GOLD analysis project Ga0315277, IMG submission 203695) | Sediment microbial communities from Yellowstone Lake, YNP, Wyoming, USA - YL17G05_15 | ecosystem: Environmental > Aquatic > Freshwater > Lake > Sediment | place: USA: Wyoming | collected...
CATCCCCCTCACCCTCCCCTCTCCCCCGTAGTCGGGGGAGAGGATAAAGGTGAGGGGGTCTAATGCGATGGCAATCTTCGTTCCATTATTTATGTGAAAATCAATAAATTCGCGATAGATCTTTTCATAAGTGGAAATTATCGGCTCTGAATGCCTCCAAATCAGATATATTCTATCGTGGCAGGAGGCTTGGGTGTGAGGTCATAGAGGCACCGGTTCACCCCTTTGATCGATGTGATCCGCTCACATATCTTGAATAGTTTCTTCCAGGGGATTTTGACAGCTGTCGCAGTTCTCGCATCAACACTGTTGATGCAACGGACCACGATGATCTGTCCAAACTCCCGTCTCCCCTCTTGAATGCCAGTCGCCCTGTCGTTAAGAAGAATGGCCATATACTGAAACGCCCTGCTCTTGCCAAGCTCCTCTTCAACGATGGCCGTAGCCGACCGGACAGTGGCAAGCCGCTCCTCTGTCACCTCTCCCACAATCCGTGTTGCAAGAGCAGGACCGGGAAAGGGAATCCTTTTCGTAATTTCAGCCGGGAGGCCCAGCACCTTCGCCACCTCCCTGACCCCATCTTTGCGAAGCGTCTTTAGCGGCTCCAACACCCGATAGCCGTATTCCTTCTCCGTATCGATGCCGATCTGTGCGAGGATGTTGTGCTGGCGCTTGATGCCAGCTACAGTCTCTTCAATGTCTGTGAGGATTGTGCCGTGCAGTAAAAATTTTGCACCGGTCTCGCGGACAAGTCTTCCAAAGACTGTGGAATAGAAGGTGTGCGTAATGGCATTGCGCTTCTCCTCGGGGTCTGTCAATCCCTTCAGTGCATTTAGGAACTCTGCCCGTGCATCTACCACCTCTACTGAAATTCCCATTTTGGCAAAGAGCTTGACGACCCTTTCGGGCTCGTCCTTACGCATGAGTCCATTCTCGATAAAAACGGTCTTGAGCCTCTTGCCGAGGCTTCGATGCCCGAGAACCGTAACAACAGAGCTATCCACACCTCCACTGAGGGCATTGATGGCGAGGCCATCTCCCACGGAGTTTCTAATATAGGCGATCTGTTCTTCTACAAAGGCTCGATAGTCCATGCTCCCTCCTCCTACCTTTCTCCTCTTGCCCTGAGATCCTCTAAGAGTTCTCCTCCCACCCCCACATTTTCAGGATTCGATTCCCTCAGATAGATGACAAAGGCCTCTCTCCTTACGCCCGTCAATCGGCTCGCAGTATCTGTAAACGATTTAATCATCTCTTTTCTTTTCTCCTTATCCAGTTTGGGGCCATAGAAAAATATCGTCGGCATAGCTTCCTCCTTTTTAAGATTCAAAAATGTTTGTAGCATAGACTTATCACACCTCGGACCACTTTTCAATAGTGAAGTTCCCTCCCAAGAGGGTGGGGTTTCCCGGAATGGTCAAAGGACCTGAAGGGCTTCCTCTTATTCAGGGGGAGGAATTGGTAACAACGGCCGAAGGTCCAGAGGCTCAACAGGGAAGGACCTTTGAAGCCAGGCATCGAGACCGCCAGCGAGGGGCCGGACCCGCGTAATTCCCTGCTGCTTTAGCAACAGCGCCGCCCGGGCGCTTGAAGCCTCATTGGGTCAGGTACAATACAAGATAATATCACGGTCACGTGGTATCTTGTGATGTTTTTCATCCAGCTGTTCAATGGGCAGGTGAAAAGCACCAGGAATGGTGTATGGCTCGGCCTCAAATTCAAGTGCATCACGCATATCTAAAATCAAAAGGTCTTCACCTGCATCAAGCCTCAGTTTCACTTCTTCAGGAGTGATCCGTGCGATGGCTAACAGATGCAAAAAACGCTGGCGCTGGATATATTTCCAAACGATATACGCTGCCAGGCATCCTGGAACAACCAAACCAATCCAAGGACCCATTCCACCGGTGTTTGCTGCAAGGTGTTCAATCTGATGGCTAAATAAGTAACCAACAATTGTGAAAACCCCTACCCAGAAAAAGGCTCCAAGGCCATTAAATAGAAGGAAGCGAAGTGGACGCATGTGGAATATCCCTGCCAGAGGTGGCGCAACCGCAGTCATTCCAGGAATGAACTTTGCCACCAGGAGTGAGCGAGCACCATGGCGGGCAAAGATCTCTTTGGTTTTGCGAACACAGGAATCAGGATCGAGAGAGATGCGACAAAGCAGGGATAAGACTTTTCTGCCGCGATAGCGGCCAATCTGATACCAGAATTGATCGCTTAACAACGAAGCAACGACTGCTACACCGAAGACGAGGGCAAAGTTTAATTGCCCGACGCCAGCCAGGACTCCGGCGGCGAGCAACAATGGAGCGGCTGGAATCGGCAAACCCAACTGCTCAAAAAACACCCAAAAGAAGAGCACAGTATATCCGTGGCGGATTAAGAACTGAATCGTCTCATTCATGGTTTATTTCCAGAAGGAAACCGCTTTATTTCCAAATTATAATAGACAGTTTTCAGGAATGACAAGCGAAATGTTTAGGGAAAGAGGTACTGCACTCTCCCTGGAAAAAGGGATAAATAAGGCTTTATTAAGCAAAGTGAAAAATGAAATGAGACCTCCCTAACATATCAAAAACAAAAAATCATAGCAATCTTTCATGACGGATACGTCACCCTCGAACGATGAAAATGAATAATCCCCCTTTTACCCCCCTTTAGCAAAGGGGGGATGGGGGGATTTGAAAGTTATTTTCTGAGCAATTGTTAAGGAAAGTAGACCCAGGCGGGAAATAGTGAAACTTCAGGTGAAATCAACATCGTTTGGCAGCATTGTACATTTTCGACTTGACAGGGCCAACTTTTATGGTTATTTCTCCAAAAATAGAAGAGATGGCATACGAATTAAAACACAAAACAAACAGACAAATTTCGTCGGGTAGATATTATCCACTCGGTGCCACCTTGTCCGAGAAGGGTGTTAATTTTGCCATCTACTCACAGCATGCCGACGAAGTATTCTTGCTTCTGTTTGATCGACCAGATGGTGAGCCAACCGACATCATACAATTTGAAAACCGTACAAGGTATATATGGCATGTATTTGTTCATAGATTAAAGGCAGGACAGCTTTATGGGTACAAAGTCAGAGGCGATTTTAGCCCTGGATACGGGATGCGCTTCAATGAAAATAAACTTTTGATCGACCCTTATGCAAAGGCACTGACCGGAAAGTTAGAGAACACGGACAACCTTCTTCTCCCCTATGACCCGAATTCACCTGTAAGAGACCTTTCCAAGGATGGACGTGACAATACACATATTATGCCCAAGTCAATCGTGATGGATGATCATTTCGACTGGCAGGGTGATGTACCTCCAGATATTCCCTTCCAAAAATTGATTATTTACGAAGTCCACCTAAAAGGGTTTACCGCAAACAGGTCATCGGGTGTCAAAGATCCGGGGACATATCTGGGTTTTATTGAAAAGATCCCTTACCTCAAGGATTTAGGAGTAACAGCTGTCGAGTTCCTTCCGTTCCAGGAATTCTATGTTGAGGATTTTCTCATCAACCGAGGGCTGACCAATTATTGGGGGTATAATACCATTGGGTTTTTTGCACCTGAATCGTCCTTCAGTACAAAGAGGTTTCCTGGCTGTCAGGTGAATGAATTTAAGACTCTTGTGCGCGAACTTCATAAGGCAGGCATTGAAATCATCATGGACGTTGTCTATAACCATACGAGCGAAGGAAATGAGCTTGGACCTACCCTCTGTTTCAAAGGCATCGATAATCCCACCTATTACTGTCTAACAGGCACTCCCGCAGAACCCTACCGTTATTATTTGAATTATACAGGATGTGGCAACAGTCTTAATCTCGCTAATCCCCATGTCATTCGATTTGTCATGGACTCCCTTCGTTATTGGGTTGAGGTGATGCATGTTGACGGGTTTAGGTTTGACCTTGCATCGGTCTTAGGCCGCGAAAATGGATTCTTCCAAAAATCGGCTTCTTTTTTTGATGCAATCTCACAAGATCCTATTCTGAACAGGGTGAAGCTAATTGCCGAACCATGGGACATCGGGACCTATCAAGTGGGGAACTTCCCTGTGGACTGGTCTGAATGGAATGGAAAATTCAGGGATACGATAAGAAGATTTGGCAAAGGCGATGGAGGACAGGTAAGGGATCTCGGTTGGAGATTGACAGGATCTGCTGATCTATATAGAGATGACGGAAGGTCTGCCTATAACAGTATCAACTTCATCACCTGCCACGACGGTTTCACACTCCATGATCTTGTCTCATATAATAACAAACATAACGAAGCCAATCTCGAAGATAACCAGGATGGTTCGAATGACAATAACTCATGGAACTGCGGAGTCGAAGGAGAAACCGATGATATCCATATCATCAATCTTAGAAAACAGCTTGTAAAAAATTATGTCTGTTATCTCCTTTTTTCATGTGGTACGCCAATGATCCTTGGCGGCGACGAATTCATGAGAACTCAGAGGGGTAATAATAATGCTTACTGCCAGGATAACGAGATCAGTTGGTTTCAGTGGGATGAGGTAAAGAAGAATTGGGACATTCTCGATTTTTTCAAGAGGGCGATTGCCTTTGAAAAAAGATATACGATACTTCAGAGGAGAAAATTCTTCCTCGAAACGGATTTAGATGCGGACCATATCCCTGACCTTACATGGTTTGGAAAAGATCTCGGAAAACCTTTCTGGGATGACCCTGAACTGCGCACCTTATGCTATCAGATTGACGGAGGCGAAGAAAGATCCGAACTGGGTGATTATCATCTCTTTTTTATTTTGAATGCTGATTGTAATTTACAATCGATCAGACTCCCTGAACTTACAAAGGGCAAGCAATGGTACAGGGTGATCGACACAAGCCTTAAGAGCGGGGAAGACTTTCTTGACGTCGGCAAGGAGATGAGGATCAATCCTCCCGATCATTACCTCGCCAATCCGAGAAGCACCATCGTGCTCATAGGAAAATGAACACTTCAATGTAGAACCCCTAACCTTATATACCCGACTGAAATTGATCCATCCATTATGGCCAACTTTTTTATGGATGCCTTTCTTTCAAAATATTGGGAAGTGTCCCCATCTTGAAAAAAGCTCTGACCCATCCCCTTTAAGCTTCTTTTTCCCCCCTTCGCCGCATTAAACCTTCCATTTCTTCCCGCTCTCTCTTCCGTAAATTTTTAATGAAATCCTTAATCTGCTGGTCCGTTCTAAGCTTTGATCGGTCGTATCGTTCATAATGGGTCATTTCAGCGATTTTCCTTGGAAACCTGGGCCCTAATTGATAGGCTGGGTAGCCCACCGCCATCATGTCATAGATTTTAAACTCTTTGGGGATATTAAGAAGTTCTTTCAAATTATCCTCCATTACACTACCCGCAGCGGAAATCCATTGAGAACCCAAACCAAGGGATTTAGCAGCAAGTTGCATGCATAAAAAAGCACTGGCTAAGTTAGAGATAAACACCTCGGAGCCCCATTTCTGATAAATAGTCAATGGGAAAGCCTCGTTAGTTCGAGGATCACCAAATAAAAGGATAAACACCGGGGCACTTTTAAAACCTGGCTCTCGCATCTCCATTTCCAATACAGGTATCCTGAGCTCTTTTTCCCGTGTGAGTTCTGCTTGCCGGAAAGGTTTTATAGATTCCACGAAAAGATCTGCAATTCTGTCCTTGATCTCTTTTCTTTTAATGACAATAAATTCCCAAGGTTGAGAGTCGCCGCCAGAAGGAGCCCACCTCGCAGTTTCGATAATTTTTTGAACGTATTCATCCGGAATTGGATCGGGTTTGTAGGCTCGAATACTTCTTCTCGATTTAAGTAAGTCAATAAAATTATCGATATTCATGAATGCCTCCTTTCTCAACTTCGTCTGAGCTTCAAATTAACACAAACGACGAAGTTGGCTCTTAAGAAATATTCTTTTTGTTCAATTCGGCAAATGCGTTCAAAGTGGAAAGAATACTTTTTACATTCACGAGGTAAGCGCTGCATTGGATGCCGTTGCCCCGATGGTATTTGCCAAAATCCTTTCCAAAAAATTTATAGACATGGCAGGTCAAAAAAATGTTGATCGATGGATCCAGGAGTTGATGAGACGTGTATCCATAGTCTTTGCCCCAGTGTTCCCAATTGATCTGCCCTAGACCATAATCGCCGGTTTCCTTATTGATGCTCTTCTCCTTGAAACCACTTTCGGCCATGATGAGCGCAATGATTTCCAGGGGGTTCACCCCATATTTTTGCGAAGCATGGCTGATCAATCCGGCATACCTCAAAACTTTACCTTCGGGAAGCTGATTGTCGGTGATCAATCGGATCATATTGGCTAGATGCAAAACCTCTTTTACGTTGGAGTCACGGCTGGATTTTGTGAAAGAAAGAAATTCCCTTATTCCAACTGGAAAGTCGATTCGCAGGCTCTTTTGGGCAAAAGGCGAAATATATTCCAGCAGAAAGACAACGGCGATGGCAACGATGAAAACCAGTTTGGCCCCTTCCAGGATGGCGTGGAGCATCATCCTTTTTTTGAATCTCAAGTAAAAGTCGCTGGCCGAACTACACGGAATCAACATGATGTTGAAAAGCTTCATATCCCTTCCTCCTCCTAAAGAATTTCCACCCCAATCAAAAGACAAGAAAATCCACAATGGTTCAAAACAATTTAATAGGAACTTAAAGCCGAAGAGAAATTATCTATGATTAAAATGCTTATTTGATGATCGGATGAGATGAAGCGAAGTATAGCACAAAACTTTCGGATGTCAAATCTTAAAAACCGCTAGTGAACAATCATCCCCTTTTTCCTACATATTTCTTATTGCAAGATTAAAGACCGGACTCTTCATCCTTTCCAGTCAGTGCTAAGGAAACCTGAGGTGTTGGAAATGGGTTAATCTTCAGATGTGATCAATTATGGAGTCGAATCCCATGCATTGGTTCAAGCAGTTAGCCATGTGTTTCGGAGGTGAAACTCGGGTGTGAAATAGACCAATCTTCAGTTGGAATCAATAGCAGGTTAATAATGTAAAAAAATGACCTAAAAATTAAATCAGAATTTGAGATCTGAAATTATGCATTGGCTCAATTATTTAATGACTCAATGACCCGATGACTCATTAATCCAATGACCTGTATCATCCGCAATTGGACAGGGCCAACTTTTTTATGGATGACCACATTTCAAGATATTGGGATGTGTCCCCATTTTCATTCCTGACAAGATACTCTTTTCCCTTCCCGCCAATAGGGATAATCCACAAAGGTAATTGTTCTACCAAGATCCTTGTAAAGAATGAGTTTAGACTGTTGATCACAAAGGATTAAGACATAGCTATGGCCCTCAGGGAAAACTTTCACTGGGTATTTCTTTACCTTTTGAATGATTTCTCTGTCAGGATAGTAGCGTTCCAGGATGGAAAAGAATTTCTCAGCATTTAAATCAGATGGAAGAGGTCCGGTTAAAAGTCTGTGACCTTCAATTTTCTTTGAAAAATCGACTAAATATTCCTCTAACTCGGCGACTTCTTTAACATCCAATCCTTGAGAGGATTGAAACAATGGGCAGCAAGCCAATGAAATAATAATCAACGACCAGAGCAAAAAAGTTTTGAGTTTGGTTCTCATAATCATTACCAATAGACTAAATTCCCGGTTTGTAAGTCTCTCCCGGTATCTAAGTCACAATTAGCTATCCCTTCAAGAAATTGGCCAATGTTTCCTTCAGAAATGCCCTTTGCTAAGAGAACCCATTTGTCTGCCACATGCTTCACAGCTTTTGGGAAAAGATCCCTTTCATATGTTCCAATACTGCCATTAGGGAGAGGAATCTTATCCAGGAAAGATTCTCTGTTATCTCAGCACTCTCTTTGTAAGTGAATTTGTGGTTTGGATCAATGATCCTGCCTACAAATAATGGTCTACCCACAATTCCAATCCAGTCTTCAAATTGATCATGCCATTGATCGATATCCGGTGAGTTTTCTTCGTAATCCTTTACAAAATGGGTATGAAGAATATCTTCCCAAAAAGCGCCCAGTATAGGATGAATTTTATCTTTGTCGCCAGGGTAAGAGCAGAGTTGGATTATTTCAATCAATTTATTATGCCTAATTTCGGCTCCTCCGCGGACCTGATGATAAATGAAGGCATCTTGAATCATTTCACAGTGGCGGTGTTCTGTTTCATTTCCTTTATACGGGCCAACGATGTTAAATACGACCGGATGAACCACTAAATCTCCAGTCACATGCGAGAGATATCCCAGAGTCCAACAAAAGGGGATGATAAATGATTCTTCCTCGAAACCACGACCACATAAATCCAAGAGTATTTGGGCCATGGTTTTAATGGCATCCCCCGTATGTCTGTAATGCATGTGGTCAGCCCAATCTTTTTGTCCGGGTTGGAAGAAATCGAGATATGGATAGTCTGGGCCAACAGAACCTAAGTGAACAAAATGAGAATGGGTTAGAGTGTGGCCGCGAAGTTTTTCATTGATTTCTTGATCGTCCCGAAATCGTTCGAGTGCTTTATCTGCAATCATCAAATGGGCATAAGTTGCTGGCATAGTCTACCTATGTGGCTGCGCACTGCTATGAGCGATGACCATCAAAAATGCCATCAAAAAGGAGGCGCACTGAAGAAGGATCATTATGGCAGATTTGGATCTCAATTGAGAGCCTGGGAGGCAATCCTCTCGACCTCAAAGATATCAAGGGGCTTCTTTAGATAATCGATGATCCCTAAGGATCTTGCCTCTTCCTCGGTCTTCTCCTGGTCGATGGCAGTGATGACCACCACCTCTACCTTTTTTTGTTCCTTCTGAAGCTTTTTCAAAATATCAATGCCGTCAATTCCGGACATTTTGATATCTAAAAAGATCAGTTGGGGAGGGTCACTCTCAAGGATGCGGAGGGCCTCATAACCGTTTTCTGCCTTGATGAGATCGTAACGATCACCCAGGAGCACTTCGAAGGAGTCCAAGATGCCCTGATCATCATCCACCACCAAAATGCGTTTAGTAAGATTATTCATAATTCTCCTCACAATTTGAATTCATCATCCTTATAATTATTATAAAGCAAATAGGATGCCAACTTCACTCGATTTTTTGGAAAAATAAAATTTCATTAATTTCAAAAAGTTATAATTTTGAGGAGGAGGGTAGGGTTTTTGGAGATCGTTTTTGACTGCCTATATTTATAGGCAACTTCAAACTTTTACAACAGGGAGCCGTAAGTCAAAGGTGGTTCCCTTTCCTTTCTCACTCATGACTTCGATTGTCCCTCGGTGGTCTTCAATGATCTTGTGGGTGAGAGCCATTCCAAGTCCGACGCCTTTGTCCTTTGTGGTGAAGAATGGGTTGAAGAGGTTCTTCGATGTCTTTTCATCCATTCCGATTCCTGTATCCCTGAAAGTGATTTTGACCATTGGTGAGGAGGGTTCTTGCTCGGATGAGATGGTCAGCGATCCACCATTAGGCATTGCCTGGATTGCATTAATCACAAGATTGGAGAAAGCACGATAGAGCATCTCTGAGTCGCCATGGATGGAAAGGATCGTCCTATCCAGATGGTCTTCGAAGATGATATGCTTCTTCTCCATCTCTTCTCCGTGAAGATCAATGGCTTGAAGGATCAGTCGATTCACATCCAGAGTGACCATAGGTCTCATCCTTCTTCGGGTCAATTCCAATAGGTCCTCTACCAATTGATTGATCCGGTCGATCTCCCGGGGGACCGTGATGTTAAACTTCTCCATAAAAGATGGACTTTCAAGCTTTTTGGGAAGGAGCTGGATAAAGGTCTTAATGGCGGAGAGGGGATTCTTAATCTCATGGGCCAGACCTGCGGAGAGGGTTCCCAGAGCAGCCAGTCGGTCAGCATGTCGGAGTTTCTCCTCAAGGGCTTTGATTTCAGTAATATCCTGAAAGAGGACCATGGCTCCCATCCTCTTTCCTTCTCCATCAGCCAGCAAGGAAGTGCTTGCTGTCAACCACAGGCTTGCCCCCCCCTTTTTCAACTCCAGTTCTGAATAGAATATGTCTTCCCCTTTTGATAATGTCTCGGCCATGATCCGGTGAAGGGGACAATTATTACCAAAAACCTGATCTAACGTGATGCCAACGACCTCCTCTCTTTTTTTTCCCAAGATTTGCTCGGCCATTTCATTGAGGGTGACGATCCTCTTTTCCAGATCGATGGTGATCAGCCCATTGGTCATTGATGAGAGAATGTTATCGGTATAGGCCTTGAGTGAGGAGATTTCGTGAAGGCGGCTCTCCAATTCATTTCGATGAAGACGGATCTGCTCGATCATGTAGTTAAAATTCTTTCCCAGTTCTTCAATCTCATCTCTGGTACGAATATCGATCACCTGTTCGAGATCCCCTTGGGCGGCGGAGATAGTCGTTCCCACTAATTTAGAAATGGGTTTGGTGATACGTCTGGCGAAAAAAATCGATCCAAGAATGCCAAGGGCGATGGCGAAAAAACCCAAAAGGAGAAGGTTGAGACGGGTCTTTAAAATCTGGCTGTGCATCCTCTCCAAAGAGAGTCCGATTCGAATGGTTCCCCACTTCTCCTGGGATTCTTTGATGTAGACAGGGATCGAAATATCCAATATTTGGGCTTTCTTTTCCTCAGAGTAAGTCGATTGGATCAGCAGTTCTTTCGCTTTCACAGCCCTCTGGCTCAACTCATCCGTTAGGATCGTACCCTGTTTTTCATCGTGCTGACTATAGGCGGCTACCCGACTCTCTTTATCATGGATGATGACATAGAGGATGTCTTCTTCAAGGGCTACCCTTTCAGCATTTTGCTCGAGGAGAACATAATTGTAGGTGAGAAGGGCGTTGGTGCTTACAGCAGCCAAATTCTTGGCGATGGCCATCCCTCTCTTGATGGCTTCCTCCTGTATGGTCTCGGACTGCCGTTTTTCCACCACGATAATGACCAGAGCCATCAGAAGGAGGATGAGGAGAGTGGAATAGAGAATGAGTCGGGTCTGAAGACGAATCGATTTGGAATCTTTTTTAGAACCCATTTGGATTCCGAAACAGGAAGACTATTCTCCCTTTTTTAACCAGATCTTTTTCATAGGAATATAAGGCCCACCGAGGGCATTCACCGCAATGCCCCTAACATAAGGCTGATATGCTATTTGGAATAGATGGTTGATCGTGGGAACAATCGGCGCTTCCTCCAAGACGATCTCTTCAACCTTTCGATACATCTCCATCCGTTTCAGATAATCCCTCGCCACTCTTGCTCTATCGAGAAGACGATCCACTTCGGGATTACGATACCCCATGAAATTGTATTTGGATTTGGAGTAGAAGAGGATTCCCAAGAAATTATCTGGGTCTGGGATGTCTGCATACCAGGCATATCGAAATATAGGAGTCTTATATGAAATCATCGTCTCTTCAAATTTCCTCCAATTGGTTTCAGTACGAATCTGAAGGTTAATGCCTATACTTGCGAGATTAGATTTTACAATTTCCAGCTCTTTCCGAGTCATCTCTGCTTTGGAGGCAGACCAAAACTCAATGGGAGGAATCCCTTTCCCCCCAGGGTAACCGGCTTGCAACAGAAGTTCTTTGGCGCGCTTCGGATTGTAAGAGTAAGTAATTTTGGCAGGAGAAGAGCTTGGCATTCCCAATGGGATGATTCGATCCGTTATATAATCCATCCCTTGGAAAGCTTCTTGATCAATCTGTTCTTTGTTAATTGCAAAGTTGATCGCCTGTCTTATTTTTTTATTATCAAAGGGCTTTGTTTTTATTTGCATGCCGTAAAACCGGAGGGAAAGTATGGGCTTTCTGACAATATAGAAATTTTTCAATTTACTCGGATCTCTAAATTCTTTAAATGGAATTCCAGTTTCCTCTAATGTGCCCTCTACAAAATTTCTAAAAATGTCCTCAAGGGGGCTCCCATGAAAGATCTTAAAAATAATCTTATCCAGATAAGGCCTTCCTTCAAAATAGTCAGGATTGGCTTCAAGGATAATCTCCTCGTCTTCCTTCGTCGATACAAATCTAAATGGGCCTGTTCCTATAGGAGACTTTCCAAAATTTGCACCCAATTTTTCTATCTCCTCCCTCGGAACCACTTTTGCTCCTTTCATTGCAAGAATGCTAATAAAAGGAGTATAGGGTTCGGAAAGCATTATCTTAAGTGTGTATTTATCCTCGGCAATGAGCCCATTCACTTCTTTCGTTTTCCTACCTATAAATTCTTTTGCTCCAAGGATTCTGGTAAAAAAATCAAATGAACTCGATTTTGTTTCAGGATCGAGGATTCGAGTAAATGAATAGACAAAATCTCTTGCCGTCACCTCTCTTCCGTTATGGAATTTGACGCCTTCTCTTAGAAAGAAGGTGTAAGTGAGACCGTCAGGAGAAATCTTCCAAGATTTGGCTATGGCCGGAATGACATTAAGGTCTTTGTCGAATTGAACTAATCCATCGAAGAGTTGTTGGATTATAGTTACAGCATAGATATCTGTAGAAAGAGCCGGATCCAAAATCTTAGGCATAAAATCGAGGGGTCTTCGGTATATGCCACCAAAAACAGGCTTCTCCTCGGGTTTTGCAACCTTTTCCCCTAATGCTCCATTTGTAAGAATGGAAATAGACCAAAAAAGGAAGAATATTCCTGAAATGATTTTTAGAAATTTCATCCCTTATGTTTAAAAACTTATGGGTTTTGAAGATTATATATACAGAAATTCAGGAGATGTCAAAAGATATTGTAAAAAAAAAGCACAACCGATTTAGTGGTCATGCTTTCTTTTAACAAATTTGAATGGGGTTAGGTTAGGGATTAATTTCCGCCGCCATCAGCCAAAACGGGCA
>Ga0315277_10008896_pt1 | contig 12867 bp, 12 predicted proteins | sample YL17G05_15_MG_FD_203695 | JGI IMG/M metagenome (GOLD analysis project Ga0315277, IMG submission 203695) | Sediment microbial communities from Yellowstone Lake, YNP, Wyoming, USA - YL17G05_15 | ecosystem: Environmental > Aquatic > Freshwater > Lake > Sediment | place: USA: Wyoming | collected...
GCTCTCCATGCCAACAGTCACAGTGCTACAACTCATTCCGGGCCTGGCCTGGGTACCGGTGGCGATACTGCTCCTCGGCATCGGCGAGCGCTCTACCGTGTTCATGATCGCCGTCACCTCCCTCGCACCCATCGTCATCAACACCACGGCCGGAGTGAAGGGCGTCAACGAACTCCTGGTGAGGGCGGCGAAGATGCTGGGCGCCGATGGCCGCACCCTCTTCCTGCGCGTGCTCCTGCCTGGCTCTCTGCCCCACCTTCTCAGCGGCCTGCGCGTCGGTTTCGCCAACGGCTGGCGCGTCCTGGTGGCCGGAGAGATGGTCGTCGGCACTGGCACCGGCCTCGGCTACTCTATCATCCAATCGCGCTGGACCCTGGACTATGCCGGTTCCTTCGTCTGCATCGCCATCATCTGCATGATCGGCCTCATCGTCGAGCGCGGCCTCCTGCTCCCACTCGAGCGCCGCACCGTTGACCGGTGGGGCCTGGCCCGGACGACCTGAACATGATCGAGTTCCAGCGAGTCTCCAAGCTCTTCCACAACGAGGAAACTGGACAGGCCATCCAGGCTCTCCAGGACATCACCCTCTCCGTCGAAGAGAACGAGTTCGTCTGCGTGCTCGGTCCCAGCGGTTGCGGCAAGAGCACGCTGCTGAATCTGATCGCTGGCTTCGAGCGTCCCACCTCCGGCCAGGTGCTATTCGACGGTCACCCCGTCCAGCGCCCCGGCCCCGAGCGAGGGGTGGTGTTCCAGGAATCGGCCTTGCTTCCGTGGCTGACGGTCGAGCAGAATGTGGACTTCGGTCTGCGCAATCTTGGTTATGACCGGGGCGAGCGGAAGGAGCGCGTGCAGCGCTTCGTTTCGCTGGTCGGTCTCTCCGATTTCCGCCGTGCCCGCCCCCACCAATTGTCCGGCGGTATGAAGCAGCGAGTCCAGATCGCCCGCGTCCTGGCGCTGAGTCCCCGCGCCCTGCTTATGGACGAACCCTTCGGCGCGCTGGACGCCCAGACCCGCGACCACCTTCAGGATGAGCTGCTCCACATCTGGGAGATCGAACGCAAGACCGCGCTCTTCGTGACGCACAACGTGGAGGAGGCAGTCTACCTCGCGGACCGAGTCGTGGTGCTGGCTCCCGCTCCCGACGGGATTGCCGCGGACGTCCCCATATCCATGCGCAGACCGCGCGACCGATTCTCCGATGACATGAGGGAGGCGACGATGGCTCTGCTGCGCGTCCTCGCCAATTTGCCGTGCTGCGTGCTCCCGTCGCCTCGCGACCGCGGCACGGAAGTGCTCTCACTACAGGAAGGAGGTTGAGCAATATGAGTGTGTTGCTGCGAGCTGTAGCTAGGCGCAAGCTGCCGATCCTGTTCGCGGCCGCGCTCGCGTTCGCCGCGACAGGCCGGGCGACGGCGGGTGGCCGGGCCGAGCAGCCAACGGTCCGCTTTGCCTATCAGGACCGCATCGCCGATGCAGTGAGCGTGATTGCGGTCGAGAAGGGCTTCTTCGCGAAGGAGGGGCTGGAGGTGAAGCCCATGATGTTCACCAGTGGCCCGGCCTGCACCGAGGCCGTGGTCTTGGGCAGCGCCGACATGGGCACAATGGGGGACACGACGGCCGTTATCTCCGTCGCCCGCGCGCCGGTCACCATCATCGCCAGCCACGGCGGAGGCGAGCACCGCCACCGCATCATCGTGAAGGCCGACAGCCCCATCCGCTCCCCTGGGGATCTGATGGGCAAGCGCGTCGCGGTGAGCAAGGGCACCTCCACCTATGGCGGTTTCCTCGCCTGGGCCCAGGCGAAGAAGCTCGATCTGTCAAAGGTACAGATCACGGACATGAAGCCCGAGGACATGGGGACGGCCCTGCTCTCGGGAGCCGTAGACGCCGCCGTCGCCAGTGAGCCCACCCCTTCCGTGATGGAGGAGAAGGGCGGCCGGCAGCTCGCCACCCTGGGCGGCCTCGGCAACAACTACCCCATCCTGCTGGTGGCCAGGAACGACTTCCTACGTGAGCACCCGGAGGTCGCGACTCGTTTCGTGCGCGCTATGGACCGGGCGGCCGAGTTCGTCCGGAGTCACCCGGAAGAGACCGCGCAGATCATGGCCGCGAAGACCGGGCTTTCGCCGACGGCCACCGCGAAGGCGATGAAGCTGCACTACTACCGCGTGCAGTTGGACAAGCAGACGCGCGCCAGTCTCCAGGAGATCGCCGACTTCCTGGTCCAGCAGAGGATCCTCGACCACGCGCCGGACCTCAAGAACACCGTGGACGGACGTTATCTCCCGAAGGGGAGCTAACAGACTACACCCGCATGGGAGGAGCATGATGTCACCACCGTTGGTACGTCGTATGCCGCTGACGAGCCTGCTGTTCGCGGCCGCGCTGCTCGTTGGTTTCGCCATTGGCGAAGGTCGCGAAGCGCAGGCAGGCCAGAGCGCGAAGCTCCGGCTCGCCTATGGGGCGAAGATTCACTATGCCCCCCAGATCATCGCCCTGAAGAAGGGCTACTTCGCCTCCGAGGGGCTGGAAGTCGAGGCAAAGATAGTGCAGGCCGGCATCCAGGCGGCCGAGGCGATGACTTCCGGAAGCGCCGACGCCGCCGTCATGGGAGACGCACCGGCGATCATCGCGGTCGCCTCCGGCATGCCGCTGAAGATTGTCGCTTCCTACGGCGGCGGCGAGAAGATGCACCGCCTGATCGCGGCCGCCAACTCCGGCATTCGCAAGCCCGAAGACCTCGTCGGCAAGCGGGTCGCGGTGCAGATGGGCTCCAGCACCCACGGCGCCTTCCTGTTGTTTCTCAGCAAGCACAAGGTGGATGCCAAAGGGGTGAAGCTCGTGCCGCTCGACCCCAGCGACATGCCCGAGGCGATGCTGGCCGGGCAGATTGATGCGGGCGTCGGCAGCGAGCCCTGGCCGAGCAACATTGAAGAGCGAGTCAAAGGGAGTTACGAAGTGGCCACGCTCTCGGGCCTTGGCAATAACTTCCCTCTGGTCATGCTCGTGACCGACCGCTATGCGAAGGAGCGCCCCGAAGCTGTTGTCGCCGCGTTGCGGGCCACTCAGAAGGCCGTGAACTTCATGCACCAGCACCCGGACCAGGCCGCCGCCCTTATCTCCGAGACCACCGGAGTTCCGGCTGTGAAGGAGCAGAAGGTCATGCAGACCCTCGCATGGGGAGTGGTGCTGGACAACGCTACCATCAACAGCCTGAAGCAGACCGCCGACTTCCTCTACAAGCAGGGAAAGATCCAGCGCCTCCCCGACTGGATCAAAGTGTTGGATCGCTCGTTCGTTCGGCGCGCGGCGCGCCGCTAGCGCGCTCAGTCCATGCAACAGGAGGATAGATGCTGTGACTAGATGTCGTTGTACCCTAGTGCTGGCTATGACCTGCCTTGTCTTGCTGCCCTGCCTTGCGTGTGCAGCAGATGAGAAGCCTCCGGGTCAGTCGAGCCAGCAACAGGACTCCCTATCCGCTCTGGTGGACCTGCTCGCGCAGAAGGGATTGCTCACCGCGGAGGAGCAGGCGGAACTCAAGAAGAGGGCGGAACAGACCCCGAAGCCTGCTCCGCCCGAGGCCCCCAAGCCCACCTATCCGACCGTGAAGACCAAGGTTCGCTTGCAGACACGCTGGTCCACGGTTCAAGAGGATGTCGGTCAGCCCTTCTTTGGTGAAAGGGATGACCAGGCCGGGGGCGATGGATTCGCGGTTCGCCGCGCCCGTTTCTACCTCCTTGGCCAGCTCAACCCCAAGGTGGGCTACACCGTTCAGTACCAGGCCGACACCGGGGCCGAGAACCCCAACCTGCACGTCGCCCAACTCGAATGGAAGGGCTGGGACTTCGCCAACCTGGTGGCGGGGCAGCTCCAGACGCCGTTCGGCTACGAGATCGTGCTGTGCGACGCGGGCCTTTGCCTGACCGACCGTTCGGCTGTCAGCGTTTTCCTGCCTGCCGACAAGGACATCGGCATTCGCCTGGACAGCAAGCGGCCCATTCTTGGGGGCCTCGACTACCAGCTCTTCTTTGGCAACGGGGGCGGCAAGTACAAGGCTAATCCCAACGACGGCTACCTCTGGATCGGACGCGTGATCAGCAAGCCCACGCCCCATCTGACTGTCGCGACCAGCTACTCCGACAACCGCAACACTGACTTCAGCCCCTATCAGTCCCGGTTCCTGAAGAAGAACGGTGACCCCTACGGATTGCTGCCGGACTACACGGTCGCAGCCGTGGATGAGACCTCTTGGGGTGCTGACTTCCAGTACGAGCGCCATCCGCTGACGCTCTGGGGCGAGTACGTCACGACGCGGATCGCACCGGGGACGAAGCCGGCGATCCGCTCGGACGGGTACTATCTCGACGCTGGCTACTTCGTCCCTTACCTGGGCCGGCGCGACAAGGTGCAGTTGGTGGCCGGCTACCAGAAGTTCGACGGCAACACCTCGGTCACGGACAAGTACGACATGACGGCGTGGACTCTGGGCGTGAACTACCACATCGCCCCGAAGTTCCAGCACATGGTCAAGGCCTACTACATGTGGGTGAACGAGAAGGCCGACCCCGTGGACAACAACAAGCTGGTCGTGCAGTACCAGCTCTGGTTCTGACAGGAGGCCCGGCGCATGACCTCGCGCGAGAGAATGGATGCTGCGCTCAGGGGCGAGACACCGGATCAGGTTCCGATCTTCCTGCGCGACCTCACCCTGGGGCTGGATGTATGCGACTACACCACCCCGGAGGTGTGCGCCGGACCGAACGGCTACGACGCCGACAAGTCAGCGCGCTGCGTGGTCGAGACCCAGCGCCTGCTGGGGCACGACTGCGTCGTCGGCGGCATTCACGATCTCGGCCTCGACGTCGAGCGCTTCGGCGGTCGGGTCGAGTTCCCTCAGCGCGGGATTCCCTTTGTTGCACGACCCGCATTCGCTTCCGCCCAAGACATCCCAGACCCGAGCGACCTGGCAGCTGCTCCGCCGGGGCGGCTGCCAGGTCTCGCCCGGTCCTACCAACTCGTGCGCGAGCAGATAGGCAGCCAGGTTGCGATCGCGGCGAATGTGGAAGGGCCGGTGACCAAGGCAGGTCTCCTGCGCGGGCTAGATGCTCTGCTCTCGGACATGATGCGCGATCCGCCAGCCGCGCGAGCGGCCGTGGATCTCGCCGTCGAATTATGCTGCGAGCACGTCCGCGTCTTGCTCGATGTCGGCGCTGACTTCGTCTTCATCGCCGCCGCCTCCGACGGTCCCGCCGCCATTCGACCGGAGCACTACCTGGAGTACACCATTCCGGGTCTTACCCGCATCATAGGCGCGGCCAGAGAACGTGAAGCCCCAGTGGTGTTCCATCCGCACGGACCGTTCACCGACAGCCGGTTCCATCATCTGGTTGACGCTGCAGTCGAGACCGGCATCGCGGGCTTTCAGTTCGGCGAGGACAACGATTTCGCCGTCGGCAAGCGGCGCTGGGGGACCCGCATCTGCATCCTCGGAGGCGTAGACATCCCATCAGTGCTGCTTCCTGGCCCGCCCGAACGCGTTCGCGAGGTCACGAGGAATGTGCTGGCCCAGGCGCGCACGGGCGGCGGTTTTGTACTTATGCCATCCTGCTCAGTGCACCGGGGCTTCCCCCTTGCACACCTGCAGGCGATGATCGGTGCCGGCCGTGCTGGCAGATGAGATGACACGACTGGAGTAAGTTAGCATGTCTGACCGAAGCACGTTGACTGCAGCGCTGGAGGCCGCGGTCGAGGCCGGGGACGAAGCCGGGGCAGCGTCGGCAGCGAGCAGGCTGCTTGAGATCGGCGCGGCCCCAACCATTGTCACCGGCGCACTCTCCCGCGCGATGGGGCGGCTTGGGGAGCAATTCCATCGTCTGGACATCTTCGTGCCGGATCTGCTCATCGCGGCCGACGCCTTCGAGGCGGCGATGACCGTTCTCGAGCCGGCCCTCAATGCCAGTCCGCGTAGACCAAAAGGAACCATCGTCATTGGGGTCGTTGAGGGCGACATCCACACGCTGGGCAAGAACCTGGTGCGTGTGATGCTCGCCGCCGATGGATTCGAGGTTCACGATCTGGGCCGGGATGTGAAAGTCGCAATGTTCGTCGACGCCGCCATCGAGCGGCGCGCAGACATCATCGCCATGTCCTCTCTCATGACGACCACCATGGATCGCATGGGAGATGTCATCGGCTTGCTCACGTCACGTGGGCTGCGCGAGCGCGTCCGTGTGCTGGTCGGCGGCGCGCCGGTGACGCGGGCCTATGCCGATGAGATCGGGGCCGACGAGTATGGCGAGGACGCCTCCGAGGCCGTTGCCGCGGCCAATCGCCTGATGACCATGTGGCAAGGACCGGGGGCGGATCGTTCATGACCGGCCTGGAACGTATGCATAGGGCCATTCGCTTCCAACCCACCGATCGTGTGCCCGTCGCGCCACTGCTTGGGGCACATGCCGTAGCGCTCGCCGGGATCACGTACGAGGCCACAAGCGCAGATCCCACCGCGCAAGCCCACGCATTGCTTCGTGCGGTGGAGCTGTACCGGCCAGATGCCATCTTCACGCTCATGGACCTCAGTGCCGAACCGGAGGCTCTGGGAGCGGAGCTGATGGCTTCCGTCAACCGAAGCCGGATCGTAGCGCGTCACCTATCACCTGAAGCGCTGCTGACAGGTGACCTGGAAAGCGTGATCCTCGCCGCCCGCGTCCCGGTATTCGTGGAGACCGTCCGACTTCTGCGAGCCGCACTGGACGATACCGTGATGGTGGGCGCACTCGTCTCCGGACCGCTGACGGCCGCCGCCAACGCACTGGGCATCGAGACGATTGCCCGCATGCTGCGACGCCAGCGGGAGACTCTCTCTGACATACTCGAACGGTTGACCAAGGCATGCATAACGGTGGCGAGTGCCCATCTCGAGGCGGGTGCACACGGTGTCATGGTGCTCGAACCATGCGCCACCTCCGGCATCCTCGGACCCTATGATCTCTCCTCTCTTCTGCTGGCTCGGCTGCAGGCCGTCGCAAAACACATCCGCGACCAGAACGGCATCGCCATCCTGCACATCTGCGGCGACTGCCAAGCATCCCTCCCCGGCCTTGCCGACAGCGGGTTCGATGTCCTGAGCCTGGACGCTCCGGTTGGCCTGGTGCGGGCGCGCGAAGTTGTCGGACGCCGCATTGCACTGATGGGCAACCTCGATGTGCGACAACTCCTTCCGCGCGGAGGTCCTGAATCAGTCTACAACGCGACCGTTGCCCTCATCGCAGATCCGGGCAGAGCGGGCGGCTTCATACTGAGTGGTGGATGCGAGCTGCCAGCCGATACCCCGACCTGCAACGTCCTGCAAATGGTGGAAGCATCTGCCCTATCGTCACCAAGAGCCTGAGTGGTCGGCCCAGCGGGCGGTTCCTCCACGGGCCGAGTGACACGGGGGTTCAAGGTCCGTTGTAGGGGGAGAGATGGGGTCTACAGCATGTAGCGCGTGGCGGAACCCGCACGTAATGCCGGAATGCACCGGCTGTCCACCTGCGACTTCGAGGCAGTGGAACGGGCCGGGGGCACTTCGGAGCGAAGAAACGGAATCACGAGAAGCGCCGGAGAGGGGCTCTACGGCACGCTGACGCCGATCTGACGCTCCCGGCGCGGGGACGCGGTCGCGTGGGCTCTCGCGAATCCCGCCCCCGCTACCATCACGTGACATCGGCTCTTGGGGGCTTCTGCACTCTTCTAACCTGCATCCTCAATCGGGGGTGCGCTTCGCGATCGACAGCCGAGCGCCGCGGCTGTCATGGTCCAGCCCGGTTGCTCCACTCCCATGCCGAATGACTCCATTACAGGCAGATTGCCCAGTTCGCGCCCGGACATGATCCGGCATTCGTCGCCAACAAAGGACTTGACTTCCTCAGCCCCTTCAAGCGTTCATGTCCTCCTGACTGGGATGAGGAGGCGATCAGAATGGCGCAATAGAGAAGGTGGAGGACGGCGCGTGCGCCCCATCGCACCGGGGCCGGAGAGCGGCGCCAAGAGGTAGCCCAGGAGTTTAGCTGGGAGGCCGCCATTCAGCTCTTCCTCGAATGCTGGGCGGCAGATCATCCGGGGATTCGGTCGCGGACGTTGGGGCATTACCGGGATCAACTGGTCACGCGCATCGCGGTGTTCGCGCGGGAACGCGGCATCGAGGTGGTCCAGCGCTTCGGCCGCTATGATCTGCGCGCGTTCGTCGCTTGGCTGGATCAGGTAGTGACCTACACGGAGAGGCCGCTCACTCCCCGGGGCAAGCAGATGGCGCTGGATACGGCGAAGCGGTTTCTGCTGTGGCTCCACCAGGAAGGGATACTGCCGGAGGATATCGCCAGCCAGGTAGGCAGTTATCGCCTGGACTCCGACCCGGAGCCACGCGCCACGCCCCAGGCCGATCTGGAGAAGGTGCTCGCCACCCTCGACCCCGATACCCCCACCGGCCTGCGCAACACTGCCATGATCCACCTGTTGGCCTTCTGCGGTCTGCGCGTGTCCGAGCTGATCGGGCTGAACGCCTCCGATCTCTCCCTGTCCGCCGCAGGCCGATCCGCCTCTGGCGGAGAAGAGGGCCGGGTGCGCGTCCGCGCCGAGACCAGCAAGGTCCGCCGCACTCGCTTCGTGGACTTGCCCCTCACCATCGTCGACGGGCGGGAGGTAGTGACGCCGGAGGTGGGGCAGTTGCTGACCTCCTGGCTTCGTCTGCGAACGCACGCTTGCCCGCACCTGGGGGATGACGATGCACTGTTCGTCACTCTGGGGACCAACCCGTTCGTGCACGGAATCCAAACGGCGGAGCGGCCCCGGAGCCGGCCGCCGGGAGAGCGGCTCACCCCGGATGCAGTGCGCACCATCCTGAAGCGTCTCGCCGCTCGGGCCGGGGTGGACCCGGCCCTGGTCACGCCCCACCGTCTGCGGCACTACTTCGGACTGGCCTCGGCCAGAGCGGGCGTGCCAACCACCGCGCTCATGCGTGCGATGGGCCACCGCTCACCGATAATGACCGCCCGCTACTCCGAGTTCGCCGACTCCGAGCGGAGGTGGGCGTTCGCGAGGGCGGAAATCACGAAGGGGATCGTTTTGCCCGGCACTCGCAAGGCTGCCCCAGTTCACAGGGCAGCACCTGTGGGAAAGGGGCAGGAGGCAAGCTCCTGCCCCACGAACTAAGCCTGATCACGGCGCAGCTTCGACCCATCTGCTTAGCGGAAAGGCGGCACCATGAGCAAGACACAATCGGGATTGCTTCTGGTCGGCGTGGGGGTCGCGCTGAACATCCTCGGTCGGCTGGTATCCCCCCTGGCCAGGGAGCAGCAGAGCGTCGGTGTCGCGGGGGCGCTGCTCATCCTCATGCTGGCGTCTGTCGTCGTCGGTCTCTTCGGCATAGTCCGCCTGGTTACAGGAGTCATCACCAAGTCGTGACGGGCTGTCTAGGGCAGTTTGCCGAGCGGAGGTGGGCGTTCGCCAGAGCTGACATCACCAACGGCATCAGGCTACCGGGGCCTCGCCGAGATGAGCCGGGTGCGCCGGTCAGCGCCGCCTGACTGTTGGACAGCAGCTTGCTGCTGTCGCCGGGCTCAATGGCAGGAGCTTGCTCCTGCCCTAAGAACTCCTGCTCAACACACACCTGTGCTACACATCTTGCGGCCATACACCTAACGCCAAGCGAGCGACCTCCCGGCTCCTCGAGGCGACGGGCAGGAGGCAAGCTCCTGCCCTACGAACTTGGAGTGTGCCGTGATCCTGGGAGTCCAGTGACGTGACAGCGGCGACTCGGAGGGAGAGGTCACTCATGAATGCTAAGACGAACAGCAAGGCATACAAGCGGTTCTCGTCTGCAATGGAGTTCTCGATGGAACCGAACAAACGCCTGTGGCCAGAGCTGCGACGCATTGCCAAAGTCTCGCGTCCTAGTGCCGACCGTTTGCTGTCACTGTTTCATACGTTCGGCGTTCTCACTGCCGTCTGGGCGTTCGAGTGCTTCCTCACAGAACGATGCACGGAGAGAGACGAGTCAAACGGTCGTCGGAAGCGACCTCAGTACTGGCGCAAGAAGAAGTGGCAAGATAAGGTGAAGCACCTCAGACCCGACAACATGGCGCCGGAGGCGTGGGAAGGAACGGTACAGCACTATACGCCCGAGATGTACTTCAGGACCCGCAACCTGTGGTGTCATGGCACTGGCATGCCCGACGCAGTGAAGCCCAAGAACCAGCCGGACGCGAGCGAAGTCTCGACAACGCCGGACGCCCTGGACCCAGAGGGTGACCACTCAAGGAAGCTAGACGAAGCGAACTACTATCAGGACGCCGAAGGCCGCTTGTGGGCCAAGCGAAAGCTCTGGGTCGGTTGTGCAAACGCACTCAAAGCACTTGCAGGGGAATGCTGGTAGGAAATCGCAGGGAGTCGGAGCTCTTCTGCTGCGCGATGAGAGGATGGACCCTGGCATGAGTCCGATCACAGCCAACTACATCGACAGGGCAGTGAAGCGCGGGAAGGAACTTGAGCGTGCCCAGCACTGGGACGCGGCGATTGAGCACTACATGGGCTGGATTGCTCGGTTCACGAGTGAAGCGGACAGGGCACCTTACCCCTATCAGCGGATTGCCATCATTCAGCGGAAGAGGGGTGACATGGGGGGTGAGTTGAGTATCCTCGACCGCTACTTAGCCGAGGGAGGGCGCGCCTTGACCTTGGGCGGCCGCCTTCGCAAGCTTCAGGAGAAGCTGGAGAAAGCCGACGCGAAACGACGGGCGGCTCTGTGGGAGCAAAGAGATTGGAGCATCCTGGCGTCGAGGCGTGGGGCGAACGAAGGACGTACGACCACAGACAGGTTCACGGTTGACAGACCGTGGCGAATCCGGTGGTCCCACGGACAAGGTTAATCAGAGCTGATCCTGTGGCACGCAGATGGCACACTCGCACGGATGTTGGCTTGTGGATGGGACCCAGATGCCGGAGTGAACTACTTCGAGCAGTCAGGCACCTTCTACCTGGAGTTAGTGTCCTATCGAGCGGATTGGCAGTTCACAGTTGAGGTTCTCACGGAGCTGTCGTAGTTCTTCGGCGTGTGTGAAATGCGTGCCCCGCCAGCGCGCAGCCAGCGCCTGCTGCTGACACCCCGCTCCCTTCCTGCTAGAATAGCCTTAAGCTTTGCCCCCGTGGGGACCCGGGCGCGACCTGCTGAGATTCGCTCAGCAGATCAATCGCCGAAATGGCGGCGGTTGGGACGGCCTCGGCGTGCTGGTGCTTGGCGGCACTCGGTTCGTCCTACGGTCTATGGTCGTTGTGTAGGGTCGTTTTTATGGTATGGCAGGAGCTTCCGCTCCTGCCCAACATAGGCGCCGGCGTAGCTCAGTTGGTAGAGCAGCTGATTTGTAACCACGCTATCTGTAGGTATCCTCTCTCGTTCGGACAAGCGACCCCGCGTCGACGCACAGCCTCAAATGTCCCCTTAGGGCTGCATCCGTGCACTAAAATGGACCTTTTTAGAAAATGGCCGGCCTTAGATCATGCGTGGAACGGCACCTGAGCGGTATCTGTCCTCGACAGGTCGGCCTCCAGGCCATAAGGGGACATCAGCTCTGTCGCTCTGATTCCCTAGGAATGCGCTCAAGTATAACTGGTACGATGGCAGGGAATCCTACAGCATAGACAGAATCTGCAAAAGACGATGCGCGCGACGGGATCTGACCAAGGAATGAACTCCTCCGACCCAGGTATAACCCTGAATTGGCGCCACCCAGCGAGTGTGGCTGGGCAGATGGGCAGGCCTCGGACGACCCATCCGGCCGTGCTTTGCCCGCGACTGGGTATCGGCGAGATTGTGGGACTGCTCGCCAGTGCGAAGGGAAAGGCACCTGTTCTGATCAGTCTCCCGGCTACCCCTGAGTTGCTGCCTTTCCTGCTGGCCGCGTGTCCGGTCCGTCGCAGGGGCGCCTTACGAGGCGTCGTCCTAACCTATCGTCCCGATCTAGATACAGTGGCAGGGCACGTCGTTCGCCAAGAGGTGGCACTGCGCTGGGAGACCGACGCGGTCGGACGTTCTCGTGCCCGCTTCGTATGCCCGGGCTCTGGTTGCGGGCGGAGTGCAGACTCGCTCTACCTTCCGCCGGAGGCCAAGGCAGATAAGTTCCGATGCCGCCGCTGTGCCAAGATCTCGTACCGGCGACAGCCATCGTTGCCTAGGCATGACTTGCCGACCTGTTCGGCGGATGTGGAGAGGATGCTGAAGTGCTGCGGCGCGCTGGTGAGAACAGCAGTATTGAGTCTGAACGAGCGCGCACCAGATCGGCAGCGAGGAGGAGTAAAAATGATCAATGTTAGCCGATCCAGCCCACAGGCACTGCGATGCAAGGCCGTTGCCGATTTATGGCGGGACAGCAGATGGAAGGTAGAGGAGTTGGCCCGGCTCTTTGGGGTCTCGGACCGGACGATCAAGCGGGACCTGCGGGTGGCTCGCGAGCAGGGAGAAGCGCCGCCGCGGCGCCCCAGAACTCCCGCGGCGGAACTGCGGCAGCAGGCAACGGACATCCTGTCGCGGTGCCGGGCGCTCCAGGACCCACTGGTGGAGATGGCCCGGACCGAGGACGAGACCGAAGGCCGGCGGACATGGGCTGCCGCCACTCAGGCGCGGCTGCTGTCCGAGGAGCGGCGGCTGGTAGAGTTGCTGGCGGCACTCGAGGGGGCGCGGCCGCCGCGCCGTCGGAAGCAGGACCTGAGGCGAGAGCCCGACTGGCTTGACCCGGAACTGATTGACCTCGCGCGTTCGTGACCAGAGAGACGGCGGGGGATTCAGGGGGAGGGAGACTAATGGAAGACCGGCTGCGGAGCGAGTTCGATGTAGAC
>Ga0315277_10008898_pt1 | contig 12866 bp, 13 predicted proteins | sample YL17G05_15_MG_FD_203695 | JGI IMG/M metagenome (GOLD analysis project Ga0315277, IMG submission 203695) | Sediment microbial communities from Yellowstone Lake, YNP, Wyoming, USA - YL17G05_15 | ecosystem: Environmental > Aquatic > Freshwater > Lake > Sediment | place: USA: Wyoming | collected...
TGGCGGGTGAATGCAACAAATGGTGGAAAGACAAGTGATTGGTCAACGGTCTGGAACTTCACAACGATTCCCCCTGCGGTTCCGTCTACCGTCGCCACGAATCCTTCAGGACTCCAGATCATTGTTGATGGTTCCACTTACACTTCACCTCATACCTTCGATTGGACCCCTGGCTCTTCCCATAACCTCTCTGTTTCCTCTCCTCAGAGCGGGACTCCTGGAACACGCTATGTTTACTTCTCTTGGAGTGATGGAGGAACCCAAACTCATACGATCAACGCACCGTCCTCCAGCACTACCTATACGGCTTCTTTTACCACACAATATAGCTTGACCACCTCTGTCAATCCTTCCGGGGCAGGAACAATTACTCCTTCTGGAACGAATTGGTATGATAGCGGCCAGAGTGTTTCCATCTCTGCCACTGCGAATCCTGGCTATACCTTCGGCAACTGGTCCGGAGAAATTTCAGGAACTGCCAATTCCACCCCTATCACTATGAATGGGCCGAAGAATGTTGTAGCCAACTTCACCCAGAATCAATACACTCTAACCATAAATATTAATCCAACTGGTTCAGGATCAGTCACAAGAAATCCCAATAAATCGACCTATGTTTATGGGGATGTGGTAAAGCTGACGGCCAATGCCGCCACCGGCTATAGCTTCAGCAGTTGGTCAGGGGATGCGAGTGGGACAAACAGCCCCGTCGCCTTGACCATCGATAGTAATAAGACGGTAGCGGCAAACTTCACTTCAACATCGGTTACTCCAACTGCTTATGAGTTTGGAAATGTCAAAGTGAAAAAGAGCAAGACAGCTTCCTTCGTGGTTAAAAATAACGGTAAGACCAATCTCTCAATAACCTCAGCAATTACGGGTACAGATGCATCGATGTTTAAAATCACAAGTGGAAGTGGGAGTAAAACAATTAAACCTCGCAAAACCTTTACCATTAAGGTTGCATTCAAACCGACATCGATAGGGTCAAAGAGTGCTAACTTGGAGATAACCTCTAATGATCCCGTTAGACCAACCATTGACATACCATTGAGCGGGATAGGAATGTAAAGACTCTACACAAAGAATTTGCAGGAGCACGCTCAACATTCGGAGGTTTATGCTGGGAGAGGGAAGTAAAAAACTTACAGGGAGGCATTTGAAAAAAAGAGGAGGTTGAACATGGGTTTACAGTTACCTTGTCCTAAATGCGGGTTCCAGCCAATGGATTACACACCGAGTGAAATATTGCTGAATGGAATCAAGTTTAACCTCTTTAAGGATTATGTAGATAAGAAAGCCCTGAAGGCTCTGCCGTTTTCCGATAAAGTCAAATACTTGGAAGCAAGGGCGAGATTAGTGTTTTTAGACCCATTGGAAGAGATGATTTACTTAGAAAAATCCAAAAAAATCAGCAAAGTACCATCTTCTTAATTTAGTAACCATTGTTGCCTGTGCTATAGAAGGACTTGGACGTTATTTAACAACTCAAATTTACTATGCAGGATTCAAGGAATTTATCAATGAATTCATGGATAGCAGTTTTAAACTGCAATACCAAGGCGAAGAATATTCTGAAATTTTCTGGAAGTATTTTAGAAATGGCTTAGCTCACGGACTCTGTATTGAACGAGGGGGTATTGAACGGAATTTTGGTTGCTACTTTAGAATTGATCCCAAAATAGGTCTGCAAGTTGATATCGACTACCTAATAGAAGATTTTAGACGGGCGTTTGAAAAATTTATTTGCAGGTTAAAACAGGAAGGTGATTCAGGTAAGTTTGCACCACACTTCTTACAAAGATTTGAAGATGTATTTTGTAAATGATTCACACAATCCATTGATGAGTTGTGTAAGGAGACGCTATTAGCACTTTCAACGCATATGCCCCCTTTTTTTTCGGAACTTAGAAAATTTAAACTCGACGAATTGCTTTTCCTCATTGGGGAACTAACACGGTTAATGTTTGATGAAGATAAACCTGTTAGAAATATTCCATTTGAGCGTAGGCATGGCTTACTTAAACAGTCAGGGCGTGTCACTGTTACTGCTTGGAATCTTCATGACATGGCCTACTTATCCATATGCGAAACAAATGACTTTCGAGGTAGGAGACCAACTGAGCATGATCTTGTTAATCTTTGCAACGAATTTCTTATATACGATGACTCAAGATCAGCAGGGGAATTTAGAGACCTGAAACACGATGATTGGGTCTTGAAGTTTGCAGTCGGGTTCAGCCAAAAGCAATTCTGGTATCAAGAACGTTATCGGCTCAGAGAGCAATTTAACCGTGAAGTTGAATTGTTAGAGTTTATTCCCCAAGAGGTTGGATCCAGACTGGATTTAAATGCAGCGATTTACGAAAAAACTGGATTTAACTTGCGAGAGTTCAGAAAATTGCTGTTTGGACTTTTTACAATCGGGATGATTAATAGTGATTTGACTACCTTTAGCTTTAATGGAAGCCTGAGCAAACTTGATCCATGTTTAACAGCCTACAATGTCAAATCTGTTTTGGATCTTTATGTTTCTGATTACCACGAATATCGCCAGTCGCCCTTGAAAGAAAACCATCTCTTCCTGAAACCAATCGTGCGTACATCTTCAAATCGCCTTATTTCTGTTAGTCAATACCTTCTTGCACGGAAGATTGTTGATGGCCCATTCTGGATTGTCCGTGATTATTACTGCAGTTGTAACTCTCAAAGCTTTACGAATGAGTTTGGACTTTTGTATGAAAGGTATGTGGAGAAACTGCTTCAGCATTTTTTGCCCTTTGGGGGGTACTTCAAGATTGCAGCAGTTCCGAATGAAAAGAGGGCTGATTGGATTATTGATACTGATAACTTTCGCATAATTGTGGAACAAAAGTCTACTCTTGCAACTTTAGGCTTACGAACAGCTTATCCAGATGTCGAGACTATCCACAAGTATCTTGAGAGTTTTAAGGAAGCAGTCATTCAATTAGATATAACGGAACGGGCTTATTACGCACCTGGAAAAAAGCATATTAAATTGGTACTGCATTATGAAACCTTGTTCATATCGGATGGGGCGATTAGACCAGCAGTAATTGAAACGGTCAAGGATCATTTGTCCTCGCTGGAGGGGTTCTTTTTTCTTGATATTGGAGAGTTCGAGCATCTCGTTCAGATACTATCTGAAAACAGTACCGTTGGCGAAGCTATTCTCTTAGAAAAGCTAAGGGTTGAGCAAGAACATTCTGCGGTTGGTAAAGAATTTAGCCAAATCATACCCAATTTTTATAAAAAGAGTAATCAATATGTTGACAAAATTATTAATCATTATGACTCCTTTTGGAGCTTCAGAATCAAATGAATTATGCTCCTTGATCAACAAATCTTAATACACCGTATTTTTGTTAGCTTGTAGGCGTTGCGATTGCTGCCTTCTAACGCCTCCCGCTTCATCTTATAGCATCGAAACGTCTTAGACTGTGTCATATGGACAAACATTCCAGACAGTATGAGACGGTCTCCAGCTATACGGCAGCAGCATATCAACAGCGAGGAAGCGATGAGGTGCGTTAGTGTGAGGTGATGGGCACTTGCTGTGACATGGCAAACGCTGTGGGGAGTTCTTCCTGTAACTTTCTCTTCCTTAATTTTACGAAAAGGTGTATATTACAATCGCAAATGATCGATGCGGACATGAGTGGATCGCCTGGAAATAGGGCTCCTGGTGAACTGAAAAGGAGATAGTCAAATGAAGAAGGTTGCTTCGGTTTTGTTCGCCATGATGGTGTTGGTGAGTTTCAGTGTAAATTCTTATGCTCTGGATTTTCGGGGATTACGGTTAGGGATGACGACCGATGAAGTATGCAAATGGATTGAAAGAACTTCTGCCGTTTCTGGACTATGTAATTCTGACCAAATTGGAGACGTGCAAGATTGGGCGGGAAAACGGTTAATTGGAGATGGTGTGAATTATGCGAACGTTCTTATTATTGACAACAAGGTCCAAAAAATTTCGATTTCTATTTATCAAGATAGTTCTGAGGCCTACCGGCAAGCATTACACAAAAAGTACGGTAAGCCCATTAGTTCGAAGCAAGTGCCATATATGAACAACTTTGGAGTAAAGTTTATGGGATTGGAAGAGCATTGGAAGGTTGGGGAAGATCATTTGTGGTTTATCGGCCAACCGAAGTCAGTTAAAGAATTTGAGACATATTTGATTTTTAAGACTGATGAATGGCTTCAGTTAGAAAACAAAAAACCAGAACCAAAGTTATAGACTTGACTAAATTGTGAAAGTCGGGATTTGACCTTGTAGACATTGTCAAGCGTGAGGGTGACTTCGTTCGGTAATCATCAACCCCCAGACCATCTCGCCATTGTAGATTCGTAGGTGAACTCGTTAAACGAGAGGTGATTTAACATCGCCTGTTAGATTAAGTACCGTTCAGGACAGTTTAGACGAAGTTGAACCTCTCTTGATTACTTACTTCCCCTTCAACAATTCCTGCGTTTTCCTTTTCTCCCTTCCTTCCCCTTTGCCTGTCCTCCCCTCCACTCAATTCTCATTGGCACCCTGTTCAAAAAGAAATACAATCCAATCGAAGTATAGGCCATTCTTCATTAACCTCTAACCATTGGGTGGGTATATGGTGTATCAACTCCCCAAAAGAGGGGAGAAACAGAGAGTTATTCAATCCTTTTCTAAGAGAAAAAAACAGGACCATTAGTTTTTAATGAGAATGAATGCGCTTGTGTTTTGTCGGGAGGGAAATAGACAGTAAATGAAAAAAGACGCCCTTGAAAGGCGTCTTTAAATCTTCATCCACAAGAAGTTATAAGGTTTACTCAACTTTAATTTTGATTTCCTTTTTTTTAGCCTCTTCGGATTTTGGAAGGACCACCTTCAAAACCCCATCCTTATAGGAGGCACTCACTTTATCATGCTTCACTTCCTTTGGAAGATGAACCGAACGGAGGAAGGACCCATAACTTCTTTCGATGAAGTGATAATCTTCATCCTTCTCCTCTTTTTCCTGTTTCTTCTCACCTTTGATGATGAGATGACCATCGGAAAGTGAAAGGTCGATATCTTTTGGGTCCATTCCTGGAAGTTCTGTTTTCACAACGACATCATTCTTTGTCTCTGAGACATCAACAGAAGGAAGCCATCCGCCCATCTTGTCGTCTACCCTTTTTGGCCTCCCCTCGAAGAAGGTATCCCAAAACCGATCCATTTCACTCCTCATTCTGTCCAATTCCCTGAAGGGTCTCCAGGTTGTGAGTTCCCATGCCATATTTATCACCCCTTTCTTGCAACTCTCAATTTCTAAGAAAAAAATAATCACCCTTTTTCATTTGTCAAGTCTGATCTATCGCAAAAAATTTCTTGAAACTGAGATTTTTTTTGTTATGATGAAATTATAAATTATCCAAAGGAGGGAGATATGGCGTATACGGCAAAAGACTACAATAATCTCATTGGAATGGAAGGGTTCAGCGAAACGTTACTGAAAAACCACTTTACACTCTATCAGGGATATGCGACCAACACGAATAAAGTGATGGATTTCCTATCTGAGATGACAAAGGGAGGGAAGATCGGGACCCCTGAGTATGCAGAATTAAAGCGCAGGCTGGGGTGGGAGTTTAACGGGATGAGACTCCATGAGCTCTACTTTGAAAACTTGGGTGGCAAGGGGACGTTGAACAAGACTGGGAAACTTGGAAAGAAATTGGCAGAAGAGTTTGGAAATTATGAGAACTGGGAGGCCGATTTTAAGGGAGTGGGCACCATGCGGGGTATTGGATGGGCCGTCCTTTATCAAGATCCGGTGACTGGGAAATTGTTCAATCAGTGGATCAACGAACACGATGTCGGCCATCCGGCAGGGTGTAACCCGCTATTGATTCTGGACGTCTTTGAACATGCCTTCATGATCGACTATGGGTTGAAGAGGCCGGATTATATTGCGGCCTTCTTTAAAAACATTAAATGGGAGGCGGTGGAAGGCCGATTAAAATAGGAACTTGTCTACGAGGCTCATGGAAGGCTTTAAAGGGCGGTCCGCTGGGATCGCCCTTTGTTTTACCCAGCCGATAGTGTATTCACTTCCCTTTGTTAAACAATAAAACTATTTTGTTTAAGGGTCAGGGTAAAGATGCCGGTTTTGTCGAAGGGTTATGGTTTTGCTCTTCAAATCTTAGCCTTAACCCCTTCCCCTAAACCAAACGGGCTTCCTAACCCTTACCTAAAGACCATTCTTATGAGTTTTTTGTTTTGAAATTTCTCAATTTCTCAGCAGCCCGCTGCAAGGTCTCCATTTTTTTAGGAAAGCAGAAACGAACCTTCGTTGCTCCCAGGGAAGGATTGCTGTAGAAGCTGCTTCCCGGCACAGTGGCCACCCCAAATTTTTCGACTAAATAGAAAGCGAAGGCTACGTCATCCGGAAAACCAAAATGTCCTACATCCGTCATAATGTAATAGGCCCCATTAGGACACCAAACCCGAAACCCGGCATCCTCCAATACCCCAAGGAGAAAATTCCTCCTCTCCTGGTATTCATCAGCCAGGGTTTGGTAAAAGCTTCGATCTATCCGCAGAGCCTTAGCGGCGGCTTCTTGGAGGGGATGGGGTGCCCCCACGGTTAAGAAATCATGGACCTTGCGAATGGATGCCGTGAGATGGTAAGGAGCAATCACCCAACCCACACGCCATCCTGTGAGGCTGTAAGTTTTGGAGATGGAGTTGATGGTGATCGTTTGGTCCCGCATGCCAGGGAGCGAGGCGATGCTGATATGCTTGGCTCCATCGTACAGAATATGTTCATAGATCTCGTCGGTCACGGCCACCACGCCCCATTTCAAGCAGAGATCGGCGATTAATTGTAACTCTTTGCGGGAAAAAACTTTACCTGTGGGATTGTTGGGAGTGTTGATGATGATGGCCTTTGTCTTGTTGTTAAAGGCACGAGTGAGCTCCTGATCATCGAAGTGCCAGTCGGGTTCGTGGAGGGTTATGAAGCGGGGGGTCGCATCGCAGAGGATGGTGTCCGGGCCGTAGTTCTCGTAGAAAGGTTCGAAGACAATAACCTCCTCCCCGGGATTGACGATGGCTATGAGGGAGGCGATCATAGCCTCTGTTGATCCGCAACAGACTGTGATTTCCCTTTCTGGTTCCATAGACACCCCGTTATGCCAAGCGAATTTGTCTGAGATAGCCTGTCGGAGGGCCGGTGTTCCCCAGGTGATCGCGTACTGGTTAAAATCTGCACGAATGGCCTGCACGGCAGCTTCCTTGATCTCATCGGAGGCAGGAAAATCGGGAAAACCCTGAGCGAGGTTCACTCCCTGATGCTTGAGACAGACCCGGGTCATCTCGCGGATGACCGATTCTGTAAACTTAAGCGCCCGCTCAGAGGAATAATTCTTCATGCTATTTTCTCTCCACGAACTGCACCGGGGGAAAATAATCTTCATCATATTACGAAATACTCCCCTCTTCGTCAACACCAAACCGTTGCAGATCGCCTTAACCGTTAAATAAGGAATTCGGGAGTCGCTTACAAAAAATGCAACACTTTAGCTCTTTGAAAAACCCTAAATTAGCCCCGGATCCGATAGGCGGGACATCCTTGTCCCGCCAAGACGGGGTTAGAAAACCCCGTCTATCGAGATGAAAAAAGAAACCCTTTTCAAAAGGCTAAATTGATACAAAAAAATGAAAATATAGGGTGTTTTAAGTAATAAAAAGTAATAAATAGTAATATTTTTTCTTGACAAATCAAATACCATCATTTATCATTGATTCATTGTTTGGAGGAGGAGCTATGTCTGAGGAAATGCTGAATACCAAAGAGGTGGCTAAATATTTGGGGATTCATGAAAAGCAGATCTATGCATTGATCAAATCGAAAAGGATTCCATCGACCCGGGTGACCGGGAAGTGGGTCTTTCCAAAAAAATTGATCGATGAATGGATTGAGTCGAATGCCAAAACGGGACTCGAACAGGCCCAACAGAAAGGCAAGCGAATAGAAGGGGCGCTGTTGGCCTCTGGCAGCAATGATCCGATCCTCGATATCCTCCACACCTATATGCGAAATTTGTATCCTGAATTCTATATTTTTACGGCCAACACAGGCAGCACCGATGGACTCAAGGCCCTGAACAAAGGATATACTGATATCGCCTGGTCTCATCTTTTTGACCCGAAAACCGGCGACTACAATATCCCGTTCCTTTCAAACTATTTGCCTAATATGAAACCGGTGGTGGTGAATCTTTTCTGTCGGGATATCGGTTTTCTTGTTGCTCCCAAAAATCCCCTCGGAATCCATGGGTTTGAAGACCTTGCTCGAAAAGAAATCAAGTTTATTAACAGACAGAAAGGTGCTGGAACAAGAGTCCTCTTAGATCACAACCTGAAGCGATTAAGAATTCCTTCCTCTCAGATTCATGGATATGAGAAAGAAGTTTATACTCATCTTGAAGTAGGTATATCCATCCTCTCGAAAGAGGTGGATGTCGGGATTGGGACGATTGCCGTTTCAAAGTTTTTTGGCCTTTCTTTCATTCCGATCACAACCGAAAGCTTTGATATGATCCTGGACCAGCCGACTTTTTTTGAAAAGGGGGTTCAGGCTCTAGTGGAAGTTCTTAATTCAGATGAGTTTCGGAAGAGGATTACAAAACTGGGAAACTATGACTTTAAAAATTCAGGTAAAATCCTTTATTCAAAAGATTGATGACAGAGGAGCAGTTATGAAGATTTGGTCTTGCGTTGGAATGGCTACCCTATTTTTATTCATGACTGCGGTGCCCCCAGTGCCAGCACAACAGAAGACAATCATCCTCGCTACCACCACGAGCACACAGGATTCTGGACTTCTCGACGTCCTTCTCCCGGTCTTTGAAAAGAAAACGGGTTATTTTGTCAAGACGATTGCCGTGGGTTCAGGACAGGCCATGGCCATGGGGCAAAAAGGGGAAGCCGATGTTCTCCTGGTTCATTCCCCCGAAGCTGAAAAGAAATTTGTTGCCGAAGGCTACGGCATTCATCGAAGGCTCATCATGCATAACGACTATATTATTGTAGGCTCTTCAGAAGATTTGGCAAAGATCAAAGGCCTGAAATCTTCTTCCGAGGCGTTCAAAAAAATCGCTTCGGCGAAGGCTCTGTTTTTATCAAGAGGAGATAATTCAGGGACCCATGTAAAAGAGATGGATATCTGGAAAGCCACGGGGATTAATCCTGAAGGAGAAAAGCGGTATCAACAGACCGGTCTGGGAATGGGCCAGACATTAAATATTGCTGCTGAAAAGAAGGGCTATACCCTTGCCGATCGTGGAACCTATCTCGCTTTAAAGAAAAACCTCGGGCTCGATATTCTGGTCGAAGGGGATGCCATTCTCCTCAACATCTATCATGTCATCGAGGTGAATCCTGCCAGATGGCCTAAGGTGAATGGAGTCGGTGCAAAGGTATTTGCTGACTTCATGGTTTCTAAGGAAACTCAGGACATCATCAAGACCTTTGGAGTTGATAAGTTTGGATCTCCTCTCTTCTTTCCAGATGCCGGGAAGAGGGAAGAAGAGTTGGGAAAATGAATGGTACGAATACTGCAACAAGCAAGGACAAACAACGAATATTGTGTGGTATGGCAGAGTCTAAAGTTGTCATTCCCGCGCAGGCGGGAATCCAGAATAAAAGCATAGACCTGGATTCCTGTTTCCACAGGAATGACAATGAGTAACGTTTTTTAGGGTTGAATAAATGGATCTCATTTTTGAAGGAATTAAAAAGGCCTTCTGGCTATTGATTACCTTCGATCCTGAGGTGATGGGGATCACCCTTTTATCGCTCGGAATCTCTGGGTCAGCTACCCTCATCAGTCTGCTGATCGGAATATCTACTGGAGTGATCGTCGCCCTTTCTGAATTTCCGGGCAGAAGAATCGCCATAAGCCTGATCAATACGGGGATGGGCCTTCCGCCGGTGGTCGTGGGCCTCTTCGTTACCATCTTGCTATGGAGGAACGGTCCCCTTGGTTTTTTTGGAATCCTGTATACACCCACAGCCATCATCATTGCGCAGACTGTCATCGCTACCCCCATTGTGATGGGCATTACTTTGGCTGCCATTCAACAACTTCCTAAGAAACTCCGGCTTCAGATTCTGGCACTCGGGGCAACTCGCCTCCAGATGGTCTGGATCCTCATCAAGGAGGCTAAGCTCCTCCTTTTGGCTGCAGTGATGGCAGGATTTGGAGGGGTCATCTCAGAGGTCGGTGCCTCTATTATGGTGGGTGGTAATATTAAGGGATATTCCCGGGTTCTGACCACAGCGACCGTGATGGAAACGAGTCGAGGAAACTTTGACATTGCGATTGCCCTGGGAATTATTCTCCTTCTTCTGGCCTATTTCATCAATTTGATCCTCACTCAGATACAGCAGAGGGAAAGACCGAAATAAAATAAATTGCGGATTGCGGATTGCGGAATTCGGAATGAAAACGGATCTAAGAGATTCTAAACCAATCTTAGAGGTTAAAGACCTTGAAGTAAACAGAGGAGGGACGATGATCCTTAACGTTCCTTCCTTGCTGATAAAGGAAAGAGAGATTCTCTCTCTAATTGGGCCAAATGGGGCAGGAAAGACCACTTTACTCCAGACATTATCCTATTTGCTAAAGCCCTTTCAGGGCGAAATCTACTTCAAAGGAGAGAAGGTTAAATCGAATCATTCCGTTTTTGAATATCGAAGGAGGCTCGCCATGGTTTTTCAGGAGCCCCTTCTTTTCGATACTACGGTCTATGACAATGTCGCATCAGGTTTAAAAATTCGCGGAATGAAGAGAAGTGAAATGAGTGGAAGGATTACCGAACAGTTGGACCGATTTGGAATTGGTCATCTCAGCGACCGCTCGGCGAAAACCCTCTCAGGAGGGGAGGCGCAAAGGACGAGTCTCGCACGCGCCTTTGCCCTTCGGCCAGAAATTCTTCTTCTTGATGAACCTTTTTCCTCCCTTGATCCGCCCACCCGTGATTCCCTGATCGAAGACCTGGAGCATATCCTTCGACAGACCCGGACAACAGCGATCTTTGCCACTCACGATCGCCTTGAGGCGTTGAGGCTTTCGAATCGAATAGCAGTGATGAATGAAGGGAGGATACTTCAGACTGGGTTTTCTGGAGAGGTGATGAACCATCCCGTGAATGAGTTGGTGGCTTCCTTTGTTGGAGTAGAAACAATTCTTACCGGAAAGGTGATTAAAAAAAATGGGGGGACCTTTATCGTCTCTATTTCCGGGCAAGAAATTGAGGCAGTCGGTGAGGCCCAAATTGGAGAGGCCGTGCTTCTCTGTATCCGGCCCGAAAATGTGATCCTCTCGACCCGTCCCTCCAGGGAGGCAACAAGCGCCAGAAATGTCTTCCCAGGGCGGATTGAGAAGGTCATCTCCTTAGGGCTGTATCAAAAAGTCCAACTTAACTGTGGATTCCCGCTCATTGCTTATGTGACCCATCATTCTATCGAGAATTTATCGTTGCAGGTGGGAAAAGAAGTCACCGCCTCTTTTAAAGCAACTGCCATTCATGTGGTGAGAAGAAAGGGAAAATGAACTTAAGTGAGTCTGTCTAACAAATTTTTAGGACGGTATATTTTTTAATACCCCCCGGAGTTTGAACAGCTACTTCCTCATCCGCTTCCTTTCCAAGTAAAGCCTTGCCCAGAGGGGAAATGATCGAAATCTTACCTGTCGAGATATCCGATTCATCAGGTCCAACGATCTGGTAGGTGACTTTGCCTCCATTGTCGAGGTTCTCTAAAGTGACCACAGAGCCAAAGCCCACCTTACCATTGGGAAGGTTGATGCTATCTATAATCTCAGAGTTGGCCAACTTCTGTTCAATCTCTCGAATCTTCGTTTCAACGAAGGATTGACGCTCTTTGGCGGCTACATATTCCGCATTCTCACTCAAATCTCCATGAGCGCGAGCCTCTTCAATCGCCTTGATCACCTGAGGCCGGGTGACCTTTTTAAGGTTCTCTAATTCTTTGTGGAGTTGATTATATCCATTGCGGGTGATCGGACTGCGTGCCATGATGATTCCCTTTTAAAAAAATATATAGCCGACAAAGACGAATCTGTCAACCCGTCCCTGTGGGATTCTCGGAAAGGTTGCTCTTTGCGAAAATGCTGCTGAATGCCCGTTCTGTGGACGGGGATGAATGCAGCGGTTTTTCGACACGATAGGCAGGACATTCCTGTCCTGCAAAGCATTTTCTCCGAGGCTGGAAAGCCTCGGCTATCCATGAAGCCCCGCCCTATGGCAGGGATTTTCAATTCGAATCCTTTTTCGGAACCATTAAAGGAAAAGGCTAACGGTGGTGATGATGGTGGTAATAATAGCCGAATCCCCACCACCCATAAGGATAACCCCACCATGGGTCATAATAGTAGTAAGGGTAATAGTAAACTGGATAATAATATTCCTCCCAAAGGTGGATCTGTTTGCTCAAAAGGAGGGGATACCGGTAATCCATCTCACCAAGAGGTTTGATTTTCTCTTCTTGAATTTCTCCGGCCACTGTGATTTTTCTTCCTCTCCGGAAAATGTATGGGTCTAAATATTTATCGGCGAGGATCAAAAATCTTCCCTCGGAGGCAAGCGTTTCCTTGAGTTCTCCCCTCCATCCCAGGGGCCTTTGGAAAACCTCAATCTGTGTGGTTCCATCTTTTTGGTTGACCGTCTCAATGATCTCTCCTCCCCAAACAACAGATTTACCTTTGTAGGCATTCGGATTTTGATTGACCTGACTTAAGGTGAGGGAAAGATCTGAGTGACTCCTTAAGTCCTTTGAAATGACATGAGCACAACCG
>Ga0315277_10008899_pt1 | contig 12865 bp, 10 predicted proteins | sample YL17G05_15_MG_FD_203695 | JGI IMG/M metagenome (GOLD analysis project Ga0315277, IMG submission 203695) | Sediment microbial communities from Yellowstone Lake, YNP, Wyoming, USA - YL17G05_15 | ecosystem: Environmental > Aquatic > Freshwater > Lake > Sediment | place: USA: Wyoming | collected...
GCGGCAACTCGCCCCCGGCCACGCTCCGCCCGATGGTGACCTCGAGGCCCTCGAATCCCACCTTGGCGGCCAGAGCCAGCGCCTCCGGCCTGCCCCCCAAGCGCAGGACCCCATCCATCACGCCGATTTTGAACCGCACCGCCTTGCCGGCCAGCGCGCCTGCGGCGGCAGTGCCAATAAACCCTCGTCGCGAGATCGGCATGTTACACCGCCGGCAGACTCCAGGGTGCGCGGTATCGCTTGCTCAGCAGCCGCTGCGCTTCCGCGTCGCCCACGATTCTTTCCTGCTGCGCGTCCCAGCGGACCTTGTGCCCCACCTTGTAGGCGATCACGCCCAGGTGGCAGGCGGTCACGCTACGATGTCCGATCTCGACGTCCGCCACCGGCTTCTGGCGCGAGCGCATGCACTCGAAGAAATTCCGCACGTGCGCTTCCTGGGAGCTGGGGTCAATGGAAATGTTGGTTTCCTTGAGCGGCTCACATTGCGGCGTGGGCTGCGGCTTCGGCCGCGCCAGGCGCTCGCCCCGCAGCGAGGCCAGCAGCTCGGAGACCGCGTCGGTGTGCAGCATACCCCGGTCGATCTTCATCTCCGGGATCACCTCGTAGCTCGAGCGGTCCACCACCAGCGTGCCCAGCGTCCCGTGGAACAGCATGCCGTACACGCGCCCCTCCAGCCGCCGCGCATTCACGGCACGGTGCGAGTAGGTGGCCGTGAAACCGGGGTATTCGAACACCGCCGTGAACGTGTCGGGAGTCTCGCGGTTGTCCTTCAGGCAAAACTTCCCGCCCGTAGCATAGGCGCTCAGCGGCGCGTCCACGCCCATGGCCCACTGCACCACGTCCATATGGTGCGCGCCCCAGTCGGTCATCATGCCGCCCGAGTAGTCCCAGAACCAGCGGTAGTTCCACACGAAGCGGTTGCGGTTGTAGGGCGCCTTGGGCGCCGGACCCAGGTACATGTCCCAGTCCAGCCCGGGAAGCGGATCTTCATCTGGAGGATTGCCGATGCCCTCAGGACCCTCGTTCCCCACGTTCCAGCACTCCACGAACATCACCTTGCCAATGTGCCCGCCTTGGATCAATTCGACAATCTTTCGGAAGTGCGGCGCCGACCGCTGCTGGCTGCCGGTCTGGACCACGCGCCGGTAGTTGCGCGCGGCCTCCACCATGCGGCGGCCCTCCTGGATGGTGTGCGACAGCGGCTTTTCGCAGTAGACGTCTTTGCCGGCCTGGCAGGCCAGGATGGTCGCGATGGCGTGCCAGTGGTCGGGAGTCGAGACGAAGACCGCGTCGATATCCTTGCGATCCAGGATGCGGCGGAAATCGCTGTAGCCCTTGGCCGCCCCTCCGATCTTCTCGACCGTCTTGGCGACCACCGGCTCGAACACATCGGCCACCGCGGCGATCTCGACTCCCGGCGTCCGCAGGCATACCTCCACTTCATAAAGGCCCCGCGCCCCGCACCCGATCTGGCCCACCACAATCCGGTCGTTGGCCCCCAATACCCTGCCTGGCGCCAACGCCGCGCTGCCCTTGAGAAACTCCCTGCGTTCCATTCCTGTTATAGTAACCCTTCGAGGAGCCACCGTCATGAAATTCGGAGTCAACACCTTCATCTGGACAGCCGGGTTTGACAAATCCAATCTGCCGCTGTTGCCGCTGATCAAGGAGCACGGGTTCGACGGCGTCGAGGTGCCGCTGTTCCGCCCGGCGGAATTTGCGGGCGCGGACATCCGCAGAGGGCTCGAGCAGAACGGGCTCGAGTGCACGGTCTGCTCGGTGCTGGTGAGCGGGCTGAGCCTGATCAGCGAGGACGCGCAGGTGCGCCGCAAGACCCGCATCCACCTCGAAGACTCCATCAAGGCGGTGGCGGACGTGGGCGCCAGGATCATCGCCGGTCCGCTCTATTCGCCGGTCGGCTACCTGCCCGGAAGGCGCCGCACCGCCGAGGAGTGGAAATGGGCCATCGAAGGCTACCAGTCCCTCACGCCGGCGCTCGAAGCCAACGGCGTGACCCTGGCTATCGAGCCGCTCAACCGCTTCGAGACCTACTTCCTCAACACCGCCAAGGACGTGGCGGCGCTGTGCGACCAGGTCAATCACCCCAACATCGGCATCCTGTTCGACACTTTCCACGCCAACATTGAAGAGAAGAACATCGGAGCGGGCTACCGCACCGCCGGCAAGCACCTGAAGCACGTGCATGCCTGCGAGAACGATCGTGGCATTCCGGGCAGCGGTCACGTCGAATGGCCAGGCGTCTTCCAGGCCCTGCGCGACTTGCGCTACGACGGCTGGCTGACCATCGAGAGTTTCGGTTTCGCTCTCGGGGAACTGTCGGCGGCGGCCTCCATCTGGCGCGATATCGAAGCCAGCCCGGAGGCCATCGCCTTCGAAGGCCTCAAGTTCCTGAAGAAGAATATGGGAGCGGCCTGATGAAACCCATCGCTTGCCTGGTCTTGCTGTCGGCGGGGTGTCTGTTGGCGGCGCCGCCCGCTAAGATCGTGCTGGTGGCCGGCCGCCCCAGCCACGGCCCCGGCGATCATGAGCACAACGCCGGCATCCTGCTGCTCGAAAAATGCCTGCGCCAGAACAAGGGCGTCGAACCCGTGGTGGTTAAGAGCGGCTGGCCGCAAGACAACTCCGTCTTCGAGGGCGCCCGCGCCATCATCCTGTTCATGGATGGCGGGGCAAAGCACCCTCTGATCCTCAACGACCGCCTGGCCAAGATCGGCGCGCTGATCGAGAAAGGTGTCGGGCTGGCCTGCCTGCACTATGCCGTCGAGGTCCCCAAGGACAACGGCGGGCCGCAGTTACTCGACTGGATCGGCGGCTTCTACGAGCGGCCCTATTCGCAGAACCCGATCAACGACCTGGACGTCACCCAGGCCTCTCCCAATCACCCCATTTCGCGGGGCTGGAAGAGCTTCCACGTCAAGGACGAATGGTACTACCGCATGCGCTTTCGGCCTGACGACTCGCGCGTCACGCCCATCCTCACCGCCATGCTGCCAACGAACGCGCCCAACCGCGAGATCATCGCCTGGGCCACCCAGCGCGCCGGCGGCGGCCGCGGATTCGGTTTCACCGGCGGGCACTATCACACCAACTGGGGCGTCCCGGAATTCCGCCAGTTGGTGGTGAATGCGATCCTGTGGACGGCGCGGCTCGATGTGCCCCGCTCGGGCGCCAAGTGCGCCATCACTCCCGAGGACCTGAAGCAGAACCTCGACGATAAGCCGACCCGTAAACAATGACCCCGGGACGCGCCCCGGTGTGCCGGCCCTTCTCGATCACCAGCTTGCCGTTCACCAGCACGTATTCGACCCCGGTCGAGTATTGGTGCGGCTTCTCGAAAGTGGCGTGGTCGATGATCCTGGCCGCGTCGAAGATGGTCACATCCGCCCACTGCCCGGGGCGCAGCAGGCCGCGATCGTAGACGTGGAGCTTCGCGGCGTTGGCCGAGGTCATCTTGCGGACCGCATCCTCCAGCGTGAGCAGTTTCTCCTCCCGCACGTAGCGCCCCAGCACGCGCGGGAAGGTGCCGTAGTAGCGCGGATGCGGATTGCCGGCGGCCAGCGGCCCCTCGGTCTTCACTGCCGTTCCGTCGGAGCCGATCGACACAAACCACTGGCGCAGGGCGTAGCGCATGTCTTCCTCGGAGTGATGGAAATACACCGTGGGGACCGAGCCACCGTTGGCCTCGAGCAGCTCGAACAGCACGTCGATGCCCGGCTTGCCGAGCGCCTGGATCACCTCGCTCATGCGCTTCCCTTCGAACCTCTTGTATTGCGGGTTCGAGAAGGAGACCAGCAGCATGCCCTCCCAGCCGCCCGTGGCCGTGAAATGGTTGTACCAGTTGCTGCCCGGAATGCCGTGGTTGATCTCGTTCTCCAACCGCGGGCGCAGGGCCGGATCTTTCAAGCGCGCCAGCATCGCCTGGGCGCCGCCCTCATGGGCCCAGGGCGGGATGATGCTCGAAAGGTTGTTCTGCCCGGCGCGATAGGGATAGACGTTGGCCTCCACCTGCTGGCCGGCGGCCCGCGCATTGGCGATGACCGCGGCCAGTTCCGGCATGCGCCCCCACAGTTTGTGCTCCGCGATCTTGAGGTGGAGGACGTCCACGGGGATGCCAGCCCGGCGGCCTATCTCGAGGGCTTCCGACAGCGCTTCGAAGACGCCCTGGCCCTCGGTGCGAAGGTGCGTCGAGTAGATGCCGCCGTGCTGCGCCGCCACCTGGCACAGGGCCACCAGGGTGTCCGTGTCAATCCAGGAGCCCGGCGGGCCGCTCAGCGAACTGGCCACCCCGAGCACACCCTGCTCCATGGCCTGCCTCACCAGCCCGCGCGCCTGCTCGAGTTCCTGCGGCGCGAGCGGCCCGGCCCGCGGCCCGTGGACGTACACCCAGATCTGGCTCGAGCCCACGTGCGTGCCGATGTTGGTCGAGACCCCCTGGCGCAGCAGGCGGGCGAAGTACCCGGTGAAGTCCGTCCAATCGCCGCCCCTGACCGGCGCCACCGATTCGCCTTCTCCCAGGATCATGGTGGTGACGCCCTGCCGCACCATGCTCTCGGCGTTGCCGTCCGTGAGAATGGCGTAGTCGGAGTGGGTGTGGATGTCGATGAATCCAGGCGCCACCGTCAGGCCGGTGGCATCGATGACGCGCGCCGCCGATCGGCCCGCCAGGCGCCCCATGGCCGCGATCTTCCCGCCGCGGATGGCCACGTCGCCGATGTACGCCGGGTTGCCGGTCCCGTCCACGATCCGGCCGTTGCGGATCAGCAGGTCGAAATCCTGAGCCGCGGCCGGCCAGGCCAGTCCCACGAGCAAGGCCGCCAGTTTCATCAGCGCTTCTTCTTGGGCGCCGGCGGGGGGGCCAGCATGCGGTCCAGTTCCGCGAACAGGGCCTTGCCTTCGAAGATCTCCTTGTTCCCCTCGTAGGCGTAATGGTTGCGGATCATCCCCTCCCCGTCGATGATGAACAGGTGGGGCAGGACGATCCTGGGGTTCTGCGGGGTGACCTTCAGGTAGGAGGCCGCCATCTGCCCGCAATCGAACAGCACCGGCGTGGTGACGAAGTTGCGCGCTACAAACTGCCGCACCGTATCGATGGTGTCCGGCGGGGTGACCACCGTAAGAATCGCCACCTTCAGACCGTACTTGGCTTTGACTTCCTCCAGGGTCCGGACAAACACCTGGCAGTGCGGGCATGCGGTCTGCATGATGTCAACCAGCACGATCTTGCCGCGGTAATCTCCCAGATCGTACTGCTTGAGGTTCGAATCGGGAAGTGAGAACCCGGGCGCGCGCCGGCCGGAAAGCTCACCCGCCGCCAGCAGACACACCGAACAAAGCAACACACCATAAACCGAGCGCCACAATCGCATTTCTCTAAGCTAACACGCGCGCCAGAGGAGAGGGCGCAGAGGCGTTGGCTCCCGGAGGATAATAGGGAGGAAGGAGGAAGGCCATGGTTCTCAACATCAAAAACCGTGAGGCTCACCAACTGGCCAACACGCTGGCCGAACTAACCGGCGAGACACTGACCGAAGCGGTCATCCGATCTTTGCGGGAGCGTTTGCAGCGTGAATCCGGGCGCGCGGGCGAGGAGGATCTGGCAGACGAGCTGATGAAGATAGGCAAACGGTGTGCCGCCCTGCCCGTTCTGGATCCGCGCAGTCCGGATGAGATCCTGGGCTATGACGAGCATGGAATTCCTAGATAACCGCCATGGTCATTGACACTTCCGCCCTGGCTGCCATCCTGCGGGACGATTTCAGCAAGACCGACCTGGTTTCTCAGCCTGCGCTAGAATAGCGACTCGGACCTATGGCAAAAACCACTCGTCGCAGTTTCCTTCGCGCCACGGCGCTTTCGCCGCTGGTGCTTTCGGCGGCCGAGAAGGCCACCGGCATCCGCGTCGCGGACATTTCGTTCGGCTACGAGGATTACCTGTATCGCACTCCCATCAAGTTCGGCGGCATCGTGCTGGACCGCGTGACGTTGCTGAACGTCAACTCGGTGGTGCGCGCGGCCAGTGGCCGCACCGCCAAGGGTTTTGGCTCGATGCCGCTGGGCAACGTCTGGTCCTTCCCGTCGAAGACCATGCCCTACCAGGTCACGCTGGGGGCCATGAAACGGCTGACCGAACGGATTGCGAAGATCACGGCAGCTTACCAGGAGTCCGGCCATCCGGTGGACATCAACGTGGCGCTCGAGCCGGCCTATCTGGCCGCCGCCGCCGAGGTGTCGAGAGAGCTCAAGCTCGCCGAACCCATTCCCAAGCTGTGCACCCTGGTCACCGCCAGCCCGTTCGACGCCGCCCTCCACGACGCTTTCGGAAAACTGCACGGCCTCAGTTGCTACCGCACTTACGGGCGTGACTTGATGACGCACGACCTCGGGCACTACCTCACCCCGGAATTCAAGGGCGAGTACCTGGAGCAGTACGTCACCACCGAGCCCAAGCCGCGCATGCCGCTCTACCACCTGGTCGGAGCAGTCGATCCGATCGTCGAAGGCGATATCAAGAAGCGCATCAACGACGGCCTGCCCGAGACCCTCTCGGAATGGATCAACTACAACGGGCTCACGCACCTCAAGATCAAGCTGAACGGCGAAGACCTCAAGTGGGACGTCGAGCGCGTGGTGAGGGTGGACCGCGTGGCCGCCGAAACGCAGAAGAAGCGCGGGGTGGCCCGGTGGTTCTACTCGGCCGATTTCAACGAGAAGTGCCCCAACGTCCAGTACCTGCTGGCCTTCCTGCGCCAGGTAAAGGAGAAAACCCCGGCCGGCTTCGAGCGCATCCAGTACATCGAGCAGCCCACCGCGCGCGACCTCAAGACGCACCGCGCGAACGTCATGCACCAGGCCTCCAAGCTGCGGCCCGTGGTGATCGACGAATCGCTCACCGATCTCGAGAACCTGCAACTGGCCCGCGAGATGGGCTACACGGGCGTCGCCCTCAAGGCCTGCAAGGGCCAGAGCCAGGCGCTGCTGATGGCTGCCGCGGCGCAGAAGTACAAGATGTTCCTGTGCGTACAGGACCTGACCTGCCCGGGCGCCTCGCTGATCCATTCCGCCGGGTTGGCGGCGCACGTACCCGGAGTGGCGGCCATCGAGTCCAACGCGCGCCAGTACTGCCCCGCCGCCAACCAGCCCTGGGAGAAGCGCTTCCCGGGCATCTTTATTGTTAAAGACGGCATGATGCAGACCGGCGTGCTCAAAGGGCTGGGGCTAAGCGCGGTGTAGATTTCGCACAAAGACGCAAAGGGCACGCCAAGGCCGCAAGACAAGAACAAGTTTTCTTGGTGTTCTTTGCGACAGCTTGGCGCCTTGGCGCGAAAGCTCTTACGAGTCCACAATGCGCCCGTCCGGCATGTGGACGATGCGGTGGCCGTAGGAGGCCACGGTGGGATCGTGGGTGATCATCAGCGCGGTCGGGCCCAGGCGCTCGTTCAGGTCGCGCAGGACCTTCAGCACCGCCGCGGAGTTCTGTGAGTCCAGGTTCCCGGCGGGCTCGTCCGCCAGCGGCAGCCGATACCTCGATGTGAGCTATCTCCCCGTCCGGTGGGAAACAGGCCTGTGCATCGCTGGCCGGCTTCCGAACAGAGAGGAAACCTTCGGCCCCTCTGCTTCGTCTACGGGTTGTATTTTCGGTTATGCTGGAAGTTCACTCGCTGCAAGAGCCGCCAGTCCGGCGTGCCAGGAACGGGCGTGCGACTTTGAAGAGGAATTGGCAGTCTTGCCAGCCGGCACCGGACGCTTCGGGTCAAAAGTGATTCACAATTCGATGAAACCAAATGGATCGCGCAGCCGCAGGTTGAACCGAAGGATTCCCCGCTGTCTCGCCGGCGTCGCGTCCATCTTCCTGGCGGCCTGGTGTCAAGCCCAGGCTCCGCTGGGGTACACCATTGCGACAGTGGCCGGCAACGGCACGAATGGTTATTCAGGGGATGATGGCCCAGCCACCGGCGCCCAACTGTACGACCCGCACGGCGTGGCACTGGATAAGTCCGGAAACCTCTACATCGCGGACCAGCTCAACAACCGCATCCGAAAGGTCTCGCCCGCCGGCACGATCACGACCGTGGCCGGCAAAGGTACGGCTGGTTATAGCGGGGACGGAAGCGCGGGCACCAGCGCCGAACTCAACAAGCCGCAGGGCGTCGCCGTGGATGCCGCCGGAAACGTTTACATCGCCGACACCGACAACCACGTTGTCCGTAAGGTCGCGCTGGACGGCACGATCAGCACCCTGGCCGGCAACGGTACCCGGGGCTATTCCGGGGACGGAGGCCCGGCCACCCGGGCCGCACTCCTCTACCCTAAGAGCCTGGTACTGGATGCCGCCGGAAACCTCTACATCGCAGATACGTTTAACAGCCGCATCCGCGTGGTGGCGGCCAACGGCACGATCACCACCGTGGCCGGCAGCGGCGTGCTTGGCGACCGCGGGGACGGAGGTCCAGCCGCCAGCGCCCAGCTCAAGTTCCCTTCCGGCGTGGCGCTGGATGCCGCCGGAAACCTCTACATCGCAGACACCCAGAACAGCCGGATCAGACTGCTGGCGCCGCTCTCACAGCCGGCCAACGCTCGAGCGGTTCCTGCGATCAGCCCGGGCGGAGTGGTTGGCGCCGCAGCCTTCGGCGCACTCACCTCGGTTGCGCCTGGCTCCTGGGTCGAGATCTACGGGTCGAACCTGGCTGCCAATTCGCGCGAATGGACCACCGCCGATTTCAACGGAGTGAAGGCGCCCACTTCACTGGATGGAACCAAGGTGACCATCGGCGGTCAGGACGCCTTCATCGCCTACATCAGCCCAACCCAGGTGAACGCACAGTTGCCATCCAATGTCGGCCCCGGTCCGCAGCAGATTATGGTGACCACTGCGGCTGGGACGAGTGCGCCGTACATCATCACCGTGAACCTGGCGCAGCCTGGGCTGCTCGCTCCCCCATCGTTCCAGATCCGCGGCAAGCAATATGCCGCGGCCCTGTCCAATGACGGCGCTACCTACGTTCTGCCGCCCGGTGCGATTCCAGGAACCGCCTCGCGGCCGGCCTATCCGGGGGAGACCATCGTCCTGTATGGTGTTGGATTCGGTCCGGTGACTCCGATCGTTGAGGCCGGCGAGGTTGTCCAGCAGAGCAATGCCCTCACGATGCCGGTCCAGATCTTTTTCGGACAGATACCGGCCAGGGTGTCCTATGCGGGATTAGCTTCGGGTACAGTCGGGTTGTATCAGTTCAACGTGGTGGTGCCGAACGTCGCCGCCAGCGACGCGGTGCCCGTGACATTCACCCTGGGTGGCGCGAGCGGCGAGCGGACGCTGTATACCGCCGTGCAGAACTGATTCCTGAAGAAGGCGGGGAGCGCCCGGAAGTCCCGCCTCAAGCGGAGTCCTCCACAATGCGCCCGTCCAGCATGTGCACGATGCGGTGGCCGTAGGAGGCCACCGTCGGATCGTGGGTGATCATCAGCACGGTCTGACCCAGCCGCTCGTTCAGGTCGCGCAGCACCCGCAGCACCGCCGCGGAGTTCTGTGAATCCAGGTTTCCGGTGGGTTCGTCCGCCAGCAGAATGGCGGGATGGTTGACGATGGCCCGCGCAATGGCCACCCGCTGCTGCTCCCCTCCGGAGAGCGCGCTGGGACGGTGCTCGAGGCGGTGCTGGATCCCCAGCAGCTCGAGCACCGCCTGGAACTTCGGATCGTCGCCCTGCTCCCGGCCCGCGATATGGCGCGCGATGGCAATGTTGTCGGCGGCGGTGAGCGTGGGCAGCAGGTTGTACTTCTGAAACACGAACCCAACCGTGGTCTTGCGCATCCGGGTGCGCTCCGCATCCGAGATCTGCGAGAGGTCTCGGCCGTCCACCATCACATGGCCGGAGGTGGCGGAAGTCAGGCCGCCCAGGATGTGAAACAGGGTGGACTTGCCGGAGCCCGAGGGCCCCATCACGCAGAGCAGCTCGCCGCGCTCGACCGTCAGGTTGACGCCCCGCAGCGCGTGCACGTCCACGTCGCCCAGGTGGTAGATTTTGCGCAGGTCGCGCACCTGGATGATGGGGCCGTCACTCATAGGACAGGGCCTCGATGGGATCCTGGCGGGCGGCGCGCCAGCCGGGATAGGCCGCCCCCAGCCAGGCTCCACCCAGCGCGATGGCGCTGGCGATGGGCCACCAGCCCGGGACAATCACCTGGATGATCGAGGCCGGAACCAGAACCTGGATCAGCCAGCGGGTCAGATAGGAGAACCCGATCCCCAGCGCCGACCCGATGAGAGCCAGCACGGTGGTCTCGCGCAGGATGATGTTGAGGACGTAGCCCGCCGAGGCGCCCAGCGCTTTCAAGATGCCGATCTCGCGGGTGCGCTCCAGCACCGCCGTGTACATCGAAAGAAACACCACCAGGAAACCCACTACGATCGATAGCGTGATGACCACTCCAGTGAATGCCTGGAGGCCGGGAACGTTGCTGGCCGAGAACAGCGAAGTGAACTCCTCGATCGAGTAGATCTTGTAGCCCGGCAGTTTCTCTTTCAGCCTGGCCATCACGGTTTGGAGATTGTCCTGGTCGTCCAGCTTCACGAAGATTTGCGAGAGCTTGCCCACGTTGCTGGTCAGCTTCTGGAGCGTCTGGAGCGGGATGATCAGGCGCGCCAGCTTGCCCGGCTCGACGATGCCGCATACCCGCCAGTCCTGGTTCAACAGCCTGACCGTCGTACCTACCTTGAGCTTCTTCTGGCGGGCGTAGTAGTCATCGATGATGAGGTCGTCCGGTTTCCGGAAAGGGCCCCCGGAGAGGTACTTGAACCCGCCGCTCAGCTCGGTGAACTGCTCCAGGTCAATGCCGGTCACGCTGTCGATGCCGCCGACGGCCGCAATCAGGTTGCCGGTGGCCAGCTCGACGTGCGGCTGCTGTTCCAGGAACGCGGTCATCTTTTCGGGAATCGAACCGGTGTTGAAACTGAGCACCGAGCTTTCCCCGGGCCTCACCCAGATGTCCGCGCCGACGCCCCGGGCGCGGCGGACGGAGTCCAGTAACATCCCCTGGCTGACGCCCACCAGGGTGAGCATCATGGTGACTTCCAGCCCCACCGCCAGGATACTCAGGGCCGTGCGGACGGGCCGGTGTTTCAGGTTCTCGGCGACCAGTCTGTTGATCAATAGCCGCTCCTATCTCATATTAACGGCAACACAGACAGCAATGTCCATCCTGCCCGACGTGGCGCAGGCCTCTGGCCGGCCACGCCGGCGTCCGCGCCGGCGTCTGGAGTTTCTACATATTATCAGGCTGCCGCCGCGGAGGTGAGAAGGTGTGAAAGAATCGGTCGAACCCCGCGGAAGGCAGGCAACACTGCCTGCCCCACATGGCAGCCAAACCACTTGGCGGTGGGTGGGGCAGGCGGTTTCGCCTGCCAGCCGATTCTTTCACACCTTCTGAGGCTCTGACAACTGGGGTGAAGGGCCAGTTGGGCCGCCAATTCGGGGGACGCGGCCATCTCCTTGCCAAGTTGAGTGATCAGATCCAGGCAGGCAGGCCGGGAGGCCTGCTTTCGCCATATGGGCAGGGGCGCATACGCTTCCCCGCGTGCGGCGCCGAAGGCTTTTAACGAGGCCAGGAACGGCTCCTCCGGGAAATCTGTGGCTGGTTGGCTGGGTTAACGGGGCTGCTGTTCCAGGAAACACTGGAACTTGCGGCAGGTGGATTCAAAGGAACGCAGTTCTTCCTGCGAGTCGCAGTGGTAGAGCAGGGGACCTCCCTCCCTCAGGACATCAAAGACAAATTGCTCGACTGGCAGCTTTCTCAGAGCAGGGGTCTGGTTCAAGTCACGGATGATTTCTCCACCCAGGACCCAGGAGGAAGATCTTCAGGCAATCCCATCCAGCTTGGCGGCCAGTTGGCCAGGTCTTTGCAGCCAGACTGGACTTTGAGTTGCTCCCCAAGAGTGGCTTGGCGTACGGTAGCCGGTTTTGCGGGTTTTGTCTTGCGCGTTCTCTCCGCCATGGAACTGACTACGATTCTAAACCACGGTCATCGTTTTCCGGGGTTGGTCTCTGAATGAGCGAAATTCTCGGCGGATAAGAAGAGCATCAAAGTACGGCTGCGGTCTGCTCCGGCTGTCATCAACGCAGTCCCGGCTACGATCCACTGCTGGTCGAAGAAGTGCCGTGGGGCCGCGGCAAACACCAACTCACCAAGACGTACATGCAGTTCTTGGCGCATTGGGTGCGCAAGCTGTCCTTCCAGGGCTTCTTTGCCATGATCCTCGCCACACACCAACGCTTCCGCCTCCGGGATCTGCTCCGTTACAACCCGAGAACCGTCCGCGCCTACCTGCTCAAAGAGGACTTTCAGCAATTCTGGGAATATGAATCACCGGCCTGGGCTGCCAAGTTCCTGGCCGAGTGGCGCCGCCAAACCATGCGTTCGCGAATCCAGCCGATGAAGAAAATCGCCCGGATGCTACGCGCCCGTCGCGACCTGATCCTCAATTACTTCAAGGCCAAAAAGCTCTTCTCCAGCGGCGTGCTGGAGGGTCTGAACAGCAAAGCTAAAGTCACCACATGGAGGACTGGCGCAGCCGTGATCATTTCTAGGACCTGCTGCGTTTCGCGCACCAGTTTTTCGTCCGCTATCTGCCCTTCCCCAAGATCCGGCGGCACGACCAGCGGGTCTCCCTGGCAAACGCCTTCCCCTTCGCCAAGGAGGGCGAGGTCTACCCCGTCTACCTGCCGGAGGGCGGCGCGGCGAACTTCAGGACGGCAGCGTGCGCACGGTGGAGGGAGGTGGCATCAGGAACCTCGCCCAGGCGCCCGCGACATCGACGAGAGCGGCCGGCCGGTGCGCCTGCCAGCCGGCGCC
>Ga0315277_10008901_pt1 | contig 12864 bp, 17 predicted proteins | sample YL17G05_15_MG_FD_203695 | JGI IMG/M metagenome (GOLD analysis project Ga0315277, IMG submission 203695) | Sediment microbial communities from Yellowstone Lake, YNP, Wyoming, USA - YL17G05_15 | ecosystem: Environmental > Aquatic > Freshwater > Lake > Sediment | place: USA: Wyoming | collected...
CTGTAGCCGCTTCTAAGAACGAGTCAGCTCCGAACGGAAGAACTAGGAACTCCTGAATGTCTGGGGATTTTCCGTGCGTGTGCTGCCCACCGCTTATAGTGTTCCCTAGCGGGTATGGAAGCTCGTTGGCGATTTGCCCGCCAAGGTATTGAAAAAGGAGCGAGTCGCTGGAGTTGGCTGCCGCCTCAGCGTTTGCCAAGGAGATGGCGAAGGCGGTGTTTCCTCCTATGACTTTGAAGTCTTTTGAGCCATCTACTTCATGTAATGTTCTGTCGATTTCTTCTTGGAAGGTGGCGTTGAGTCCTACGATTTCCGGAGCCACGAGCTCTTCTGCTTTTTTTAGTGCTTGGTCTACCCCGCCTTGTGGATAGTAAACGACTTCGGTTTTTCCCCGGCTTTTTCCGGCTGGCGCAGAGGCTCTTCCGAAACCTGATGTTGTCACGACGTCAACTTCTATTGTTTCTTCGCCGCGGCTGTTGAAGACTTTTCGAGCAATGAGATCCTCGATGACGGCTGACAAGTTCCTTCTCCTTTCTTATGTGTCTACTAGTAGTTTCTGGCCTCTTTTCGTTTCTCAGCCTCTTCGTAGAAGCGCAGGACTTCATCCACGATTTCCACGTGTGACAACAGCATGCGCCGACAGCAGTATCTCTTGACTCCCAGCGTGTCCAAGACATCTCCTGCGTTCTCGCCTGCTTTGACTCTTCTGGCAAATTCCTCCCATTTGTCTCCAATAAGTTTGCCGCAGGTGAAACATCTTACAGGTATGATCATTCGACTAAGCCTCTTCTATCTGTAGCTCTTCTGCTCTTTCGCTCTGGCTCCTGGTCCTCCGAACTTCTTAGGCTCCTTCTTTCTGGAGTCTCCTACGATCATTGTTCGGTCGTATTCAGCGAAAACCGAGCGCAGATGCGTGCTCTTGGTCCATTTCAGCAGGGCATTCGCGACCGCCATTCTGGCTGCTTCTGCTTGCCCCATGTAGCCGCCGCCGGAAACTTTCACATCCATATCTAACTGTTTCCAGACATCGTCTCCTGCCTGTAATAGTGGCTCCTGGATCTTCTCGCGTGAGATTTCTGGTTCAAAAATCTCAAGTGGAATCCTGTTTATTCGTATTCTTCCGATTCCAGGTCTTGCGACGGCGCGTGCAATGGCCGTTTTTCTCTTCCCGCTTACTACCAAGACTTTCTTAACTGGCATTACTATTCACCTGCGTTCCATCCTATTTCTTTCGCGAACTCGCCTACCGTGAAGTATGGGCATGACAGCTTCTTGGCTTGCGCATCATCTAGAGTTTCCATTTTCTGGTCCTTGAATTCGTTGGGAACTCCCATGTAGACTTTCAGCCGCTTGAAGGCTTGTTTGCCTTTCGGCTGTTTGTATGGAAGCATGCCTCTCACGGTTTTCCTGACTATCCTGTCCGGTCTTCTGTAATGGAATGGGCCCTGTTCGAGTTTGCTTCCGACTTCAAGGAACTCTTTCGCTTCTGGCACTTTGTTTCTCTTTCTTCCAGAAAGCACGGCCTTTTCAGCGTTCACCATTACTATTTCTTCACCTTTCAACAATCGTTTAGCAACGCCGCTTGCCATTCTTCCCAGAATGAGGCCGTCGGCGTTTATGACCGTGACAGGTTTTGTTGTTGTTTGCATCTCTTTCACCCAATTATCTTGACGTTCGAACCCTTAGGATTCTTCTTGACGAGGTCCGTGAACGAAAGACACTTGCCTTTTGCCGCGCTTATCTTCTCCTTTGCCTTCTCGGAGAAGTCGAAAGCCGTGATCGTTATCGGATGGTCTAGCTCGCCTGCACTTAGGATTTTGCCAGGCACTACTATGGTTTCGTTCTTCTGCGTGTACCTGTTTAGGCGGCTTAGGTTCACTGCTAAGCGTCTTCTTCTTGGTTTGGCAAGGTTCTCAGCGATGTCTCGCCAGATTTCCGCCTTGTTTTCTTTGCCCTGTTTTCTTAGAAAGCGGACGAGTTCTATGAGTTCTGGATTTGTTGTCCTAGGTTTCCTCACTCTTTTTCACCTTGACTGTGCTTTCGAATTCCTTCAGCTGTTTGTCTAGTGTTTTGACGGCTTCTGCCACTATTCTTTCTGGGGGAAGCGCACCCGTAGATTCCAAGCTAAATATAAATGTGTTTTCTTCCCAGCCGACCTTTATGGCTCGAGGATCCTGCGGACAGGCTTCAACGCAGTCTTGACATAGTGTGCATGCAACTAGGTTCTTGACTTCGATCTTGTTGTCGGATTTTGCCAAGACCTTTTTCGGACAGATTTCGACGCACTTTCCGCAAGCGTCACAGTTTTTGGCTGTGATCGTTATTTTGGGGTAGTACTTGTAGGCACACATTGAGACTGGTTGCCACTTGGCATGGTTTTTACCTTTGCCTAGTCTTGCGTAGGCTTCAAGCCTGAGTTTTTGTTCTTTCGCCAGCTTTGTTATTGGTATTTTGTCGCTTATGGGTACTACGTCTTTGTTTTCTGAGACGAGCTCGCCAGTGCAGACGGCTCTGGTTCCTTCCTTTGATTCCACGTCTAGTGTTAGTGTGACTCTGCAGAGGTTGCATCCGAATTCGCTCTTGCACTCGCATTCATCAGGCAGGTTGTAGCTGTCTAGGTCAGTCTTGAGCGGAACAAGTCCAAGCCTGTGGGATATTGTTTCGTCCTGCATGACTGAAGAGTTTTCCAGTATGACAACTTCGTCAATTGCCATGCATGGGACTTCGGAGATGATCACCCTTCTGAGGGCGTTCATGTAAGGTACATCAACAGCCTTAACTAGCAAACGAAGGTTCGTATCATCTTTCTCAAGCACGTGTATTTCCACTTATTTGGACACTCCATTAGCAGCCTATGATAAGTGCTGCGCCGTTCAATAGAATCTTGGCGCATTATTTCAATTTTTCTGTTAACAAAGAACAGGTCTGTTCGGCTAGACTCTTCTTCCTCTTCTGCCGCCTGGTCTTCGTGTTCCATCATGTGGAACGGGCGTAATCTCTTCGATGCGTTCTATGCGGAATCCCGCTCTTGCCAACGCACGGATGGCAGCCTGTGCGCCCGGACCCGGGGTTCTTGGTCCTGATCCGCCTGGGGCTCTCACCTTGATGTGTATGGCTGTTATGCCTTTGTCTTTAGCCACGTCCGCTGCTGCTGAGGCAGCGCGCATGGCCGCGTATGGTGAGGATTCGAGTCTGCCTTGTTTGACGAACATTCCGCCTGAGGTGCGGGCTATGGTTTCCGCGCCTGAGATGTCAGTGATGTGAATAAGCGTGTTGTTGTAAGAGCTGAAGATGTGGACGACGGCCCACTTGTCATTCTTCTTGCTGCTCATGCTCCTCCCTCCGTTGGTTCAGCTTTCGGCCCAGCCTCTGCCGATGTCGGTGCCACCGATACGGTTTGTCGTATTGGGTGGCTTGGATTTGCTAGTGGGCTTCTTGGCGCATATGTTATCTTGGATTCGTCGTCTTTGGTGACGATGTAGCTTGGCACTGTGACGCGTCGGTCTCCGATGGCCACGTGTCCGTGGTTTACGAGTTGGCGGCATTGGTGAATTGTTTTTGCGAGGCCCTTGCGGAAGACGATGGTTTGAAGCCTGCGCTCTAGCAGGTTTTCTATTGTCAAGTCTAGGATATCGTCCAAGACGGCGGTCTCGGGGAGAACGCCGATCTTTTTGAGGCGTGTTATTAGTTCGTTTTCCATCTTCTTGCGTTCTTCGGCTGACTTGCCGATGAGTGAACGTGCTATGCCTCTGAAGTTGGACAAGGTAGTTTCATGGCGCCATAATTCATGCTTGTTTCTCAGACCATACTGCCCGAGAAGCTTGAGCTCTTCCTGCAGGATGTCAGTTCGCCATGGAAAACGTGGAGTTTCGTACTTCTTTCTCTGTTTCTTAGGGTCACCCATGGCTACTCACTCTTCGCGGCAGCTGCTTTCTTGATGAGTTCTTTCTTCTTGACGCCCAATGCCTTTCCTGCCCTGCCTGTCGTCTTGGTTCTTTGCCCACGCACCTTCAATCCGTAAGCATGACGGTATCCTCGCCAAGACTTTATGTTTTTCATCTGTTCTATGCCCATTTTTGTTTTCAGAGCCAGATCGGCGCTGATCAGATGCGTGTCTTTTCCAGTTTCTTCGTCTTTTCTTCTGTTAAGAAGCCAAGATGGCATCCCGCATTTGGCTGGGTCTTTGACCATTTCCTCTATTTTGTCAATCTCGGCTTCTGTTAGAAAACCTGCCCTCTTGTCTGGGTTTATCTCTGCCTTTCGTAGGATGGCGTTTGCGAGGACTAGGCTTACGCCCTTGACTCTTGCCACTGCGTAAGAGGCTTTTAGGGTGCCGTCTACGTCAGCGTCTATTATTCTGAGTATGTGACGAAATTCTTCGGCTGACATTCAATGACGCCCAGTTTTGTATGAAGCTAACTACGGAGATAAGCTGTATTTTATTTAAACCTTACTAGCCAAAACTGGCTTTGCATTTTCAACATTTTCAAAAGGCCATAGCAGAAGCTTACTATGAAGAAGCGATCAGCCCTCTTCGCCAAACTGCAAGGCGACGATGAATATGTCGTCAATGCCTACGTAGGCGTCGTCGGTTATATCGCAGTTCGGTTCCCAACGTGGATCGGCTGGTTCAAGTCCAAAGTGAGAAGCAACGAAGAATACATCATCAATCCCAACAAAATCATCGCCATTCAAGTCACCTGAGATGCCAACGCGGACGATTCCATCAAGGCGTGCATTATCAGAGGTGTCCATTTCGCTCGGAATTGTCTCTGCCGCGGCGCTTATGGTATAGTTGGCTTTGGTCCAGCCTGCGGTGCTCCAGATGGACGTCAATGTTGTCGAGGCTGCGCTGTTCAGCGTGGTGGTTTGGGTTTGGATGACAGTGTCGTTAGCGTAAGCTGTGACGTGAAAGGTTTCGGTAAAGATTCCATAGTTCTTCGTTACGACTGTTATTGAGACGTTGTAGCCTTGTCCAACAATGGTTTTTGAGGATCCGACGCTGATGACTGCTACGTCATGCCCGTTTGAAAGTATTACGACGACCATATCTGCAGTCCTGTTGTTGTCGGCGAGGTCTAGTTCGCCGGAAACAGGGCTTGCTGATGCAGAAATCACATAGTCTCCTTTGCTGTGTTCCGTCGTGTTCCAGTTGAACGGAATGGTTGTTGTAACTCCGCTGTTTAGGGAGATTTGTTGTGTTCCGATGATTTCTGATTTGGCGTATGCCGTGACATTGAAAGTTTCGAAGGAATTGCCTTGATTCTGTGCAGTTACATTAACTTGTACCGTTTGTCCCGGAAGTACGTTGAGGGGTGAGACGCTGATGTTCGTTATGGCTATGTCATGCGTGGATGAGCTAAAATGGCCATACCCGTCAATGACGTTCTGGCATGATATTGGCTGTTCAAACGGATTGAGTAGAGACACGTCATATAGGTCGAGTGTACATTCTCCTGGAGCCTTCACATAGAAGGAAATCGTGGCGAGCGTTCCATCGCCGTTCGTTCCAGGAATCATGCCCAGCAGAGTGCAATCGACGACCATGTGACCTGCCGCCGCGTTTACGTTGTAGCTGAAGAATGTCTCACCGCCTCTCTTGAGGAAGGGGCCTTCACTGGCGTTGACCATGTCAAGTAGAGCTGGGTCCCAACCGAGTCGGAATTCATATGCGTACAGGTTGAAGACGTCCAATATTGTGATGTTGATGCTGAAGCTTTGGCCAACTTCGACGCTCACGGACGCGGGATAAATGCGTAGCGTCGTATTTTGAGCATTAACAAAGCACACGAACACAACCAGCAGAATCAGTATCAGGAGGGCCAGTGAGCTTGAGCAGAAGCGGTGCAAGAGATAACCTGTGACTCTGATTCGAGCCAATGCGTTCCCTTTCTCCCCAGACAATTAGATGTGCAATCGTCATTAATGTGTGTTGCTTCAAAAGAAAAAGAGGAGAAGGTTGGGTTTATCCTTGGATGTTGGCGGCGGCCGTTACCAAGTCGCCTATGTCTATTTCACCGTTGCAGTTGAAGTCTATGTCAGTGAAGAACAAGTCCCTTTCACAGACGAATGTTCCAGGAGCCGTTCGGAATCTTTTGGCTATCTTCACGAGCTCCCACAGTTCGACCTTGTCGTCGTCATCCAGATCGCCCAGTCTGATCTCTACGTGCTTGATCACAACTCCTACTATGACACCGCTGAGCGTGTCGATGCCAGATATGCTGAGTTCGAACAGATGCCAGTTGTCGAAAACGTGCAGTTCGCCTGTTGCTTCGGTAACGAACGGCTCGATTACGCGCGTGATGTTGATGAGTTCACCTGTTTCGGTCACGTAGATCGACGTCGTTATCTTGACGACGTTCCAATAGCCTGACACAAACAGGTTATATCCTGAGTAATTCATCTCCACTTCAGTCGTGTTGAGCATTCTTGCCGCATAGACCACAACTGTGAAGTTCTCTCTTGGAGGTTCCGTGCAGTTGAGCCTAGGCGCTTGTTCACTCCAGACTGCATGTATCATAGCTCCTTCGCGATAGGTGCCGTTCAGGTTAACCATTCTTGCGTGGAAACTAATCCACCCAAAGACTTGTTTGTCACCCCATTGATGAATGATGCCGCGTCCTCTGATCCACGTTGATTGACCAACGAAGTCTGCATTAGCGAGTGTAGGGATGAAGCTTAGACTGCCTATTGCCAACACTGCAAGCATAAATACAGCGATGTTTTTCCTCATCTCTTTCAACTCCAATTATCTGGAATATTATTGAGAAGTGGAGAATAAAAGCCTTTCTAGGGCTCTTTTCGTTCAATGGCGGTTATTCTGGTCTTTTTTTGTTCATCAACGTTCATATTCGTTTATAATCGATTTTAAGCCGAAATTCTTGCCCTTAATATGTGTCAGGAACATCTTTTGTTCAATCGGGTTCAGGTGTTGTAATTCTTAAATATCGCCAGAGTGTGTTATCTGAAGAGAATGTCAGAATGAAGACATGCTTTCTAGCCTTAATGATCGTGATAGTGGTTCTATTGTTCTCCCATGGAACTACGTATGCCCAGATTCGCACAGAGTACGAAATTCAGATCATGGGTGATAGATCGGCTATCTGGCTCGTGAGGCAGACAGGTGTTGACGTCAGGGTCACGAATAACACGATAGCTCAATTTGAGAGCAAGATAGCTTCTTTGGTGGACGCGGCTGGGGGAGAGACAAACAGGAGCATGACAGCAAGCGTCACTTCAATCAAGATAACGCCTTCAGGACCTTACACGGTGGTTGAGTACAGATTTCAGTGGTTAAACTTCAGCATAATCGAGAACCACAGGATCACGATCGGGGATGTTTTCCTAGTGAGAGAGTTCTTTCTTCAACTCTATGGCGACGGCGAGATCATCGTAAGCTATCCGCAAGAATACATTTTGGAAGCGGTGACCCCAGCACCATACGAACACAATATCACTTTGCAGACGCTTATATGGCTGGGAACGATGACTTTCGTTGAAGGCCAGCCAGCAATCTTGCTGAGGGAAGAATCAGCGTCTTCAGGGGTAATGGATTTCTTGGGACAGAATTCTCTTTCCATTGCCGCCGCGTTTGTGGCTGGCGGAGGGTTCTCAGCTGCGTTGTATGTCGCAAGACGACACAGGAATAAGAGAAACGGCTTCAAAATGAAACCCGAGATGCCGCTTTTTCCTTCGATACAGACTGACGAAGAGAAGATCGCTCAATTGCTCAAGTCTTCAGGCGGCAGCATGCACCAATCCGCGATTGCAGAACAGTGCAAGTTCTCGAAGGCAAAGACCAGCCAACTTCTGTCATCCCTAGAGAGCAAGCGCGTAGTGAGTCGGGTTAAGAAGGGGCGCGACAAGATAGTGGTTCTCATGCGACAAGGAGGAACTGATGGTGGCAGGGAGATGTGATAGTTCAAGTTCCAAGATTGTGCTGCCCTTCTGTTTGTTGCTTCTGATGATATCCTTGCTTTCCTCTGCTCAAGCATCTGCGACATCCATCGTTGAAGTGAAGCCGAGCACAAGTTCAGCCGATGTTGGCGAGATGTTCATTGTCAACGTAACAGTTACCGACGTAGAGAATCTCTATGGGGTTCAGGTTGCTCTTCACTGGGATTCCTCTGTTCTGAGAGTGGCCGAGGTGGATGTTCGAGTGGGACTATCTGATGGGGTTCTGTATTCTCCATGCGTTACTGCACAGAACGAGCTGAACCAAGAGAAGGGAGAGTATCTCTATGCGGTCAGATCAGCATCGCCAGCACCTTCCTTCAACGGTAGCGGCAATATCGTAAGAATCACGTTCAACGCCTCCAGCTTTGGCAACTCAACACTGGATCTCGAAGCCGGGCTCTACGATCTTCCACCTCCAGACAGATGGCCTCCTGCGTCGCTGGAGATAAGTCACCTAACGATTGACGGTTCTTTTACGGCAATTCCCGAATTCCCTAACGAAATAATACTGCCTCTATTCATGATTCTGACACTTTTTGTGGTCATACTCTTCACAAGAAGAACGGGCGGCAAATCTTCAAATAGAGCTTCCTGATCGTGCTTGGCAAACAATCTTTATTAGTCCAATGGAAACCTACTAGACAGCAGGTTGTTCAGGATGAACAGGAAAGTTCTCGTGGGAGTCGCGTCCACGTTAATAATCATAACAATAATAGTAGCTTACGTGATCATGAACAGACCCGCTTCACCATCAACGCGGCTCTACTTAGTTTCAGAGGCGTCAAACGCATCAGTAGGACAGGACTTCTCACTCAACATAAGCATATCAAACGTCGTGGACATGGCGGCATGGCAAGCCAAACTGACATGGAGCACAACTATTTTGGATGCCGTAAACGCAACCGAAGGATCTTTCCTGAAGACTGGCGGAGGCACATTCTTCTACCACACGATCAACAACACCATCGGATATGTGATGATGGACTGCACACTGCTTGAAAACGTATCTGGAGTGAATGGTAGCGGAACATTGGCAATGATGTGGTTTCACGTGAAAGCAAGCGGAAGCTGCGATCTCACTCTATCAGATACGGATCTAGTCAATTCCACTCTAGCTTTGATACCGCACACGGTTACCAGCGGCAGATTCAGCGTATCTCCATAATTCATGGTAAACTAATTCACGAAAACGTCCTATCATAGCTTCTTCTCGTAGACAATGTCAACCCAATCAGGCGGCTCGAAACAAGCTTCTCCAATGCAGTCCTTAGCCAAACCTCCTCAGGCTTGTCTAAGCTTATATGAGCGATTCCGACAGGCATGCCGTTGACAGTTGCCACGAAAAGCCTGCTCTATCTATCTTCAGCCAATCACCCCAAAGCCTCATTAATAATCGCCCCAACTCCACGTTCTCTTGCAGAATCTGGACACAGCCTCTTGGTCAGAACTTCGAGCCTTACGGACGCGAATCCTAGGCTTGACTTTAACGTCTGACATAGGCACTAATGAATAGCAAAGAAATCAAAAATTTCCCACCTGTCAGCAGGGATTTAACGTTCCTTCCACAATAAGAACATATTTGCCCAGACTCCAGAATAGAACCCCAAGCATGAACAAGCGAGTTCCATCGTCGCAAATAGCCATAAATCAACCAGCCACCCCCAAGTTCAATGTATATATAGGGGTTCAAATTTTTCAGAGAGCATCAGAACCTCAACAGCCAAACAAAGCAGGAAATCCAACTGATGAAGGCCACGCAAATCAGCCGATTCAACGCATTCCTCATGCTCATGCTCATCCTCTTCTGGGGAAGCTCCTTCGTCGTCGTCAAAGCCCTCCTAAACGAAGGATTGACCCCAATAGCCATAGCCACATTCCGCTTTCTCCTAGCAGGCATCCTATTCATCATAACTCTTCTCTTAAAGAAAACTAGCAAAAGCGATTATGGCCTTCTCATCCGCAAACGAGACATCCCAACCGTGATAGTACTTGCGCTGACTGGAGTCACTTTCTTCTTCACCGCCCAGTATACAGGCATCAGCATGGCTGGAGCTTCAATCGCCGCCATACTCGTCTGCCTGATCTCGCCAATCCTCATCACCACGCTCTCAGTCAAGCTGCTCAAAGAACACCTCACGAAAGCACAGATGATAGGCATCGCAATAGCTGCAATAGGCACTTTCGCCGTCATCGCAGGCGGAACGCTGAGCATTCAGCACGGCGAAAGCTTCTTCCTAGGCAGTTTGATCCTATTATCCACGCCTTTCCTGTGGGCAACATACAGCCTAGTGGGAAAAAGAATAATGCAGACATACGATGCCTTCCTAGTAGTTGCTTACGTTAACATCCTAGGCGGACTTTTCCTAGTCCCATTCTCCTTGGCTGAAAACTCGCTCCATCTGATACTATCCATCAGCGTGAACGGTTGGCTATCCATCCTATTCCTATCAACGACCTGCTCATTGTTAGGCTACTACATATGGTTCCACGTCCTCGACCACGCAAACGCATCCGTAGTCAGCTCATTCCTCTTCGCCGAACCACTAGTCACAGTAGCCTTCGCCATCACATTCGCAGACGAAACCGCCAGCCCCTATATTATCGCAGGCGGAATCCTCATCTTTGCAGGAGTCTATCTGGTCACGACAAAACGAACAGGTTCGAGTCTTCACCAAAAAACTCCAGAAGCCTACGCGGACTGAACACGCTGAACACCGCATACGGCAAGCATCGTCCAAGCTTAGGAATCAGCCCCACAGCGTCAGTTCCCAACTTGCATACAACGGCATGCTCAAACAATCCCAAAGACTCAACGTCGACCACGTCTCGGAGGCATTCAGCGCGCTTCAACGCCTGCTCAACAGCATCACGTGAAGCCCGCAAAACAACCAACCTGTCCAAAAGAGAACTGGCCCAACGCCTATACTGCGAAACTTGGCTTTCTGCCAAAGAAGCTTCAAAACCGCCTTCACGCGTTTCCACACTTATTACTTTGACAAGAAGTGTCTGATTCTTGGACAGACCGAAAAGCTTCACAAACTTGTCTAGCGCCACTTTTCGCCCGTCTGCGAGCTGTGCCTGCAAATCTCGAAGCGGAACCTTCGCCTCAACCGCCTCAGACGACAAGAACCCAACATCCACGTTGACTAAACCCTTGTTCTTGTCAAAAGCCGTAACATAACCCTTCAAAGTGGCGAACTTTTCCACGGCATCCAAACCTACAGGACACAGGCCCACCTCTCGAGCCAGAAGGTTCAGCGCAATCGTCTCATCTTCCCCTGAAACGCCAGTCTGAACCCACCCACGTGAACCGATCCTGCAAGGCTCCAGCTTAACCTTCAGTCCGCCAAGCATAGACGCAAACAAACCATCAACGATCTTCAGCTGAGGCTTACCATAAGCCTTCAAAAGCAATGTCACGGCAACCATTCACAATCTCCGATCATACCTGACATTTCCTCATGAAGCCTACGCACCCGCTCCACCGCAGATGCTGGAAGATCCTGAGCAAAAACCTCCAAAGTCCGTTCTATTGGAACGCGATGAGAACCCTCAATAAGCTTGTCCGCGTACGAAACAATCTTTTCCTCAACAGTCTTCGGAGTATAAACATCCTTTGCCCACCCAAGTTTACTGGCTTCGTTCGCGGCTATTCCCCCGCCAACATGCCTCTTGATAATCGACAAGACCTGCTCAGGCAAACCAAGAGACTTCGCAATCGACGCCCCGATCACGGCGTGATAAACGCTGTGGGTCTTGGAACGTCCAATGTCATGCAAAAGCGCTCCAGCTTCCACGAGTTCTAGGTCAACTTTGAATCCCCTTTTCAGGCAAGCTTCCCCGATCTCTACGGCAAGCTGAGCCACAGCCTCACAATGCTTCACGACGTTCGTCGAGCATCCACTTTGCTTGAGCAGCTGAAGCGCCTGCTCTCGCGTCGGAAGCCTTTCACTCACCCAGTTCCTTCCTTAGAATTTCAACCTTCTTCGACAAAGCATTCAGGATTCTCTCGTTCTCGTAGTGCATCAGCGGCTTGCCACACGTCGGACACTTGAACAAAAGCTCCACAGCCTCCTCGAACGGAACACGCTTGCATCCTGGCGTATAACAGTAGTAAAAGTCGTGATTCTTCTCATATGCCAAGCGAATATCAAGCTTCTCCAAAACCTGACGCTTCTGACTCACGATGAACCCCTCAAGCTGGTCAGGCTGAAGCCTCCAATGGAATATGAACCATCCAGTCTTCGGATCACGAGTTCTTCTCAGACTCACAAGCGAATGATCATACAGCTTATAGAGAATCTTGCGAACATTGTTCAACCTTATGCTCGTCTTGTTCGCTATTTCGTCATCCGTTATCTCTTCACTGTCCTTGAGAATCCCAATTAGCTTCACAGCCTCCTCGTCACCCAAAGCCTGCGCAACTTTCACCAGCGTAGCATCATCGATATTGGACAACATGACAATCCTTTTGCTCTTGGTAGCTAACACACTTCTCAGTAATACATATGCTCAAGCTTTAATTTAAATCTCTTTACCCCCGATCTAAATCAGAACTACGTGATTCTAACGATTTTCTTCCCCCTTTCCTGAGGAACGATCCGCATCCACGCATTTCGAAAGCGTCTCTTCAGCGCTTTCCCCTCAAAAAACCTGTCAAGAAAAACGGCCAAACTTGCACATTCCGAGTGAGGCTGATTGCCCACGGCCACATTAAAATCAGAAACGCTCTCTGAATAAAACTGTCCCGGCACCTTCTGGCTCCCCACAACAACCAGAACGTCCTTGCCGCAAGCCCTAATCCTCTCCAACACTGAACTCGCTCCGATATTCTCTCCATAAGCCGTCAAATGCACCACGATTCCACCCTTCACCCTCCAATCTCTAACAACCTTCTTCCACGGAACA
>Ga0315277_10008902_pt1 | contig 12864 bp, 10 predicted proteins | sample YL17G05_15_MG_FD_203695 | JGI IMG/M metagenome (GOLD analysis project Ga0315277, IMG submission 203695) | Sediment microbial communities from Yellowstone Lake, YNP, Wyoming, USA - YL17G05_15 | ecosystem: Environmental > Aquatic > Freshwater > Lake > Sediment | place: USA: Wyoming | collected...
CCCGCTTCGCGATCAGGGGAAGGAGTGTGTCTTCATCCACCTTATCGACGATCTCAGCCCAGACCTGGCCGTTCCGGCAGAGGATCCCGAAGATGGGCTGCTTCGAGGTTCCCCGGCCTCTCCGGGTTCCCACATCCCGTACAACCTTCCGCTTGTTCCTCCATGCACCTCCGAGGTAGGTTTCATCGACCTCCACCGTGCCAGAAAAAACTTCTGGTACATCCCTCGCAAGGACCATACGGACCTTTGTGAGTGCCCGGAGTACTCTCTTCTTGTCGAGTCCGGTTTGCTCGACGATGGAATTCGAGCTCTGCTCCATCAGGAAGAGATGGAGAATCGCCTTCCACTCATCCCTAGTGAGTCGGAGAGGGAGCCGATGGGGATGAAAATCATATCGGCACCGAGCACACCGTCTCCTGCCCGTTCCCATTTTGTATAACTTTTTTCCATTGCATTTTGGGCAGGAGATTCGAGCCATTTTCGCCGTCGTATATCCTTAGTGGATTTGGGGGATAAAATGACACCTTACCCATATTTAATAGGAGGGAATTTTACTTGATTCTTGTTAATATTCCGAGGTAAGTACTATAATGGGCCGCCGGATTTCTCCCTGCCTCCCTTGGTAAAATAAGGTTCATTTGTGATTGATAAGAAGGATTCAGGGTTTCTTCCAGGACATGATGATCAAGTTTTATTGGATGAGCGGGATCGGTAAAGGATTCAGGGCAATTGGAATAGTCCTCCTCATTGGTAAGGTCCTGTCCCAAAACCAGAACTCCCCCCAGACGTAACACTCGGTAAATCTCCCTCATGCACTGATCATAGTCCTGGACGTGATCCAATACATTAATGCAAATAATCAGATCCATCAGCGAATCCCGATAGGGGAGTTCCTCAAGTTTTGAAGCACAAAGGTCTACTTGATGATCTCCAGAGGTAAATAGAACCTCACTCTGACAGGTTGGTTGGTTTATCCTCAATAAACGGTTGACCCATTTCATGCAAGATTTTGATGCCGGATTATGTCTAGAAATTGAGAAATAATACTGGATAAGGGGGTCATTTAAATATAGATGTCTGTATTGTATGATCGGAAGTATGAACCGAATATTTGTATGGGGCCCGCAGCCAACCTCCAGCACATGTTCAAAGGTACGCCCGGCAAGAAGGGAATAATTATCAAACTGCTCATACCACCACTGATTCATGTAATTATCTGCAGGAATGGACTGGGTCGCAAAAAGTTTCTCTGCCTCCAGCGCCTCTTTCCATCGTTTTTCAGTAACCTTCTTAATGTTGTGTTTTGCTATCGTCATGAATATACATCGAGTTGCGAGTTGAGAATATTAATTAATATGGGTTTGATGTCCTTCAACCAGCACCTCGTATATCAGATCACGACAAAGAAATAGTACGAATTGAATCTCTCAAATGTCGGACTTACTAGGGAGTGAATGTGAATTAAAGTAACATATTCATTACCCAATTGCCAGAAGATCCTGTGTGAGGAGCACTTGATGGACAGTATTGTTTTTTCCTGGGATCCCAATGATATTGACCATTTAAATAATGTAATTATGGGGAATTTTATTTGATTCTTGTTAATATTCCGAGGTAAGTACCATAGTGGATTGCCGGGTTTCTCCCTGCCTCCCGTGGTAAAATACGTTTCATTTGTGATTGATAAAAAGGATTCAGGGTTTCTTCCAGCATATGATGATCAAGTGTTATTGGATGAAGGGGCTCGGTAAAGGATTCAGGGCAATTGGAATAATCCTCCTCATTGGTAAGGTCCTGCCCTAAAACCAGAACTCCCCCCAGACGTAACACTCGATGGATTTCCTTCATGCAATGATCATAATCCTGGACATGATCCAATACATTAATGCAAATAACCATATCCATCAGAGAATCCCGATAGGGGAGTTCCTCAAGTTTTGAAGCACAAAGGTCTACTTGATGATCTTCAGAGGTAAAAAGAACCTCAATCTGACTGGATGGTTTCCTCAATAAGCGGTTGATCCGTTTCATGCAGGATTTTAAGACCGGATTATGTCGAGAAATTGAGAAATAGTACTGGATAAGAGGGTCATTTAAATATAGATGTCTGTAATGTATGACCGGAAGTATGAACCGAACATTTGTATGGGGTCCGCACCCAACCTCCAGCACATGTTCAAATCTACGCCCGATAAGAAGGGAATAATTTTCAAACTGCTGACTCCACCACTGATTCCAGTCATCATCTGCGGTAATGGTGTGGGCGGCGTAGAGTTTCTCCGCCTCCTGCGCGTCTTTCCATCGCTTTTCAGTAACATACTTTATATTGTGTTTTATTTTGGTCATGAATGTACATCGTGTTGCAGGTTGGGGAATATTAATTATTATGGCTTGAAGACAATTTTAACTATCAAGCTTCGTATAGCAGACTACGACAAACGAATGGTACGAACTGAATGACCCAAATGTCGGACTTATCGAGAGATTATATGAATCTAGGTAATATATTCATTATCCAATTGCCAGAAGATTCTGTGTGAGGAGCATCTGATGAATAGTTATATTTTTTCCTGGAATCCTGACGATATTGACCATCTGCTCCGATCATGTGAAAAGGACGACGCCGTTAAGATCACTCTCAGATATTTGCAGTCGAAGGATTTACGAATTCTTGAAGCAGGCTGTGGAGCCGGGAGAGTCGTAAGGTATCTCCGGGACCGTGGATTTGTTCATGTCTCCGGAATTGAGGCGAATGCCCAGATTGTTCATGTGTTGAATAGCCGTTGGCCTGATCTCTCCATTATTCAGGGTGACATCCTTGCACTACCCTACTCCTCCCTTTCATTTGATGTCGTACTTTCCTATGGTGTAGTCGAGCATTTCCCGGAGGGACCCCTCACACCCCTTCGCGCAATCCACAGTGTCCTTGTTGATGGGGGTATCGCAATAGTCACTGTCCCGAGCCATAATCTCCTGCGCCGGCTCATCCACGTAGGATCCCATCATTCATCGAATATCTCTCGAGGAACCGAGACGGACATTTGTCCCAATCCATCTACGAATACAGGTAAGGTACTGCCGTATCATCGGCAACCTGAGAACGGACCATTTTTTGAGTATCACCTCACCAAGGAGCAGTTTGAAACAATATGTTGGGAATCTGGGTTTGATATTCTTGAGAGCGTACCGGTAGCTCATATTGACGGCTTATTCCATATTTTCGGGCCGTCCCATTTCCTTGTAACCTACAAGGACTGGGAATTCACGGTCTATCCTCTGGGACGATTTCTCAATGGATTATTTTCACTCATCCCATTCCTCCATAACCATATGCATCTGTGCGTTCTGCGGAAAAGGGGGCCGATCCCAACAGGAGAACCTGCATGAGGGAAGAGAAATTAGGTCGAGGGATAGGACACACTCCTTTTTCTGGCGGGAGACTGTGATCCATGATGGCGACAAATGTTGTCCTTTTTGATCAGGGGCAGATCGGGCACCATCTTTATATAAGAAAGATAATTGCACAGCATTTCCACCCACAGAGATATTCCTACAGATTTGGAATCGCTGATGTTGAGAGCAATGCGCTAGCAGTGCTAAGGGAACTCTATGATCACGAGCCCTTCACGCATTGCCACCTGATGACTCTTGAAAGGTGCATAACTGATTTTGCTGATACTGAAAACGTCCAGTGGTTCGTCAAGAACGGAATCTCATTTTCTGCTAATATGTATGATTTTGCATATCTTTCTCCCTATATTATGTTAAGACGAGCTCTTTGGAACCGTCTGCATCCACAGGACCTTCCCCCATCAACTGCCTTAGGTGATGCACCAGTTCAAAAATTCCTTGGGAATCGTCCCCTTGCCCTTATGAATCTGTACCGGGATCTCCTTGTACGGGGGGTAATTAGGAAAATCGGATTTCCTGATGAGCGAATAGAAAGCTGGTGGTTTTACCCGTACTATCGCAAACAGCTCATGCTATTGCCCGATCCAGCAGCGTTCAGGAATTCTCCAGAAGACTGTGTAAGGGCTAAGAGTGACCTGGGATGGGATGATGGTATCCCCACCTTTCTCATGTTCGGGCTCATGGATCGCCGGAAAGGTCTTAATCTCCTGATCAGAGCTCTCTCCCATGAATTCGCCTCATTTTATCATGTCCCTCTCAGGGTTGTGATCGCCGGCCTCCAGATGGAGACTCGGGAGAACCCGCGCCTTTCACCGAACGTTATCCTTGAAGAACTCAATGAACAGATCCCCGATGATCTGGCGCGCCGTCTCTTCGGTGCAGCGGATTGCATCCTCTTGCCATTTATTGGAAGCAGTGAGTACTCCAGTGGGACCTTTTCGCTTGCATGTGCCAGTGGGAAGTACGTCATCGCACCAGACAGGGGAATCTTGGGCTGGAGGATACGGCACTTCGGAAATGGATATCTTTTTTCCCCCGACAATCCAGGATCCCTGGCTCATGCAATCAGAACTTTTCTGAAAATGCGACATGAGCTTCCAACCCCGTGCCCAGGATCTCTCCGTTATGGAGATACCTGCACACCTGAACGGTACACCGCCCTTCTCGATAGCATGATCAGGGAATCTTTTCAAACAGTGTGAAAATCAAAATATCATCCAAAGGAGATCCCTGAATACCAGCAAATCGGTTAGAATCAATTTTCATCTTCTAATATTATTTCCGTCAACTCTCCATGGAGGTGGATGGTGAAGGTTAGTTCGTAATGTTGGGATAGTCACATTTTTTTATTGGGAGGATCCCTTGTTTTGATCCATCAGAAACGCCAGATTTTCCCTCTCACTCACGGCCACTCTCTCCCACGAGCTGTGCAGGGCAAGAAATTCGTTCAACCGGTGGGACTGAAATACCTGCTGATACTCATCCTCACCTGCATCCATCCATTTACAGATTTCTTTTCCCATTGCCTCAAAGTCTCGAAAGGCAACATTCCGCACTGCATCAATTCCGGAAAACATGGATACATATGGCTCGATATCGTAGGTGACCACGGGTGTACCAAGTGCGAGACTCTCTATAAGTGCGATAGGGTAAGCATCCTTCATTTTTTGGGAGGGAAAGACCATGACCCGTGCCCGGGAAACGGCAGTGAATAGTTCATGGGGTGGTTGATATCCCATGAGAAGAAGGTTCCGGGAAATCCCTTGTTTCTCTGCCATATCAAGGATGGTTTTTGATAGTTTGGAGGGATTACCAAAGACGAACAGTCTGGCATCTGGGTTTATTTTAACTACGTTGCTCCAGATGGCGGGGAGATCGAGAACTCCCTTCTCTATCGAGATTCTGGAGACACAAACCGCATAATCCGCCTTCTTACATCGGTACCGGGTGAGAACAGGATCGATCGCCACCGGGGGACGAAGAATCGCATGAGGTGTTGATTCCAGGCGGAATCTGGTGAGAGGAACGGTTGAATTGGCAAGGAATCCTCTGAAATGGGGAGATTTGACCGTTTTGGAGTAAATCATTCTGGCAGCGAGATTCATACCGATGATCTGCGGGATATTCACAAGGCTTCTCAATCGGGAAAAATCCCTGGAAAAGAGATCATCTTTCAGAGATACGTAGGGCACACCCTGGAGATAGATGATGAATGGTTTTTTCAGTGAATGGGCAAGGAAATAGGCCAGAAGAACACAGTCCAGGTTCTCATGATGTGAATAAACCAGATCCACATCAGGCAGGTTCTTGCAGTACCGGTCGATATATCTCTGGACACTACGAGGATAGGTCACTAGAGAGAAGGTATAATAGAGGTACTTCCCAATCAATGCGGATATTCGCAACTCATTTCCTGGCATCATGTACTGATCCGTAAAAAAGTCACGGGTCAGGAAATGAATGCCTGCCCCCTCCAGGATGGAGAAGGACTTGAGCAGATCCCGGTCCATCTCAGGATTTCTTTTCCCCAGTCCGATGGTATGCCCCATTGCGAAGGGAGGAAAGATGACATGGGGGGTAATACCTACGCGGTGACACTGGAGGAGAACCTGATAACTTCTCTGGCCCCCTCCGCTTGCAATAGGAAACGGATCCGCAATGAGGAGGGCATCCATGAGCTACATTTGACCTTGACCTATAAAACTGTCCCCGGCCCTTCACACCACCAATGGACATAACAGAATCAAACGAGAAAGTGCCTGTATTCTCTTATTATGTTGTTGGTAATTGATTAAGCAAGGATTCTTCGAAAGCAATATGTCGAAAGATTTCGGGGATCGTGGAAAATAGAATGATGTATGATTTCTCCAATTCCCTCTCACATCTTGAGATATGATATTATTTCTCAATTGGGTGAATCATTATCATTTTCAGAATCATATAAGTAGAGGTAATGGCACGCGTCCTGATGATAGGTGGCTACCTACCCGATGATTTCAGGACCGGTGGCGGCCAGCTTATTGGATGCAAGATTGCCCAAGCGCTTGCGCGTCAGGGTCATCAAATTGAGTACAGAGCACTACCGACGTCAAAAGGCACTCAGGGGTATCTCCCACACGCTGCACATTTTCGGTCAGGGCACATCCTACAGGAGATTCTTCAACCCATCCGACAAAAGGAAGAAGGATATGATCTTGTCCACCTTCATGAAGGGGACGAGACGTGGGGGGCCAGCGTCGGCTACAGTCTTTTCAAGAAACAAAGGAAACTTGTGGTGGGATTCTATGCTCCCGAAGCGCACAGAATCCCAAAAAGCGTGGCCGAGATGGCAAGACGCTTCGCGGTGCGGCGGGCAGACCGGGTGTTCGCCCTATCCCAGTATTCCCGGCAGAATATTGCATCGGCATACGGTATACCCCCTTCGAAGATCGATGTGATATATGGTGGAGTCGATCTCTCTTTCTTTTCCAGCACTCCACCACCTGAAGGATCTATCCGTTCGCTGCTATTCGTAGGAAGGCTTGACGGTCCTGGCCGGCAGAAAGGGTTGGACATACTGCTTGAGGCACTTCCACGGATCTTGACGCGCCACCCCGTACGTCTCCATGTCGTGGGAACCGGTCTCGGGGAAACCTCGTTTAAGGAACAAGTGGGGCGGCTCTGTGTGGGGGACCACGTCACATTCCATGGTTTCGTGAAACATACCGACATCTCTCCGTACTACAGGAACACTGACCTGGTGGTCCTTCCATCCCGCAGGGAGAGCTTCGGCCTTGTACTTGCGGAGGCAATGGCATCAAGCCGACCGGTGGTCGCAAGCAATGTCGGTGCAATTCCTGAAGTAGTAGAAGACAGCATAACCGGCATGCTCATTCCGCCGGATGATCCAAAAGCGTGCGCTGATGCGATAATATCACTTCTGGACGATCCGGATCGGATGAGGGAAATGGGGAGAAAGGGGCAGGAGCGGGTTCGGGCCTCCTTTACCTGGGAGAAGGTGGCAGAGCGGGTATCTGCGGGATACAAGCGGTTGCTGGAAGAATCATTATAGTGCCCTTTCATACACAGCAATGGTCTCCTGCACGGTTCGATCCCATGTAAACTGGTTACTATATGTGAGTGCCTGTTGGGCAATATTCCGTGCATATTCCGGGTCCGTAATAACCCGAGCCATCTGTTCAGCAATATCCTCCACAGTAGAGGCCTTCACGCAGTACCTGGCCACCTCTTCGGGTATCCTTGCATCGGTTCGGATGATGACAGGAACCCCGCACCGCTGGGCCTCAAGGATCGGGAGGCCGAATCCTTCCCAGTCGCTCGGCATGATAAAACAGTGAAAACTTCGGTAAATCTTAGGCAGGCTCCGATCATCAGCAAAGCCGGGGAAGTTTATGCGATCCAGAATTCCCAGATCGCCGGCAAGACTGAGCAGCCGTGGAAAATCCCATTCCCTTGGGCCATGAATGGCCAGGCGTGCAGGGATCTCAGGATTCCTTTGAACCATTAGGTGGAAAGCGCGTATCAGGAGATCCAACCTCTTTCGAGGCCTCATATGGCCCACGTAGCCAATAGTGAATATCCCGCTCTCTTTTCGTGGTAGGCACTGGAACTCATCTGAGACCCCCAAAGGGATGACGGTGATCCGGGAGGGGTCGGCTCCAGAATAAGTGAGGATCTCCTGTCTTGTCTGGGATGATACCACGATAATTTGATCAGCTGATTTGGCTGCGATCCGGAAGAGGGGAGGCAGCGCAAACCGTGCATGGAGGGAGGTTCCGCCATGCCTGTAGAGCAGTGAGATGAGATCATGGAATGTAACCACCTTTGGCTGACGGATGAGGGGAAAGGAAATGGCCGTGATGGGCGCGGTGGCATGGACGATATCCGATCGTCCCCCGAGGCGTAACACCTTCCAGGGCAGCCGCATCATGTGGGCAAAGATGCGCCCACCCGCCTCCGTGGAATGCGGAACTGAGATGGGCGTGGCATCCCAGCCCTTTCCAGCAAGCCCCCTGAGTAACTCCCCGGCATACCGGGCAATTCCGGTACCTGATCTGATCTCAATATCGTCTACTACGAGACCGACCCTCATGGTGATGAGGGAGTGTTGGACAGAGGAGTTCATGAAGATGGTCCTCCGGAGCGGTTATTGGAAATGGATGGCAGAAATTTACATAAAGTATCGTTTTTCTCTGCAACCTTCCGATTGTTATGAGCCCCCTTCCAGAACATGTTCAAGTTCTCTGCTAATTACTTCCCAATCAAATTGTTCCGTGACAAATTCACGGTTTTTTCGATGCAGATCGGTGAGATCCGCAGAAGAGATATTCTTCAATATAGTCAGATATTCATCGGTAGTGTCGGCATAAAAAATCCTGTTACCGGCGGCTTGCTGAACACCCTGTAGCCGCGCGGAAATTACCGGTTTTTCGCAGGCAAAATATTCGAATAATTTCAAAGGAACCGCATGCTGAGAGATCGCTTGATGATCGAACGGGATGATGCATGCATCAGCACATGAGATATAGGTGGGCACATCGATATACGGGACTGTGCCGGTAAAGATGACCTGGGACTCGATTCCGTACGCAGAGACACGTGCACGTGTCTCCTTCATCCTCCCCTCGTCACCGATAATTAAAAGGCATCCCTCCGGGAATCTCTTTAAGGCCAGAAAGACCGGTTCGAGATCCACCCATTCCCTGAGAACCCCTACATATGCCAGCACGATTCTGTTTTCGAGCCCCAGCCTTTCCCTTAAATCGGATGGAACCTTCCGGAAAATCGTGGTATCGACCCCATTGGGGATGGATATAAATTGTTCTTCAGGAATGGAAAACCGGTCACGAAATCCGGTCCATGTGGCAGTAACGCGGTCTGCTGCACGTATGTTGCGCTTGACAAGCCAACTCCCGATGCACTGACCCGCCGGCCGTAACAGACCCGGTACGAGATGAGAGTGGCTGATCATTGCGGGAAGATCATCCGCTATGTCATAGACCATGGGGAGACTGTAACGTTTTGCGACAGCCAATCCAGATATCAATGTATTATAATTAAGGAGCACGTCATGGTCCGAAAGATCCCGTTGACGCAACAGGACCGGTGACAAGGTCTCCTGCAGGAAAGGTGACCATTCCTTTGATGTGAAATAATGTACTTCGGGTCCCTGGGATGTCCTCCAGAATCCCCGGAAGTACCGCTCAGATCTCCTATCGAGATCACGACCCTTATCACTCAGGCACAACGTACAAATGGGGTGCCTGGGGCTGAGATGCCTAATGAAATGATGAACCCGGTTGGGCGCAGACCTTTGAATATCCAGAATTGAAACAACGAGTATTTTCATGATACCCTCAAGGATTCCATTTTATCGGTGATAATCCCTGGGGAGCCATACTGATATAATATCATGCAGGATTCCCTATCCACTCGTATCACACCAGAGAATTCATAAAAGGAATATGGGACCGACCTGCAATAGGGACAACGGCAGGTGATTTTCGGTTTTCAGGATTGGAATGATAATTCTATTAGGCATCGGAACATTTAGGGAGAGGATTCGCATGTTCTCACAATCCGCTCGGCTGCCCTGCCATCTCCGAAGGGGTGCACCCAGGACCGCTGGCAGTCCAACATTAGTGAAGCTGCCTTCAGGATCCAGGCTGGGTCTGTGCCTGCAAGGATGTTGGATCCGACTTCAATTGTCTCGGGACGTTCCGTCTGCTCTCTGAGAGTAACACAGGGAACTCCGAGGATGCAGGTCTCTTCCTGAACCCCGCCCGAATCGGTGCATACAATCTTCGCGGAAGCCTCAAGAAGCAGGAAATCATGGAATCCTACCGGGTCGATGAGCTCTATCCCTTCCGGCTGGAGGTTATCCTTCTGCATCATCTTCCGGGTTCTCGGATGGATCGGGAAGATCACCCGCAAACCAAAGCGGTCATGTACCTCTTTCACTCCTGTGAGGATTCCCGCAAGATGTTCGGGGGTATCCACGTTCTCCTGACGGTGTGCGGTAAGGAGAATAAACTCCTCCGGGCCGAGATCCAGTTCATGTAAGATCTGTGAATTCTGCCTCGCAAGCGGGAGGTTTTCAGCAATCGCATCGACAATCGTATTTCCTGTCAGATGGATGCTCTCTTCGGCGATACCCTCCCGAAGGAGGTTCTTTTGTGCGTGGGGCGTAGGCGCAAAAAGCTCCGTTGAAAGGTGATCCGTAACGATCCGGTTGATTTCCTCAGGCATTCTCCGGTTCTCTGAACGCAGACCAGCTTCCACATGACCGATCCGGTAGTAGAGCTTTGCCGCGGCGAGGGCTGCGGCGAGAACGGTATTTGTATCCCCCTCAACAAGTACGATATCCGGAGCAAGCCGCTTTATTTCCCTCTCCATCCCGACAAGTATTTTCCCTGTCTGCTCGGCTGGGGATCCGGATCCCGTTCCTAGATTGACGTCAGGCTCCGGAAGTCTGAGTTCCGTGAAGAACTGATGATCCATATCATGTGAATAGTGCTGGCCTGAGTGAATAATAACGTAGGGGATTTTTCTGAACCGGCAGTGTCGGATGATGGGAGACATTTTGATGATTTCCGGTCTCGTTCCGATTGTGATGGCAATCATGGGGGCATCTCCGAATATTGGTGAATGAGAAATCTCCGGGACTCATGTGAGGATTCGGGAATTTCAAAAGAAAAAGAATATCGGGGCTTCATGATCCCACCCCGGTTACCCGGGTGATAAAGCCGTCGAATTCGCCGTTTGAATAAATCCAATCGGTTGATTTATCATTCTGAAACCGTGCAATATCCATCAGGTCGAACCCTTTCCGTCCCATATACCAGGGCACGTTCATATAGTACTGTAGGGCAGGGTCTTCTGTTGCCTCTTTGAACCGTAGGGTCAGGACGACATAAGTATCCCGGTACAGGGAATCTCCTGCAAAGGGATTCCTGGTATAACCGAAATGTTGGGGAAAAAGCGGATACTTATACCGGGCTCCATATCCCATAGGCTCATAGTCAAATCTGCCTTCAACCGTGTTCGCACCAAACCATGCAGTTCCTGCCATGTCCATGTATGTGACCTGCCAGCTCTGCTGGTAGATCCAGGGTGACCGGTACGAGCTCATAACACCGATGAAACAGGAAACTACCAGCAGAAGTACCACTATGAGGGTTCCGGAAGTTCTCCCTCTGGCCGTCCCCCTTTGTTCTGGCCTGATGAGGAACCGGAAGATCACGCTGGCCAGTACCGGTGTGGCCCAGATTCCAGCATTTGCGGAAAACAGTCGTCCCATGGTGACAAGACCTGTCCGGTTTGCCACCACCATGTAAGTGAGCAAGCTTGCCACGAAGATGACAGAAAAGAGAAACACATTCCTGTGCTGGATCTCCTTCCTCTTGAGATAGAGGATGGCCATGCAACACGCCACTCCTGCGCAGACTAGGAAGATGGCAAGGTGTCCGTACATCTTGATGGTCAGTTCAATGAAATGGGGCAGATCCAGCTGAAAGACGGGATCCAGCTCCTGAGCCCGTTTGATGGTGGTAACCGTCTCCTGGGTCACACGCTGTGTAATCTGCCGGGCAGGAATGCCAGATCCCGTATAATAAGCGAACCAGAGAAAGAAGGAACAGAGGGCGAAAAGGGCAGGATTTCCTGAAAGGGGACTACGGACCTCGGGCATGTGTCTCCTCCAGAGCCATTTCGCACCTTCCGCCGCAAACAGCGAGGATATCAGCACTATCACGATCAAGGGGTGGATAAAAACATACATGACCAGGAAGATGAAGAGCAGGATGGTACCCCCTCGGGATGGAGAATTCAGGTTTCTGAAGTAGATAAAAAAAAGGAGAGGGAAGAGGAAGATCGCAAGGGCATGGGGATAGGGGGTCAGGTGATAGTAGGCAAACAGAAGCGGCGTCGCCGCAGGCAGTGCCAGGATTGCGCATCTGCGGTCATGGGAGATGGAACGGGTGAGAAAATAGATGAAGATCATAAAGAGGAGGGTGAAGAATAGCGGGAGGATCCCTATTCCCTCAATAGGGGTAAGTCCGGTGATAATCGATATAGTTGCCCCAAGAAGGTGAACTGCCGGGTAATAATTGTCAGTTAAATATCCCGTGTTCACGATCGCCCCCACTATCCCAATATGGCCAAGGGGGTCCGCCACCGCATAGACGAAATATCCCCTCACAAACTGGAGGGTGAGGATCGCGGTATTGAAGAGGAGCAGGAGAATCCCACCAAAAAACCACCCCCATGTATGTTCGGATGATGCTGCATGGACGATCAGGACAATGGCGATGACCACCGCGACAAAGAGGAGAACCCATACTATGAGAGGAAGAGCCCTGAAAATGGAGATCTCATATCCCCGGGTGGGTGAGTTGAACCAGATCAGTACCATTGATGCTGTAAATAACAGGAATGCACCGGTATAGATTAATT
>Ga0315277_10008903_pt1 | contig 12862 bp, 9 predicted proteins | sample YL17G05_15_MG_FD_203695 | JGI IMG/M metagenome (GOLD analysis project Ga0315277, IMG submission 203695) | Sediment microbial communities from Yellowstone Lake, YNP, Wyoming, USA - YL17G05_15 | ecosystem: Environmental > Aquatic > Freshwater > Lake > Sediment | place: USA: Wyoming | collected...
GGTGATAAATTGAGCCGCCATGGTAGTCATAATGAGGTAAAATCCCTTAACCCGAGCCGAAGGAAGGCCGAACAGGACACACCAGAGACCTCCGGTAATTCCCCCCAGAATGAGGGTGATGGGATAAGGAAGGTGCAGTTGAAGCATCAGCAACGTACTGGTATAGGCCCCTACGGCAAGGAATGCGGCATGCCCCAAGGTGACCTGGCCGCAATAACCGATGAGCAATTGGACACCCATTGCCGAAAGGATCGTATACCCAACCACATTGGCTACGGATATTAAATAAAGACCGGCGAAGTTAGGAATGATGTAAAAAATGGTAAGGAAGAGGAGGAGCATTTTCCCCCAGACAAACCTGGTCTGCCACCAAGCATGATCCTGGCGATAGTATTGATGATAAACGCCGCAAGGTCGATGACCCATGAACCCCCCTTATTTCACGCCAAGGCGCAAAGATCGCAGAGAAGCCAAGGAACAATTAGAAAAGATTTTCTGCAGGATTTCCATTTTCCTCTATGGTTTCTGACTTTTTCTATTCTTTCTTTGCGTTCTTTGCGCCTGCCTTTGCGAGAGACCGATTTAAACCCGCTCGATCCGGACCCAGCCCCAGAGGCCATAGGGTTTAAATAATAAAACGATCACCATTACCAAAAAGGGAAAAACTTCTTTGACCCCTCCCGGGGTAAAGCGGCTTAAATATCCATCCGCCAAATTCTGAAGAACACCGATCACCAATCCGCCGACAATAGCACCAGGGACAGAGTTCAAGCCTCCCAGAACGACTGCCGGAAGAACCAATAAACCTAAGTAACCAACGGAAATATTAAGCCCGTTGATGTTTCCCAGCAGGGTTCCACCGACCCCGGCAGCCATAAAGGCAATGGCCCAGGCGAGAGCATAGACGATCTTGGCATTCACCCCAAGGGATAGGGCGGCCATTTCGTCATCGGCGGTCGCCTGCATGGATAAACCCCATTTAGTGTACTTAAAGAAAGAGACAAAGGCGAGGAGGAGGATAATCGAGGCGACAAAGGCCCAGAGGTAAACCTGGCCGACGACAACCTTTCCGATAAAAATCGGTTCGATGGGAAAGACCGTGGGAGTAAAAACAACCGTATCTGTTCCCCAGATTAACTCCACCACCCCTTTGAAGAAGAAGGAAAGACCTACGGTCACCATTATAACGCTTAATACCGGCTCCCCCACCATGGGACGCAGGAAGAGATGCTCGGTTAAAAGGCCCAGGGCAAAGCCAACCACAAGGGTAAAGATCAATGCCAGCATGAAAGGAATTCCCCAGTTGTAGAAACTGAGGCAGACATAGGCCCCGATCAGGGTGAGTTCCCCCATGGCCAGGTTAAGGACGCCAGAACATTTGTAAATGAGCGTCCACCCGAGGGCGACCAGGGCATAGATGCTTCCTACCAAGATCCCGGTTATAAAGAGCTGGGAAAAGAGTTCCATGAAACCTCCTGATCGAAGGGTTCAAGGATTCTGGGGTCCGAGGGTTCAAGTGTTTTAAAGTTTTCCCCTTGACGGCTTGAATCCTTGCCCCCTAGAATCCTCTTATGACTGCGGTACCTCCAGCACCTTCAGGTCCGTCTTAATATAAACCACTCTTCCATCTTCATAGGTAATGTTCGTATCCATATGGACACTATCTTTGTCGGAATAAAGGCCGTCCACAATATCTTTATAGCGAACTTCGACGAACGCCCTTCTTAGTTTCCGGGTTCGGGTCAACTCATCATCGTCGGCATCAAATTCTTTGTAGAGATTCACAAATTTCTTAATTTTGGCTACCGGTGGTAAATCCCTGTTCATTTTTATTATCTCTTTTTTTACCAGTTCATACACTTCGGGATTCTGGGAAAGTTCCGGATAGCTGGTGTAGGCAATATTGCGCTCCTCTGCCCAGTTACCTACAACTCCATAATCGATACAGACCACGCAGGTGACACAGGATCGTTGGTCGCCAATCGCCCAAACATCTTTGATATAGGGGCTGAATTTGAGCCGGGTTTCTAAGTACTGGGGAGCAAATTTGGTTCCGTCGTTCAATATCATGACGTCTTTGGTTCGATCGAACACGACCAGATGGCCATCGGTATCGATAAAACCGGTATCCCCGGAATAAAGCCATCCATCCCGTAAGGTTTTTGTCGTTTCCTCCGGCATCTTATAGTATCCCTGAAAAACGGAGGGGCTTTTGGAGATGATTTCTCCTTCCGGGGTAATCTTCACTTCGGTTTCCGGAAGGGGAATGCCTACCGTGTCGAATTTGATATCGCCGTCACGATGGAGAACAGAAATGCCGGCAATTTCCGTCTGTCCGTAAATCTGCTTCAGGTTAACTCCCAGGGAGTGAAAGAAACGGAAATGGTCTGGGCCCATCGCCGCTCCCCCCGTATAGGTGTCCCGTATCCTGGAAAGGCCTAAATGATCTTTTAGCTTTTTCTGGACGCTCAGATAGGCGAGATAATTAATGATTTTCCAATACCAGGGGATGGACTTTTTGGAAAATTTCAAATCCGCGACGTGATAGCCGATCTTCATCGCCAATTCATAGGCTTTTCTTTTCGTCCGGGAGGCGTCCAGATATTTGACCTGGACGTTCCGCACCATCTGTTCATAAACGCGCGGAGGAGCGAACATTACGTGGGGGCCGATCTCGCGAATATTCTCCTGGGCGGTCTCGGGCTCTTCGGGAAAATTGAGCGTAAACCCGGCCTGGATGCCGCAGGAGATGGACATCATCTGCTCTCCAATCCAGGCGAAAGGAAGGTAGGAAACAAAGTCGTCCGTTTCAAGATAGGGGTCCACCCGCATCAGATTCTGCCCCATGGTCAACATGTTATAATGAGTGAGAAGGGCGCCTTTCGGAAGAGACGTGGTTCCGGAAGTGTAGAACAGGAGACAGACCTCTTCTCCTTTTCCTTTCATGATGATATCCTCAAAGAGGCCAGGTTCTTTCCGATCCAACTCTCCCCCGATTTTCATCACCTCTTTGAGGCTGACGAGAATCGGGTCATCATAAGCCCTCATCCCTTTGGGATCATCCCAGATCATCCTTTTCAATTTGGGGCACTTGTCTTTGATCTTAAGGCATTTATCAACCTCTTCCTGGCCTTCGCCCACCATCAATTTGGCGTCGGAATGGTCGATAATGTAGGAGACTTCATCGATCAAAGAATCCTGGAACAGCCATACCCCTATGGCACCGACACACATAGAGGCCATCTCTGCCCAGAGGGCCTCGGGGCGGTTATCTCCGATCATGGCCACCTTATCCCCCCGCTCCAGTCCTAAAGAAGCCATTCCTAAAGCAATCTGTTTCACCTTCTCATAATATTGTCTCCAGGTGATGGGGATCCAGATTCCAAATTCCTTCTCCCGCATGGCCACCTTTTTATCCCAGTATTTTTTGGCAGATTGCAAAAAGAGTTTGGGGATGGTCAAATCTTTTGTAATCTCAATTTCTTTCCAGCTACCGGCGCGTGGCATAGAGGTCCTCCACCTCACCCAGATAGGCCTTGATCACTTGAGGATTATTCTGAACCTCAGGGGGAGTCCCTTCCGCGATCTTCTCGCCAAAGTTCAGGGCCATGACCCGATGGGAAATATCCATCACCACACCCATATCATGTTCCACCAGCACACAGGTCGTCTGCCACCGTTCCTCTTCATTGATATCCAGAATAAATCGCGACAGATCCTCGACCTCTTCCAAATTTAGGCCGGCGAGAGGTTCATCCAATAGGATAATCTTGGGGTTAAGAGCCAATGCCCTGGCCAATTCGACACGTTTTTGCAGCCCATAAGGAAGCATCCCCACGGTCTTATCCCGGATATGCTCAATCTCCAGGAGATCGATGATCTCCCTTTCAATAAAATGCCTATGTTCGATCTCCTCGCGGGCGGTCTTTCCCACGTAAATGGAACCACTGAGGAGTCCGGTTTTGAGATGAATATGGCGGCCGAGTCGGATGTTGTCGAGAACCGTCGCCCCCTTGAAAAGTTCGATCTTCTGGAATGTGCGGGAGATTCCCATTCTGGCTCTCTGATAGGGCTTTGACTTGGTGATCTCTTTCCCTTCGAAATAGATTTTGCCTTCTTGCGGGTGGTAAAGACCATTGATACAGTTTAGGAGAACCGTTTTCCCAGCGCCATTGGGGCCGATGATGGAGAAGATTTCGCCTTTTTTGACCTCCAGGCTTACTCCCCGAAGAGCCTTCACTCCGCCGAAAGAAATATGAATATCCTCGACCCGCAATTGAATTTCATGAGAGACAGCCATTTTTCAAAACCCTCGGTGATCCATTATTGGTAAAGAGATCAGGAAGCCCCTTAGAAAATTTAGGTGAGAAGATCGTTTCTCCTCTTGTTTGACGAATTCACGAATCATGGCGATCGAAGGGCGAACCGATTCATTAAGCCTTTCATGAAGGACCAAAGATCGATATGGACAGAGAAAGGGAAACTTCTTTCCTGGAATGGTATATTCTTCCACCCCTCCCAGGCGGGTCGAGAAAAGGTCCTTCATTCTTGGCATAAAAAAACTCCCAGACCCGAAATCAAGGGCTAATGCAGTTCTCAAGTTTTATATTCGAAAAGGAAGGCTACGAACTTAGCTAAGTGTAAATTTAAAATAGGCCTACCAAAATTGTCAAGAAAAAAAGAAGGTCCCTGAAAAAAAGGGGTTTTGAAGGGGGGATTCCCTTCGTTTGAAAAAACCAATTTAATTGTGCTATGGTTAAGGAAAAGACCCTGGGCTCTGATTTTAGGTCTCTGACCCCTGGAGAATAAGAGCGAGAAGATAAGATGACCCAACATCCCTTATACCAGATCATGAATCCCCATTCCGTGGCCATTGTGGGGGCCTCCAATGACTTAACCAAAATGGGGACGATCCAGCTCCTGAACCTATTGGGAGGGAAATATCCGGGAAAGGTTTACCCCATCCATCCCCAAGAAGAAACCGTCCTGGGCCTGAAGGCTTACCACACCGCCAGAGAACTACCCGAGCCGGCGGACTTGGCCATCCTGACTCTCCCCACTTCTGCCGTTCCTGAGGTCCTGCGAGATTTAGGGGAGAGGGGGGTGAGAAGGGCGATCGTTATCTCCGGTGGGTTTAAGGAAACAGGAGAAAAAGGAAGAGAGTTAGAAGAGCAGATCGTCGGGATCGCCCGCAGGTATGGAATTCGCTTTCTCGGCCCGAACTGCATCGGAGTCATCCACCCGGCATTCCACCTCAATCCTACCATGTTCCCGTATCCTCACCAGCCGGGTTCTGTGGGGGTGGCCTCTCAGAGCGGAACCTATGTCACCCAGATCCTTCGGCTTTTGGCCAAAACGCAGATTGGATACAGCCAGGCATTCAGCGTAGGAAATGGGGCCGACCTGGATCTGGTAGATTGCATCGAATATTTGGGGAGCGACCCGCAGACCAAAGCAATTGCGCTCTACATCGAAGGAATCAAGCGGCCCAGGGAGTTTATCCGGGTGGCTTCCAGGGTAACCTTGGAAAAGCCGATGGTCGCGGTTTACGTTGGCGGGACGGAAGCAGGGGCCCGCTCCTCAGCAAGCCACACCGGTTCGCTTTCGGGGCCGGACCATCTGTACGACGCTCTCTTCCGGCAATCCGGCGTGATCCGGGCTTATTCCGTGGAAGACCTTTACGAATGGGCCTGGGCTCTAGCTTCCCTGCCCTTGCCCAGAGGGAGGAACATGGCGATCCTGACGCACTCCGGAGGCCCGGCATCTTCCCTGGCGGACGCCTGTAATCGCTTCGACCTGAATGTACCGGTCTTTTCCGAAAGGCTGCAGGCCAAGATTCGCCAACTACTCCCGGCCACCGGCTCGACCTGCAACCCGGTGGACCTTACTTTTTTCATCGACATGACGGTGCTCCTGGAAAAGCTCCCGCAGATCATCCTGGAAGACCCGGCTATCGATGGGCTGTTGATTCATGGAATTCAAGGATCAAGCTATTTCCGGTCGATCGCCGAGATCGCCAAGACCCGGGTAAAAATTCCGCCTTATGAAAAAGTGAAAAATATTTTCTTCTCCGCCATGGAGGCCTTCGTGCGATTGCCCGAGAAGTATGGCAAGCCAGTGGTCGCTTCCGCATTTGATGACCGGGAAGATGATGCCGTGGCCTTTGTCCAGGACCAAAGCCTCCCTTGTTACCGCGCCCCGGAGCGGGCCGTCCGGGCCATGGCGGCCCTCTGCCAGTACGCCGAGATCCGTTCGGGAAAATAAGGGTTTCCTGGCGGATTCTTAGAGAAATTTTCTTGCCTCGCCCCCGCGGGCGAGTCTATCATAGGAAAGATATCCCCAAAGCGATCAAGCCATGGGATTCTACCTGATCAAACGTTTCATCCTGATGATTCCACTTTTCATCGGAATCACGATCATCTCTTTCGCCGTTATCCATCTGGCGCCGGGCTCTCCGATCGACATGGCCACGGACCTCAATCCCAAAGCTACAGCCGAGGTGAAAGCCAGGTTGCGGGCTTTCTACGGATTGGACAAACCCCTGCCCGTGCAGTATTGGAACTGGATGAGCCGCCTGGTGACCTTCGATTTCGGTAATTCTTTCTCGCAAGATGGCCGAAAAGTCACGGATAAAATCCTCGAACGTTTACCCATTACCATTTTCATCAATGTCATTTCTTTGGTCCTGATCCTCCTTTTGGCCATCCCCATCGGCGTGCTGGCGGCGACGAATCAAAATTCTTTCTTTGACAAAGCGACTGCCGTCCTGGTTTTTATAGGCTTTGCCGTGCCCCATTTCTGGCTGGCTCTTCTGTTGATGATCCTCTTGGGCGTGCAATTGGGCTGGCTGCCCATCTCGGGACTGAAATCCCTGAATTATGAGTATCTTCCCGCTGCCACCCAAATCTGGGATCGGGTCAGTCATCTCATCCTGCCCATCTTCATCTCGGCTTCTGGAGGGGTGGCAGGGCTCTCCCGCTACATGCGTTCGAACATGCTCGAGGTGATCCGCCAGGACTACATCACCACGGCAAAGGCAAAGGGCCTGTCCAATCAGACCGTAATCTTCAAACATGCGATGCGCAACGCTCTTTTACCCGTGATTACCATTTTGGGGCTTTCTATTCCGGGGCTGATCGGCGGAAGCGTCATCTTTGAGACCATCTTCGCCATTCCGGGCATGGGACAACTTTTTTATGGCAGCGTCATGGCTCGGGATTATCCGACAATCATGGGCATCCTGGTCATTGGGGCCGTGCTCACCCTGATTGGAAATTTGATTGCCGATGTTTCCTATGCTCTGGCAGACCCGAGAATCAGGGCAACGTAGAGACCAAAGGGGATAGGGATGTGCTAAGATGATGGGAGAAAAAGCGGTCCCCAAAAGCTCAGGTGAGCAGGAAAAATTACGCCATCTTTTTTGGAAGCGGTTCCGGAAGAATGGGCTGCCCCTGGTAGGAGCTTTGATTGTCATCTTCCTGTTCATCATAGCCCTCATGGCTCCGGTGATTTCCCCTTATGACCCTGGCCAGATCAACATAAAAAGAGTCCTGCAGGAGCCCACGGCCGAACATATCTTCGGCACGGATTCGCTGGGGAGGGATGTATTGAGCCGGATGATCTGGGGCTCAAGAATTTCTCTCCTCGTGGGGTTCGTGGCCGTGGGCATTGCCACCTTGATTGGCATTTTCTTAGGGGCCTTAGCCGGCTATTATGGCCGGTGGGCGGACAACCTGATCATGCGTTTTGTGGACATTATGCTCTGCTTTCCCACTTTCTTTTTGATTTTGGCCGTGATCGCCCTGTTGGAACCGAATATCTGGAATATCATGATCATCATCGGGATCACTGGCTGGATGGGTGTGGCCCGACTGGTAAGGGCTGAATTTCTCAGCCTGAAGGAGAGGGACTTCACGGTGGCCGAGAAAGCCCTGGGGGCCAAGGATTTTCGCATCATCTTCAGGCACATTCTTCCCAATGCTATGGCGCCCATTTTAGTTTCGGCTACCCTGGGGGTGGCGGGAGCGATCCTCACGGAGTCCGCTCTTAGCTTCCTGGGGATCGGCGTGCAACCGCCGACGCCCAGCTGGGGAAACATTCTCACCGCCGGAAAAGACAACATTGAGATTGCCTGGTGGCTTTCCCTTTATCCAGGCTTAGCTATTTTGATCACGGTATTGGGATATAATCTTCTGGGAGAGGGCATAAGGGATGCTATCGACCCGAGGCTGAAACAATAAATAAAGCTTTCAGGTGTCAGCAAGTAGAAAAAAATTTTACCTGGAAAACGGATGACCGAGGATTCAAGCCATTTTCCGGGCTTATCAGGAGGTTTTCATGACGGGGACAAAAGATGTCGTAATCATAGGCGGGGGGCCTGGAGGGTATGTGGCGGCCATTCGAGCCGCCCAGTTGGGGGCGAAAGTAACTTTGATCGAAAAGGATGAACTCGGGGGGATATGCCTCAATTGGGGATGCATCCCCACGAAAGCTCTCCTGCGGGGCGTGGAGCTCCTGGAAGCGCTGGAAGGAAGCAAGGATTTCGGTATCCAATTTGGTGAAGTCTCGGTCGATTTTTCCAAGCTGATCGCTCGGAGAGATCGCGCCGTGAAAACCTTGGTCTCCGGCGTCAGCGGGCTGATGAAATCAAATGGGATCGAAGTCATTAAAGGGAAAGCCCGCCTGATATCCCCGCAAAACATCGAAGTGATCGACGGGAAGCAGCAGAAGCTTACTTTTCCAGCCCGCAAGATCATCATCGCGACGGGCTCAGTTTCTGCGGACCTTCCCATCCCCGGGGCAAAACTGCCGGGGGTCATCGATAGCAACGGCGCTTTGCAATTGGCTGAGGTTCCTGAATCCATGGTGATCATCGGGGCTGGGCCGATCGGGCTGGAGTTCGGGACCATTTTTGCCGCTCTGGGTGCGAAGGTCACGATATTGGAGATGCTGCCGCAGATCCTGCCCAGCGAAGACCCGGAGATAGCCTCCTCTCTGGAGAAATCCCTCAGGCGCTACAAGATGCAGATTCTGACAGGCTGTCAGGTAAAAGAGGTTGGCGAAGGGTCAGAGGGAAAAAGAAAAGTCGTGGCCATCACCGGAGAGGGGGAGAAAGCCTTCGAGGCCAAATATGTACTGGTCGCGGTGGGAAGGAGGCCGAATTTGGAGGGATTGGGTCTGCAGGAAGCTGGGGTGCGTTTCAGCAAGAAAGGAATCGAAGTCAACGAGAAGCTGGAGACCAATGTTCCCGGGATCTATGCCATAGGAGATGTGACCGGCCAGTGGCTTTTGGCGCATTTCGCCATGGCGCAAGGGGAAGTGGCGGCCAAAAACGCCCTGGGACAGGAGGCGCTTATGGACAGTCGGGTCGTCCCCCGGTGTGTTTACACTCTTCCGGAAGTAGCCGCCGTAGGGATGACCGAAACACAGGCCCAAGACGCCGGGTACGAGCTGAAGGTGGGAAGGTTTCCTTTTGCGGCCAACGGCAAAGCCACGGTTCTCGGGGAGCGGAGTGGATTGGTCAAAATCATCGCCGAAACCAAATATGACGAGATCCTCGGGGTGCATATCTTTGGACCCCACGCCACGGACCTGATTGGCGAAGCCGTTCTGGCCATGCGCCTGGAAGGCACAGCTCCGGACATGGCCCAGGCCATCCATCCCCATCCGACCCTCTCGGAAGCAATGATGGAGGCAGCGTTTGATGTGGATGGCCGGGCGGTCCATATTCCTCCCCGGAGAAAGGCATAGAAATCAGGGGTCCCTTTCGGTAAAATAAGACGGGGCCCAAAGGGATCTTGGTAGCAAAGGAGATGACGATGGAATTTGCGAAATTAATGCAGTCTTTCCGTCTGAAGAATGTGGAGCTGCGTAACCGGATCGTCATGGCCCCAATGCTCTCGCGTCTCTGCGATCCCAACGGGGTCGTTTCCCCGAAGCTCATCGATTATTACACCGAACGGGCCAGGGGGGGTGTAGGCCTGATCATCGTGGAGTATTGTTACATCGACGAGAAGGAGAGCAAAGCCAACCCGGGGCAATTGGGGGTCTATGACGACCAGCTCATCGCGGGACTGGGAGACTTAGCGGAAGCCATTCAAGAATGGGGGGCCAAAGCCATTCTGCAAATCTGCCATGCCGGGCGGTGTACATCGGCGAAAATCATGGGCCGTCAGCCGATAGCCCCCTCGTCCATGCCCAGCTACACCGGAGAGATGGCCAGGGAGATGACTCTGGAGGAAATCGAGGGGGCCATCGAATCTTTCGCCGAAGCAGCTCGCCGGGCCAAGACCGCGGGTTATGACGGGGTGGAACTCCATGGAACCCATGGTTACCTCCTGGCCCAGTTTCTCTCCCCCCACACCAACCGCCGGACGGATAAGTACGGCAGAGATCGGGGTCTCTTCGCTCTGGAGACGCTGGACCGTGTTCGATCCAGGGTGGGGAGCAATTTCCCTGTGGGCTACCGGATCAGCGGCGATGAGTTTATCGAGGGCGGCATCACGCTCCCGGAAGCGAAAGCCTTGGCCAAAAGGCTTGAGGAAAAAGGGATTGATTACCTCCACGTCTCAGCTGGGATTATTGAAACTGGGCAGCGCTTCATCTTGCCCATGTACTTTCCCAAGGGCGCTCTTCTTCCCCTGGCCGAAGGAATCAAGAGTTCCGTGAATGTTCCGGTCATTGCGGTGGGAGCCATTCATGACCCCGCCCTCGCCGAGGAGGCACTCCAGAAGAAGCGAGCAGACCTGATCGCCATGGGTCGGGCCCTGATCGCCGACCCGGAACTCCCCAACAAGGTTCAATCTGGTAAGCTGGAGGAAATACGCACCTGCCTGCGGTGCAACCAGGGATGCATCAGCCGCCTGCCCCACAACAAAACTCAACGCTGCGCCATCAACGCCGAGGTAGGGCGGGAGCGCCAGATGAGGATCCATCCGGTCTCCAAGGCCAAACATGTCTGCGTCATCGGCGGAGGGCCAGCGGGGATGGAAGCCGCGCGCCTCCTATCCCTGAGAGGGCACCGGGTCACGTTGATCGAAAAAGAAAAAGAGCTCGGGGGGCTCCTGAGGTATGCGACGGTTCCCGATTTCAAAGTTGAGCTGAAGAGTTTCCTGGAATACCTCAAAACTCAGGTGCAAAAGTTGGCCGTCGAAATCTTACTCGACCGCCGGGCAACCCCGGAGTTCGTGAAGGAGATCAAGCCCGACTCTGTCGTGCTGGCGGCGGGTTCCAGTTTACGCATTCCGGATATTTCGGGAACCGGGAAACCCTTTGTGGCAACTTCTATAGAGCTGCTTTCGGGGTCGTTCAAAGCAGGGGCTAGAGTAGTGGTGGTCGGCGGAGCGGCCATGGGATGCGAAGTGGCTGCTCTACTCGCTTCTTCGGGGACGAAAGTGACCCTGGTGGAAATGCTCGGCGACTTAGCAACCGACCTGGAAATGCGTTCTCGCCTGGCTCTTCTGCAACTGTTAAAGGAAAGAGGGGTAAAGATCCTGACCAACTGGAAGCTGGAGAAGATCGAAAACGGATATGTCCTCCTGGTAAGCCGGGATTGGGAAAAACTGGAAGTGGCCACAAACTCCGTCATCCTGGCTTTGGGACTTACATCCAATCAGGAATTGCTCAAGCCCTTGAGAGAAAGCTTTAGAGACGTTTACGCCGTCGGCGACTGCGTAGAGCCGAGGAAAATCTACCAGGCTATCCACGAGGGAGCCTTTGCAGGAAGGATGATTTGATGGGTTAACGAAAAGTCCTTTCTGGCCGCGGATGAGCAAGGGGGATTCGGATTTGCAATCTGAAAACCCATTTCTCCATTCAGGAACGGGAACCCGAGTTCTGATTCAGGGCAAAGGGGAACTTCGAAATGACTGAAATTCGAAAGGTTACAGTTGTGGGTGCGGGCACCATGGGCCATTCTCTGGCTCAGGCCTTCGCTCAAGGGGGGTTCAACGTTTGGCTGAATGATGTCCAGGAAGCCATCCTCTCTAAAGCCAGGAGCCTCATTGCTTCCAACCTGATGACTTTGGTAGAGCTGGGGCTTTTGCCGAAGGATCAGCAGACCCCCATCCTCAACCGAATTCAGACCACTACCAAAATTGAAGAAGCTGGAAAAGAAGCCGACTTGGTCGTCGAGGCGATCATCGAAGACGCCGGGGCCAAAAAGGAGATGTTCAGGACCCTCGACAAGATCTGCCCGCCCCAGGCTATTCTGGCCAGCAATACCTCGTACATGGACATCTTTAAATTCGTGGAGACCAAGCGCCCGGAGAAAGTGCTCATCACCCACTGGTTCGCTCCGCCGCATATTATCCCGCTGGTGGAGATTGTTTGCGGCCCTAAGACTGCGCCAGAGACTGTGGATGTGGTCAAAGCCCTTCTGGTCAAGCTGGGGAAAAAACCCATTGTCCTTTCCAGATTCCTCCCGGGGTTCATTGCCAACCGGCTGCAAAGCGCCCTGGGAAGTGAGGTGTTATTTCTCTTGGACAACGGCTATGCCACTCCCGAGGACATCGATGAGGCGACCAAGGCCAGCTTCGGGCTGCGCATTCCCATCCTGGGGTTGGTAAAGCGAATGGATTTTACCGGGCTGAATTTGACCCAAAAGATCATCAGCAACCGTCTCTATGAGCCGCCGCAGCCGCAAGGGAAATCGAAAACCGTGGACCGGTTAATGGCCCAGGGAAAGATGGGGGTTAAGAGTGGCAGTGGATTCTACGATTACGGCGGCCGCTCAACCGAAGAGATTATGAAAGAACGAGATATCAAGCTGATCAAGCTGAAGGAGTTTTTGAGGGAGCTCGGAGAACTTTGAAAATTTTGGCTTGCAGATGGCAGAACACAGAATGAAAATTCCGCCATCCGA
>Ga0315277_10008904_pt1 | contig 12861 bp, 12 predicted proteins | sample YL17G05_15_MG_FD_203695 | JGI IMG/M metagenome (GOLD analysis project Ga0315277, IMG submission 203695) | Sediment microbial communities from Yellowstone Lake, YNP, Wyoming, USA - YL17G05_15 | ecosystem: Environmental > Aquatic > Freshwater > Lake > Sediment | place: USA: Wyoming | collected...
CCAATACCTTCGTTATCGCTGAAGTCAACGTCGTCTTCCCATGATCCACATGCCCAATGGTCCCCACATTAACATGCGGCTTCGTCCTCTCAAATTTCGGCTTCGACATGGCTCAAACCCTCCTTGTTTCTTAAAAAAGATTATCGAATCTGTCCCTCTCTATGGAGCCCACGACCAGGATTGAACTGGTGACCTCATCCTTACCAAGGATGCGCTCTACCAACTGAGCTACGTGGGCAAAACCAAAGAAAAAACCTGCCAAAAAGCAAAGACAGGCTCCCAGATATATTCATAAAATTAGCAATATAAATTGGATGCTTTGGAGCGGGAAACGGGGATCGAACCCGCGACCCTCAGCTTGGAAGGCTGATGCTCTACCAACTGAGCTACTCCCGCCTTATCGAAACATACAAACCTTTTTACTGAAAAGTACCCGATCACTGAACTCACGAAAACCCTTTTAATAATTCTAAAATAATATTTAGCTTGGCCGATCACTTGACCTAATTCCCCTCCTCTCGTCGGGGAAAGGTTCTCATCCTCTATACCTTCCACTTTCTAAAGAGTAAAACTGGTGGAGAGGGGAGGATTCGAACCTCCGAAGGCGTCGCCAACAGATTTACAGTCTGTCCCCTTTGGCCGCTCGGGAACCTCTCCGAATCAAAATAACTATTTTTGGATTGAGCAAATCCCTCCCGGCAAAGAAAAAGACTGGGAAATCAATGACTTACATAAGTGGAACAAATATAAATATGAGTTTGAACTTATTATATTTAACAAAATACAATTCTTTTGTCAAGAGATTTTTTTAAAAAAACGCTCATTTTCCATATCTTAGGCGATCCATTCCTTTCCCCTGTCTTCAATGAAATGGGTGAAGGTTTTAATGACGGGGTTGGCCCTCTCTTCCTTCAAAAAGAGAAGAACGACCTGAAGGTAGAGCTTCTCATCCAGAGAGACCATCTTGATCAGCCCTCTTCTCGCCTCTTCTTCTGCAATTCTCCTAACAATAATCGAAATCCCCTTCCCTTCCGAAACCCACTGTTTGATAAACTCCGAACTGCCTGCTTCAATGAGCAGAGAGGGATGAATCCCCATCTCCTGAAAGGCCTTAAGGACGATTTTTCTTGTCGTCGATCCTTTCGCCCGAATGATAAAAGGGAATTTCCTGATGGTTTTTAGGGAGATCTTCTCTCTTTTTGCCATGGGATGGGAAGGGGAAACGATGAGAACGAGTTCTTCTTTTAAAAACGGAATCGATTCAAATTTAGAGGAAACCTTTGTCATCCCGATGAGCGCCAGATCATTCCGGTAAGCCGTTAGGCTTTTTTCGATCTCCTCCGAATTCCCAACATCCAGTGCGATTTTGATGGAGGGAAAGAGATTCTGAAATCCGGAGAGAAGTTTCGGCATCAGGCATCTTGAGTAGGATTCGGTCGTCCCTATTCTCAAGAGACCGTGGCGCTCCTTCTGGAGTCTCCCAAGGTGATTTTCGACATCCCTGAGATGGTTAGAAATTTTTTTGGCGGATTTAAAAAGGATTTTACCTGCCTCGCTCAGATGAAATCCGCCCCTGCCCCTCTCAATGAGCCTCGTTCCCACCTTATGCTCAAGCCCCTTGATATGTTTGGTTACAGCGGGCTGGGAAATAAACAACTCCTCCGCGGCCTTAGAGAAACTCCTGTGTCTTACCACCTCATGGAAGACGAGCAAAGAATTGATTGAATCGCGTAAAGACTTTCTCTTTTCCATTCAATTATAAGAGATTTCTAAAAAAGTACTAAAATCTCTTTAACCATTTTTTGGAATCCCTGCCTGCGGCAGGCAGGCGTGAAATCAAGGGAGCGTTTAATGGTTTTTCAGAGCTCTCTATAACTTTTAGTTATTTAAACATAAAAACAAATGAATTGACAAGGGGGACCTATGAAAAGATAATGACAGGTATTTATCCCACAAAAAAGGAGGATGTTATGGACCTCAGGGATTTCATAAAGAAGTGCGAAAAAGAAGGAGAGTTAAAACGGATCAAGGCTGAGGTGGACTGGGACCTTGAGATTTCTCACATTGCGAAGCTTGTTGAAGAGAAAAGCGGCCCGGCACTACTATTTGAGAACGTTAAGGGATACAAGAGTCCTGTCTTGACCGGTGCATTCGGCACTACCAAGAGGCTGGCAATAATCCTCGGAAAGAACCCCGATTTCTCCATGGTCCAGCTTACGAAGGAATGGGTCAATGTCGCTGTTAAGGAGGTCATCCGGGCAAAGGAACAGAAGGACGGCCCCATCTTCGAGAATATCCTCGAAGGCGACAAAGTCGATACCTTCGCCTTTCCTTCGCCCAGGTTTTACGAACTGGACGGCGGCCGTTACTTCGGCACCGCGGTATTCATGGCGTTGCAGGACCCCGACACAGGTGACATAAACCTTGGTACGTACCGCATGGGCATTCTCGATGAGAAAACTGTTGGCGTCCAGATCCTAAAGGGAAAGAAGGGCGACAGGATCATGAAGAAGTACGGGAAGGCAGGCAAGAAGATGCCGGCCTGCGCAATTATAGGTGGTGATCCCCTGCATATCTTTGCAAGCGCCGCCACGGTCAAGGCCAAAAGCGGGTACGATGTCGTAAGCTCATTGCGCGGCGAACCTGTTGAAATCGTAAAAGGCCAACTCACAGGCCTTCCCATTCCTGCGGCCGCCGAGATCGTACTCGAAGGGGAAGTCGATCCTCAGAATTTGAGAAACGAAGGCCCCTTTGGCGAGTATACGGGTTACTACACCGAAGAACTGATTAAGCCGATTCCCAAACCCGCCCTTGAAGTGAAACGCATTTACTACAGAAACAACCCGATCCTCTGGGAGACGAGCGTGGGCAGGCCCGTGGGGGATCAGCATATACTCTATGCCTTTACGCGCAACGCAAGCTTGTGGACGGATCTGGTCAAGATGGAGATCCCGGGCATTAAGTCGGTCTACACCCTGCCGGAAGCCTCCGGACGCTTCATTGTGGTCGTCTCCGTAGAGCAGATGTATCCGGGTCATGCGGACCAGGTGGGGGCGGCGGTCATCGCAAGCAATACAGGGATGTACGGGATCAAGTGTGTGATTATCGTTGATGACGATATCGATGCGGACGATCTTCCGAGAGTATGGTGGGCCCTTGGCACCCGCTACAATCCGGCACGGGGAACGCAAATTATCAACAGAGGCAGATCAACCCCACTCGATCCATCCCTCGGACCGGATGACAACAAATTCATCACCTCTCGTATCATCCTCGATGCAACGATACCTTTTGAATGGAAAGTCAAACCCACGGAGATCAAGCTTTCGGAGAGCGTACTGGCCAAGGTGAAATCCCGATGGAAAGAGTATGGGTTTGAAGAATGATTCTGGAATAATGGATTAGTGGAAGAATAGTAAACCAGAAACTGGAATAATGGAATATTGGAATACTGGAATAATGAAAAAAACCATTCCCTTGTGATTTTCACCCATCATTCCAACATTCCATCATTCCAATATTCAATCTTTATTTTAATGGAGGAATCGATGGCTTTTGAAAAAAATCTTGAAAAGGCAAAGGAAAAGGCTAAAAAGGTAGAACTCTTCGTCCATGATGTCCATGGAGTGCTCACACCGAATACCTTCTTCTGTGACATCGAAGGAAAACGAAGGTACGCCTTCTGGCATATGGACGGATTTGGTGATCTCTCCCTTACAGCAAATGGAATCCAGATCGCCTTTCTCGATACGACCTCCATCGATGAGGAGGGTCTGTTTCGCGCCCGTGAACTGAAGCTGGATAAATTCTACTACAAAGTCAAAGACAAAGTGGGAAAGCTTGAGGAGCTGAAGAAGGAGTTAGGGATAGGTGACGAGAATGTAGGCTATATTGGCTGTGAGATCACCGATCTAAAAGTAATGAAGATGGCCGGCTTTGCTGTGGCAACGGCTGATGCCATTGACGAAGTGAAGGAAATCGCAGATTACATAACCGTTGCTCCCGGAGGAAGAGGCCCCATTAGGGAAATCTGTGAATTCATTCTGCGAGCCATGGGGAGATGGGAAGAGTGGGTCGAGAAAGTAACAAAGATGGGATACAAGTAAAAACAAAGTGACTAAAGTTTAAAGTGCCTAAAGTGACTGAAGTTGAAAAGAATGGGGGAAAACATGGTGAACAGAGACATAGCCATTGAAAAGGCCAAAAAAGTGAGGTTTGTCATCCTCGATATTCACGGGATATTGACTGATAACACCCTCTACTACACGGATGACGGGAAGAAATCAGAGTGTTTCTCCCTTCATGACCGTCTGGGCTGTAAAGCCATGATAGAGGTCGGGATCGGGGTGGCCTTTCTCACAAGCAAGATTTCGAGGGCCGATGAGCAGGTCGGCCATATCTATGGTGTTCCCCCTGAAAGGCTCTGGGGAACTTCTGCCAAGATCGGAAAACTTGACGAGTTTGAAAAAGAGTCAGGGTTCAAAGATGAAGATTTAAGTTATGTAGGGGATGAGATGATCGATTTGGGGGTCATGAAAAGGGTTGGGTTTTCCGTAGCTCCATCTGATGGTGCAATTGAGGCAAAGACCGTAGCCCATTACATCACCCTTGCCGGTGGGGGCAAAGGAGTGGTCAGAGAAGTTGCGGAATTTATCCTCAGGGCACAGGGGAAGTGGGAAGCCGTAGTGGAGAAGATATCCAAATCATACTGATACTTAACACCAACAAATGAAGAAGAGAGGAAAGATCATGCCTTACTCGGTTTTTAAAGATAATAGGGAATTCATCAAGGCGCTGGAAGCAAATAATGATCTCGTGACCATCCAGCAGGAGGTGGACTGGGACCTTGAAATGGGAGCCATCGTAAGAAGGGTTTGCGAGAAGAAATCGGCTTCCCCTTATTTCAAAAAGATAAAGGACTATCCTGGGTTTGAGGCCTTTGGAGCTCCCCTGGCCACCTACAAGAGGCTGGCCATTGCCATGGGGATGAAGCCGGATGCCTCTGTACCGGAGATATCGAATGAATATGTGAAGAGGACGACCGGCGACCCCATTAAATCTATCCTCGTGGACAAGAAGAAAGCACCCTGCAAAGAGAACATCTGGACAGGGAAAGATGCGGACCTCTTTAAACTCCCGGGCCCTATGGTCCATGACGGGGATGGCGGGAGGTATCTGGCAACCTGGCATTTTGTCGTTTCGAAAGACCTCGAAACCCAGGCTGTTAACTGGGGCATGTACCGCCAGATGGTTTTTGACGAAAAGACCATGGTGGGTCCGGTGCTCCCTTTCTCTGACATGGGGAAGATGTTTTATGGTAAGTATGTCCCGAAGAATAAACCCATGCCTTTTGCCACAGTCATCGGATGTGATCCTCTTGCAGGTGTGGCCGCATGCGCTCCCTCGCCGATCCCCGAGGATGAGTTTACAGGGATGCTGATGGGGGCGCCGGTAGAATTGGTCAAATGTGAAACCTGCGATTTAGAAGTCCCGGCCCATGCCGAGATCATCATTGAAGGGGAAGTGATCCCTCATGTCTGGATTGAAGAGGCCCCTTTTGGAGAATACACCGGCTATCGGACCTCTCCAAGGGAACCCCGAACTGTCTACCGGATAAAAGCGATCACCTTCCGAAACAATCCCATTCTGACGGTCTCCAATATGGGAGTCCCAACGGATGAAGGCCAGCTTCTTCGATCCTTTTCGTTAGGGTTAGAGATGCGGAAACTTTTAGAGAGTCAGGGGATTCCTATCACGGGGGTTTTTATGCTTCCCGAATCGACCCATCACATGGTCGTGGTCGGTGTAAAACCCATTTACAGCAATATTGCTTCCCAGATTGCCAACCTTGTCTTTGGAAGCAAGTTGAGCCCATGGTTCCATATGGTCATCGTCGTAGACGAAGAGACCGACATTTATAACAAAGACGATGTCATTCATGCCTTAGCAACAAAATGCCATCCCATCCGGGGCATCCGTAAATATGAACAGTCCGTTGGAACCCCTCTCTATCCCTTTGCCGATCCTGAGGATAGAAAATGGAGCCGCGGCGCCCAGGTTCTGTTTGACTGCACCTTCCCGCTCCATTGGCCCAAATCAGATCTCCCGATCAAAGTTTCATTCAACAATGTCTATCCCAAAGAGATCCAGGAGAAGATTCTCAAAAACTGGAAAAATTATGGATTTAAAGATTGAGGAGGAATAGCATGGCAAAAAAAGAGTATGATACCTTTGTTTTAACAGACCTTGCGCTGGTTGCCGAAGATAAGGAGATGGAAATGATCGTCCGGGATCTGACGCCAGCGGATCGAAGATATAAATACCGGAGCACCTTTGCTATAGCAATGGTCTCGAAATCCGAATCAAAATATCCGGACCTCCTCTGGGTCCGTCTGGGAAGAGGTCAGCTCCAGGAAAAACCCTGGTCGATTAAGATCATTAAAGAAGTCAACAAGTTTAGTTAATGCCTTGAAGGAATCGCTCTATGCCATTATCAGGGATCAAATATTTCATTGAGGAGCTAAGGGCTCGGGGAGACGTTCTTTCCATCTCAACTCTTCTTGATCCTAAACATGAAATCTCAGCCGTCCTTTCCGAAATGGGCAAAAAGGAGGCGCCGGCCATTCTTTTTGAACGGGTCAAGGGCCATCGTTTGCCTGTGGTGGGCAATCTTCTCGGAACAAGGAAGCGCCTCAGCCTTGCTCTGGGAATCGATCCCGAAAAACTCTTTGAAGAATTCCCCAAGCGGATGGAGAAGAGACTTTCTCCTATTCTGATCCGGGATTCTTCTCCAAGAACAGTGTTTAAAAAAGGAATAGATTTGAAAAAACTTCTCCCTGTCCTGACCTACTACGCAGGAGACTCCGGACCTTATATCACCTCGGGCTTCTCATCGGCCAGGGATCCGGAGACCGGTGTGATCGGAAGAGGCCTTCACAGGATGGAGGTGAGGGGAAAAGATCGGCTCGGCATTTCACTGCTCAACCCTCCCCTTTCAGAAATCTACGGAAAATATAAAAGGAAGCGGCGGAGGATGGAGATCGCCACGGTCATCGGTATGGACCCTCTCATCTTCATCGCCTCAATCCTGAAAGCACCAACAGGATTGGATAAACTCTCCATAGCCGGAGGCATCAGGGGAAAAGCTGTTCCAATGGTAAAGGCCGAAAACGTTGACCTTGAAATTCCTGCCTTCGCAGAGGTTCTGATCGAAGGTTATATCGATCCCAAAGGTAAGGAAGAGGATGGAGTTCTCGGAGAATCAAGCGGATACTATATGGGCTTCTCAAAAAGCCCGACCATTCAGGTCATGGCCATCACTTTACGAAAAGACGCCATCTACCATGCCATCGTTCCCTGGAGCCTCGAGGTAGACAACCTCCTATACCTCGTCCATGGCCTCGACTTTGTTCCAAAGATGAAGAGGGAAATCCCTTCCATTAAGGAGATTCGCCTCATCCCCGGAACATTCGGGGCACACGCTGTGATGAGTCTTGATACGGAGAATAAAGGCGAAATCCGAAGGGCCTTATCGCTTGCTCTTTCCTTTACCAATATTAAAAAGGTTATTGCCGTCAATACCGATATTAACATACAGGACAATCAGGAATTGGAATGGGCCATGGCAACACGATTTCAGGCGGACAAAGATCTCATCGTCATGGCGAACCTGAGAGGTCAACCCATCGATCCCTCTTCGGGTGATGGATTCTTAACGGCAAAAATGGGATTGGATGCGACAAAACCCAGACCTGAAGGCTTTGAAAAAGTGGGAGTCCCTGAAGAGGTGAAAAAAAGAATAATTCCTGTCCTTCAGAAGATCGTCAAGGGGAGATGAGATGAAGAGAATAATCGTAGGAATCTCCGGTGCCACCGGAGCCATCTATGGCATCAGGCTACTTGAAGTCCTCTCAAAATCGAATGTGGAGACCCATCTGGTAATCACAGAGGCTGCTGAAAGGACCATCCGGATGGAAACCGATTGGAAGATAGGGCAACTCAATTCTTTGGCAAAGGTTGTTTACGATATCAAAGATGTGGGAGCCGATATTGCGAGTGGTTCTTTCCACACCGACGGAATGGTGGTTATGCCCTGTTCCATCAAGAGCCTGTCAGCAATTGCCAATTCTTTCAATTTGAACCTTCTCATTCGGGCGGCAGATGTAACGATTAAAGAAAGAAGAAAATTGGTTCTTGCAGTGCGGGAGACACCCTTTCATAAAGGACATCTCAACCTGATGATGAATCTCGCCGACCTCGGGGTGCTCATTCTTCCGCCTATCCCTGCTTTCTACTTCCATCCCAAAACCATAGATGATTTGATTAATCATACGGTCGGGAAAGTCCTCGATCTGTTCCATATCGAGCACAACCTCTTTGCCCGCTGGGGGAGTGCCGGGATCAAAAAGACTCTGAGAAAGAAAGGATTGAACCATTAGAATCCGGGGGAAAATTGTCGAAGGGCTCAGGGAAGCAGGCCACTTTACCCAGATCCCCTGGGTGAAAAGGCAGTTCATAGAAAAGCTATCCATTGATCCCTACCCCGGAACCCTCAATTTAGAGATCATTGACCCTGAATCCCTCCAAACGTTCACTAATCTTAAAACCAAGAAAGGGATTGAGATTCAACCCGAAGATCCCTCTTTTTGTATTGCCCAATGCTACCCTATCCTCATCAATGGCCAAATAAGAGGGGCCATTGTCTTCCCTTTGGTTGAAGGCTATCCCGAAAATAAAATGGAGCTGATCGCCTTCCAGAATATAAAAAAAGCCCTTTCCTTAAAAGTAGGAGGGGATTTAGAAGTAGAAATTTTATAGAATGTAAAAGTCAATCCTTCGGCGTGAACCCTCGAATTGATATCGGGCTGAACGCTAAGCCGAAAACTCAGACTACCAGCCGCAGGCAGGGATTGACCCTGAGCGCACCCTTCTCCTGCTTGAGGGCAGTCGAAGGGTTGGTATCTCGTCCGATTTACAGTGTCTATCCAAACGAGTTCTTCCTATAATTAATAGAACGCCCCTCTTCTCTTACAATGCAGATTTCAACCAGATATCTTCAGTTTGGGCAAAGCGTGGGTATTGGCAAGCTATACGCACCTTCGAGATCACAATTCTTCATCGCCGCCTTATCTCTTATTCCCTGTTCTTGGAAAAAAGGCTGATTGTTCTGAATGCCACCTGTCAAGGCATGGGATGAATCCTCCCACGGAGAATATCGGTCCGAAATCCTTTTATACTAAAGAATATGTTGGCTCTGCTTGGCTACCCTACGCCTTACCCTATACCTTCAATTAGGAAAACCTTGCACGTTCCCCGGTGTTCTAGTATAGTATTCCGAACAAGAGCACGAGCATTAGCCATGAGGAGAGAACAAGATGAAAGTTATCAAGATTGGTGGCGGTTCTTTGAAAGGCAAAGGGAACATCCAGGATATTCTCGCCTTGGTTGCCGAACGGGGGCCGGGGCATATCATCGTAATCTCTGCTCTGAGCGGAATCACAGACATGCTTATTGATGGCATGGCTGAGGCTCTCCGGGACGATGCTGCCATTCCTTCCATCATCAGCCGCCTAAAGAACAAACACATCCTTGTGGCCCGGCACATCATCCCCACGGGCAAGTTCTACCAGAAATACACCCGGGATCTGAATGACCATCTACATCAACTCGAACGTCTTTATTACGGTCTAAATTTCACCAAGGAGATCACCCCGAAGATAGCGGATGTGATCAGTAGCTTTGGGGAACGCCTTTCCGCGGATTTGATTGCGAGCGCTCTCCGCCCCCTTGGTCTTCAGGCCACCTACCGCATGCCTCACAAGATCGGACTCATCACAGATGGGAAATTCGGGGATGCCACGGCCAACTTACCAATAACCGCTCGAAACCTTCAAAAGAATCTGCTCCCTTTGCTCAAAAAAAGGATGATCGTCTTTGTGCCCGGTTTTTTCGGGGTTAGTGAAAGGGGAGACATTACCACCTTTGGACGGGGTGGAAGCGACTACTCTGCAGCTGTGGTGGCTGCGGCCATGGATGCAGAAATCCTGGAAGTCTGGAAGGATGTGCCTGGCTACATGAGCGCAGATCCCAAGTTCATTCCCGAGGCGCAGCTCATCCCCTTCCTTTCTTATGACGAGGCGGCTGAGCTCTCCTATTTCGGGGCCAAGATCCTTCACCCTCGGACCATTGAGCCCTTGAGGAAGAGGAAAATGAAGCTCAATATTGCTGTCAAGGACACCCTAAACCCGGATGCACCCGGGAGCCTTATCACATACCGAAGTCCAAAGGCCAGAAGTTTAATCAAGAGCGTGGCACATGACACGGACATTGCCATCCTCAAAGTCCACGGTTCCGGAGTGGGTGCACGCCCCGGTGTTCTGGCCAGAGTCTCTAGCACTCTCACAGAGAGTGGCATCAATATCAAGTCAGTCGTAACCTCCCAGACCTGCATCAGCCTTCTGCTGACCGGAAAGGATATCGACAAAGGATACCATGCCCTCAAAGGCTTGCGCCCGAGACCTTACAGGCGACTGGAGAAAGTCCAGGACGTAGCGCTTGTGGGAATTGTGGGTGAGGGCCTTCTTCGCCGCAAGGGCCTTGCCGGACGATGTTTCACGGCTGTCGCAAAAAGAAGTGTCAACATTGAAATGATCTCGTTCGGCCCCTCCGAAGTGGCTCTCTACTTCCTCGTGCGTAACAAGGACCTGCAAAAGGCGCTGGAAGCCATCCACAGCACTTTCTTTTCTACCTTTCCACCTCAAGTAGGTAAAACCTGAATGTGTCAAAGTCAAAACTTGACCTTACAGATAGTGGCAAGTCAGGCAAGGACTTCTTCCTCCTACCAGTAATTGCCGTATAAGAAAGATATAAAAGAAAGAGTGAAACGCAGGAGGACGAACTTCTTCCTGGGTCTGAGAACCTTGACTACAGTGTGTTCTCTGCCTTCCATTGCCCTGATAAGTTGATTGGACCTATGAACCTTGGCCATAATGGAGGTTTGGTTAGGAAGCATCTCCTCCCTCACCTCAGAAGGAGGTGGAGGAATGTACCGTCTTTGGGTTGGCATTGATGTGTCCAAAGATTTATTTTCTACTGCCAGTATCGATTCCGAAGGAAATAAACCTTTTTTAGGTAGTACTTCGAAACATCACTGTCTGCTAATAACATTGTGCTTCCATCCCACTTTCCTGAATGCGTGAATGGCTTTTAGGATATCGTCCTTCGTGTGAGCAGCGCTCATTTGGGTCCTAATTCTCGCTTGCCCTTTAGGAACAACAGGGTAACTGAAACCAATGACATAAAGCCCTTCGTCCAGCATATCCCGTGCCATGTCTGCAGCCAATTTAGCATCTCCAAGCATGATCGGAATTATGGGATGGCCAGCTCCCACCGTTTTAAACCCTATCTTCCCTATTTCTTTTCGGAACAAAACACAATTCTCTTCGAGACGGTCTCGCAATTCTGTGCTCGTACTCAGTATCTCCAGTACCTTTAAACTGGTATAGACGATGACCGGAGCAAGGCTATTGCTGAATAAATACGGACGACTCCGCTGGCGTAATAACTCCACGATTTCCTTTCGGGCCGCCGTAAATCCTCCCGAAGCGCCCCCCATTGCTTTTCCGAGTGTTGACGTAATGATATCGACTCGTCCCAAGACTCCATGATATTCATGAGAACCCCTTCCCGTTTTTCCAACAAAGCCTGTGGCATGGGAATCGTCCACCATGACCCATGCTTCATATTTTTGAGCGAGATCACAGATATCTTTAAGATTGGCGATGATCCCATCCATAGAGAAAACACCGTCCGTGGCAATTATTTTTATTCTGGCACCGTCTTTCTCGGCCTGCTGAAGTTGACCCTCCAAGTCATTCATATCGTTGTTCTGATATCGATACCTTCTGGCCTTACAGAGCCTGATCCCGTCGATGACGGAGGCATGATTAAGGGCATCGGAAATGATAGCGTCTTCTTCACCCAAAAGCGTTTCGAAAAGTCCCCCATTGGCATCGAAACAGGAAGAATAAAGAATGGCATCCTCCATCCCAAGATATTTGGCGATCTTTGATTCGAGTTCTTTGTGGATATCGAGGGTCCCACAGATAAAACGGACACTTGCCATCCCAAATCCATACCGCTCCAGGCCTTCTTGGGCTGCTTTGATGAGCCTTGCATCATTGGCTAAGCCCAAATAGTTGTTCGCACAGAAATTAATCACTCGCCCTTGTTTGACTTTTATATAAGAGGATTGGGGGGTCAGGATGATGCGTTCTTCCTTATACAAGCCAGTTTTTCGAATATCCTCGAGCTCGTCTGAGATCTTCTCTAGAATTTTTCCAATCATAGAATTACTTTCCTCCTCATCATTGAGATACTCCGAAACATAATAATCGTCCCAACAGATCAGGGCCGGTTTCGTCTCGGTTTTACAACATCTCAGATGAATTCCCCTTCGTACTTTTTTTTGATGACCCTCAACATGTCTTCGGTCACCATCGGCAGGTCATATTTTGGATTCCAATTCCATTCTTCTCGCGCACAGGAATCGTCCATTTTGTTTGGCCATGATTCAGCGATGCTTTGCTTAATTGGATCGATCTTGTAATTTATCTCGAAGTCAGGGATATGCCTTCTAATTTCCGCTGCGATCATTTCAGGACAAAAACTCATCGCTGTAACGTTGAACGAGTTACGGTGTTTCAATCTGGAGGGATCTACCTCCATGAGCTGGATCGCTGCTTCAAGGGCATCGGGCATATACATCATGTCCAGAAATGTTTTTGAACTTATGGGGCAGGTGAACTTCTTCTCTTTCACTGCTGCATAAAAGATTTCGACTGCGTAATCTGTTGTTCCACC
>Ga0315277_10008905_pt1 | contig 12861 bp, 16 predicted proteins | sample YL17G05_15_MG_FD_203695 | JGI IMG/M metagenome (GOLD analysis project Ga0315277, IMG submission 203695) | Sediment microbial communities from Yellowstone Lake, YNP, Wyoming, USA - YL17G05_15 | ecosystem: Environmental > Aquatic > Freshwater > Lake > Sediment | place: USA: Wyoming | collected...
TCCGGTAGAGCAGGGCAGATGCATTTTGAGCGAGGCAAAAAATGAACGATGACACTAAGCCAGTTGTCAAAGAGAGTAGTGAGCCGGCAACGGCCGCTGGTAAGAGCGACCAGACGCCAAAGTCTAATGCATCGATCATCGATGTTGTAAACGTCGTCGCTGAGAGAGTAGAGCCTATCATTCAGATCATTCGCACTTTTGCCGAGACAAGCCTGAAGGCGAGGCAATCTGACTCGAAATTCCGAATACAAATGGCTTGGATTGCCGTCGTTGTTGTCGGAATCATAGTCAGCGTCGCGACCCTTCTTACTTTCACCGGGAAGATGGACGCGTCAACCTATGGTTTCCTTCTTGGCACCGTGGTCGGATATGCCCTGACATTCATAAGGGACGCAATCAGGCCCAGCCAGAATAGCGACAATGGATAGCGCGGAGAATTAAGACGGTTCCGCCAGTTCTTTCGGAGAGATCCGCATGACTCTATGAACGCCAAGGCTTTACGCCGGGGATGCCTTTGGATTGATTATTGATGATTTTCGATTGATGATTCGGGGGGCTGAAATCTGAGGAAATCGGCGCAATCTGCGGACGAAAGGGCAGTTTTCGGTGCAAAATCGGCGTTTCTCAGCGGTTGCGTTTCTTCGCGTCCTCTGCGGTTGAAGATGGTTGTTCGTTGCTCGTTTTTGGTTGTTTGTGGGCCTTCTTGGCGTTCTTTGCGAGCTTTGCGAGAGACCAACCGTTCGTCATCGGCGTTTATCGGTGTTCATCTGGGGCTCCAAGCCGTTCCGTGGTTCGCCGTCGTGTGAAAGAGCCTACGCCTTCGAGAAGACAGGCCCCTGTAGCTGCGAACTCCGTTATGTCTCTATCCTGCCAATATACCACGAATCAGGTGGGATTTCAAAGAATCCTTCTTCTGGCGACAAAGCCACCAGGACAGGCCCACGGGCCGCTAACAGGGCGCACCGGGTCCGCCCGTATATGAATACGCCGTTTGCGCCGAATCCTGCGCGCGGGCGTGGGAAGGACAGCCAGAAGAGGCCGGGGGCTCGGTTCCCGGCCGGCAGAGGCTATCTGCCGAGTGAGTAATGCCTGTCCCGCCAGCCGAAGCCGGCGTCATTCCTTCAGTACGGTCTAATAATACAGAAAACGGGGATAGAGTGCCGATATAGAACGGAGTGGGACACCGGACAGACAGGGTGCCGGTGTTTTGCGTGCGGTTATTATAGGACAGTTCCCAGGAGTCGTGCAGTGAAGAGGAACAAACGATCGCGGGAGAAGAAGGCCGGCCAGCGGTCCTTTGGGGCGAACGCGAGGGTGGCGCTATTGTGTCTGGGCGTCGGGTTATGCGTGGTGCTGCTGTTCAGTTGCATGAGCTTTGCGATTGGCGACTGGCCCAGCCCATACGTCCAGCCGCACAATGATCCGCCGGCAAACTGGTGCGGCTCGATCGGCGCGTTCGCGGCCTACTACCTGCTGTATTACATCGGGCCCGGCGCGTTCATCATTCTGCTGTCCACGATCTCCTACTGTGTTGCCAAGCTGGCCCGCTGGCAGATCGGCCAAACGGTATTTCGCGTCATCGGAATGATCCTTCTGACCACGGCGGCCTCCTGCACGTTCTACTCCTTCTGGCCGCACAAGGTCTACACGTTCCCGATGGGTTCCGGCGGCGTTCTCGGTGTCTCGGCCACCGTCTTTCTCAAGGAGAATTTCGCCAGGCTGGGCACGTTCGTACTTGTGCTGGCGACGTGGGTGGTGGGCATGGCCCTGCTGGCGGACAGCCTGATCGTGGGCACGCTCGCTTTGGGCGGCATCGCGGTGCGGCGGATCGTGGGAGTGCTGATCCCGGCTTTGGCGGTGGCCAAGGAAAACGGCGAGGCCCTGGGTGACATCTGGCAGAGACTCAGCGCCAGACAGAAGCATCTGACGCTCGGCAGGCGCGAGACGGTCCAGCGGTCTGCGGTGGAAACGACGGTCGAGCCTGCAACATCGGCACTGGATCTGGATGAAGAGACCGTCGATGAGTCTGGAGAGGTAGAGGAGGAGCCTCAAGTCACCGAGCCGGAACCGGCTTTGCCGCAACGGTCTGCGGTCATGGAGGTGAAGCGGCCGCCGGAGAAGCGCGAGCAGTCGGCTTTTGTCCAGCCCTCTTACGATGACTACACGCTGCCGCCGCTGGAGCTGCTGGCCGAGGGCGAGTTCGGGTACGCGGCCCTGCAGGAAAAAGTCGTGAAGTCCAAGGCCGCCGATTTGGAGAAGTTGCTCAGCGAGTTCAATATCAATGCCCGCGTGGTGGCGAGCGAGACGGGACCTGTGGTCACCATGTTCGAGCTGGAGCTGGCGGCGGGCGTCAAGGTCAGCCAGATTTCCAACCTGGCCAACGACATCGCCCGGGCGCTCGGCGCCGGCGCCGTTCGCGTCGTTGCCCCCATCCCCGGCAAGCATACGATCGGCATCGAAGTGCCCAACAACGAGAAGGAAAAGGTGCGGATGAAGAGCATGATGCAACTGGCGGGCGACAAGCCGGCCAGGATGGAAATCCCGCTGTTCCTGGGCAAGGACTCCGCAGGCGAGGCGCTGGTCTCGGACCTGACGAAGATGCCGCACCTGCTGATCGCCGGCACGACCGGCTCGGGGAAGTCCGTCTGCATCAACACGATCATCGTCGGCATCCTGATGACCAAGCGCCCCGATGAGGTCAAGATGATCCTGGTCGACCCGAAGATGGTGGAGATGGCCGGCTTCAATACCGTGCCGCACCTGATGTGCCCGATCGTGACGGAGACGCAGATGGCCGTGCAGATCCTCGAATGGGCCACGGTGAAGATGGACGAGCGCTACGCCCTGCTGGCTGAGGCACGGGTCAAGAATATCGGCGAGTTCAATAAGCTGGGGACCGAGGAGATCATCGCGCGGTTCAATCCGAGCACGCCCGATGAGGAGGCGAAGATCCCGAAGAAGCTGCCGTACATCGTGATCGTGATCGACGAGTTGGCCGACTTAATGATGACAGCCAGCAAGGAGATCGAGGCGTACATCGTGCGGCTGGCCCAGAAGAGCCGGGCCGTCGGCATCCACATCGTGCTGGCGACGCAGCGCCCGCAGGCGACCGTCGTCACCGGCCTGATCAAGTCGAACATGCCCTGCCGCGTCGGGTTCCGCGTCGCGGCCCGCATGGACAGCCGCATCATCCTCGACCAAAACGGCGCCGAGACCCTGCTGGGCGAGGGCGATATGCTCTTCCTCAAACCGGGCACCAGCGATCTTATCCGCGCGCAGGGCACCTTCCTCGACGACGGGGAGATGAAGAGGATCGTCAAGCACCTCAAGGAGGTGGCCGAGCCGCAGTTCCATCCGGAGCTGACACAACTTCGCAAGGTCGATGCCGCCGACATGCCGCGCGACGATCTGTTCGACGAGGCGGTCCGCGTTGTCCTGGAAACCAAGCGCGGCAGCGTGTCACTGCTGCAGCGCCGCCTGAGCGTCGGCTACGCCCGCGCGTCGCGGATCATCGAGATGATGGCTGGCGCCGGCATTCTCGGCGAGTATAAGGGCAGCCAGGCCCGCGAGGTCCTCATGACGCTGGAGGAATACGAGAAGGTCCGCGACCAGATGAACGCCGATGCCGAGGCAGGCTTCGCCGATTTGGCCGAAGAGCCCGAGCCCGCGCCCGCCGCACCGGCGGAGAAAGCCTACGCCACCGAAGGCCAGCAAGGCTACATGTCCACCGAAGCCGAAGAGGAACAGGACGAATAGCATGGGCATCTTGCCCATGACTTGCAGGCCCATCTTGGCCCTCCCCTCACGGGCGGGACGCCCGTGCTACGTGGACACGGACAAGTATGGGCTGACGCGGATTATCGGTTGGCTTCGCACTCCAGCCACGATTCTGCTGTACTCGGATTGATATGCGGTCAGAATACAGATTCGACTATCGCAAGGCGCGGCCAAACCGTTTTGCCGGACGGGTGTACAATGATGGCGCGATGAAGGGGACGGAAATGCCCACCGAACTCAAATCGGAATGCTCGATTGTGTCCATGCGCCTTGCCCGAAAGCGGGTTCCTTTGGCTGAGGCAAATCGGCTGCTGGCCTTCGCTGTGACGAGCATCCCGGGAGAAGTCAGAGTCAAGTACCTGCGCGATCAGGGTATCTCCACGGTTCGCGCGGATGTGCACGTTGACGCGGCAGGCGCCGGTTCATTGGAGCTTCATGCGGTTATACACGTTGAGGTGACGTATGAAGGCGATATGGTGAGATCATCGCCAGGGACGAGAGAGAAGATCGAAGATCGCCTGCAGGAACTCGCGCAAATGCGCTGTGCTGAGGCCGTCTTCAAAGAACTCACGGGTGATTCGGCAGGGTAGAAGGTGACCACTGAACCAGCCGCGTGGGACGGGCTTTGGCTCATGCAGATCATTTCCTCTTTCGGGCGACCAGCCAGGAGCGCTGGGCCCAGCGGGCCAGTTCGTCGGGGTTCTCCAGGACATCCGCAGGGATCTCGTAGTAGGTCCGGATCGTGGTCTTGATCTTCTCTGGGTAGGGCTCGAAGGGCGCGGAGCCCGCCCGCAGGAAGTCGTCCCGATTGGAGTCATCGACCTTCAGGTAGGCCACGTCGTCCGCGATCACTGCGAACATGGTCCGCTCGCGATACAGTCCCGCCCCGCCGAACATCCGGCGCACCGACACCTCGCCCCAGGCCGAGAGCTGCTCGACGACATAATCCACGAACTCATCCGATACGCCCATCAGTCCTGTCTCCCCGAATTCGCCATCACCGATGCGATGAAGCGCCGGCTGTAGAACGACGGCAGGCCCCCGAAAACCTCCAGCAACTGCTCCGCCGTGACCACGCTCGCATCATGCTCCACCACGACCCCGTCCCCTTCCCGGTACAACCTGCCGACACCCCGTACCTTGCCAAAGACCGATTTCATCTCCTCAATACACCTCCCGCACGCACATCCGCACTCCGCAATGATCCCAGTACAATCCAAATGAAACGCCGTACGGCTGATCATGACCTTCCCCTCGTGGGCCTGAACCTTAGAGGAACCAGGCCTCACACAAAACCACGATATTCTTGGCTCGCTGTTGTTCTGTCTTTCTCTTGGCTGGCGTCGCAGGACGAGAAGCATGTCACGAGAGTAGGTTGACTTCCGGACTTGTTACTACTTCCGGCACCTCTAAGAGGTCGAAGAGCACGGTGTCGACGTAACGTTTGATGCGTAACACCTCTGTCCTGCTTGTTTCTACGTGGGTGGACAGAGATGCTCTGTCATAGGTGGCGCGCACAACACCGCCGATAAGCTCTTCGACTACTTCGATTGCTTTCTCCGTCGAAACCCTCTGTGTCTTGGCACGCCCGCGGGACATCAGGATGAAACGCGCCTTCTGTTTCATAGTAGGACGTTTCTGCCCGTCCTCGGGTCTGAAGTCAGGTTGCTTGAGGACTTCCGAGTCCGGAGCGAGATAGTCGAGTGTCTCCCGCAGGGCTTCACGGAACTCTGAAGCGGTTCCACGGTAAGAAAGCCGGTCCACTCCTCGGAGATCCAAGATACCTTGACGGTAGGAGGCTGCAGCACTTGGCAGCAGTCTGTCTAGGGTCGATATAAGCGCGGTTTCCGAAGGACTAAGATCAGACGGTCCGGCGTCGTGTCCGCCCGTATCCGCTACTTTGGCAAGAGATACCACACTGAACTCGCGCACTTCCTTTCTGAGCGAGTTCAACAACCTCATGTAGGATTTCCGTTGGTTATTGCCGTGAGCGAGGCGAACCAAATCTTGCCATTCTTTGTCATGCTGCAAAAGTGCATCCGTCACGCCTATCACCCCAGCAATCTGAGCGCGATATTTGTTAAAGTATGCTGATGCGAGGGCAATAGCCTCGTCCTTGGTCGGACGGTCGTTGACATTGACGGTGGAACGCGCTTTTAAGCGATTATGGAACTCATCTGCCAGATCCAACAGTTCTTGGATCATATGTGCACTCAACTCGACCGTTTACGGCTTTGTCTATGCTTCTTTTTTGTCGTGGAGGCGCGCCGGGCACCTTGCCCCTTTGCTGCTGGTGCGCGTTCGTGAGGCAGGCTGTGGGCAACAAGGTTATGACCAACCGCATTCAGACGATACTCCCCTTCGCCCACAAGGTCAAAATACCCTGCGTTCTTGGCGTTTGGAAGTGTTTGGCGGACGTACTGTGGCAACGGGAAACTACCAATCTTGAAGTAAGTCTCGAGATCCTTCTGATTGACCGTTGTCTTTCTTTCACTGGGGGCCACAACGTTCGCGAGATAATAGGCCACTACGGCAGCCATCTCATTGGCGGACCGTGGGTTCTTCTCTTCTTTGAACTGCTTGAGGTGCACGACGCTCGCACCAGCACCTCCTCCGCCGTTCTGGCCGGGTGGATTCCCCCCTGGAGGTGGGCTCGCTGCCGGCATGCTCAGTCTCCGCGTGACGTAATCAAGCACGCTGATCCGAGCCTTCTCTGACAGCGGCAGAAGAGCCGATAGAACCGTCTTGATCGCATCCACTTCCTGATCAACGGGGTCACTCATGTGTCAAATCCTCCAATACCTGGCTCGCTCGCAAATGGTTTTTCAGCAGGTTTTCCAACAGCGTGATGGACATCCTCACTTTCATGGCGTCAATGTACGTTCGCCCAACCAAGATGTCAATGCCTTGGCCAGACCGGGAAGGTGTGCAGAGCACCCCCTACATGCTATTGGCCCAAAGCGCAAAATGCCGGGGGCAGCGCCCCTGGTTCTTGGGTCGTTGTCAGTCATTCGTCAGCCGGCCCTGCTCTTATCCGACTTGGCCCGGCTTTGCAGCCACCGTTGCAGCGAGTTCTGACTCTCCCCGGAGCGCCTGCCCAATAGCAGACCGTCGATACTGATGTCCTCATCCAAGTCAGGCCAATGGATTCCTACCCCACCGCCGATCAGACGCCAGTTCCGGCGCTCCTCCGGTGTCCCATGCAACAAGCGGGGATACCAGGCTAAGGGAACCGAGAGCGTTCGACCATCGGCCAGATCAACCGTCAGCGTGTCATCCGTGACGGTCACGTTGGAAGCCTTGGCTGCTTGCAGATCATTGGACGGAGTATTCATTCCATCCCTCTATCCGGCAACGGGTGTCAGTTTATAGACTCGGCCCAACCGCGAGGCCGCTTTCAGGTCGCCTTGTTTCAGGGCCTCTCGGACATCATCGAGCTTATAGGCGTCCTCCAAAGAGAGATAAGGGGACCACCCGTCATCGGCATAGATCAACTCGACATCGACCTGCGCCACATAGTCTCCCTCGCGGACGATCTTCGCATAGTGCTTCTTACTCATTTCTTTCTCCTCAGGAAACCTGGCTCCCAGCGTCGTGGATCCGGTCTATATGCGGTCACGAGAACCGCCGGAGATGACTTGCCCTTTGGGATGCCCCAGACAACATGTATCAGTTGTCCGGTCCGATCCCTCTGGAGGAGCAAGACGCAGGGGCCCTTCGCGTAGTCAGGGTACTCCTCAATCACAACAGCATCGGCAATCGATCCTATAACGTCTCTGACATAGAGACCATCTGCAGCCATCTCATCGTAGCCGTGGTCTGATATTCGTACGTCACCACGTTCAATCAGGCGGAGGATTTGAACGAACGTCTGGTTCATAAAGGCTGCCTGATCCTTTTCTTAGCTTGCTCCCAGTCCGAGGCGGTCACCTTTCCGGCATTGAAGGCTTCCTCGCGATCTTGGAGAACAGCCCTGTGCCAGGCGGGCGATTCGAGCTTCTTCTCATCCCGGGAGAGATCAGCCCAGAGGGTCTCCATCAAGTCCAGCTTCTGGGCAAGCGAAAGGCGGGAAACAGGCAAATCAACTCTTTTCACGGTGTCTTCCTTTCTTCGTCTACAAAGGTCATCATACCATGACACGGTGGGCGAATCAACGAAAACCGCGTCAACTCCTTATCATGTAAAGGGATTGAGGTTCTGCTGCTGTCTCGTAAGCCATCGCGTGCGGGCGTTTCGTGACGGGGGTGAGGACGCGTTTATCGCCTTTGGGGTACCGGCGGGGAGGCATCGGCATGGCGGGCGTTACGTACCCCGCCGGTACCCGTAACGCGACAAACGCAATCGGTTCCGGCCGAAGGGCGGGCTGGGTTCTCTCTGGCTGATCGCGTCGTGTTGATTCCTTCTCAACTGGCGGTTTCGGCGCTGTAGCGGGCGATGAGGCCGGTGCGGATGGCGTAGCGGTGGATGCGGGTGAAGAACCAGGCGGTCAGCAGGATGTAGAGCAGGGCCAGGGAGCCGGCCCAGAGCAGCAGGGCGGGTCGCGCGGGCAAGCCGGCGAGGATCGTCCGCATACTCTCGAAGACGTACGCCGGCGGCAGAAGGTGCGAGACGTACTGCATCCAGTGGGGCAGGGCCGAGACCGGATAGAAGACGGCGGCGAACGGCGACAGCAGGGCGGGGATGGGCCAGACGAACCACTCGGCGGCCGGCCCGTACCGCAGCACCAGGGCGTTGGCGAGGATGCCCAGCGAGATGCCGAACAGAAACAGCACGAGCAGATAGGGGATGAGCATCAGGCCGTAGCCGAAGAACGACAGGCCGAACGCTGCGGTCGCCAGGACGAGCATCACGAAAAGTCCGATCGCGCTTGTCGCTACGCTCGACAGCACCAGGCCGCCGAGGTACTCCGAGATCGACAGCGGCGTCGCGAACAGGTTCAGGAAGTTGCGCGACCAGACGTCTTCGAGGAACGTCGTCGTCACGCCGTACATCACGCGCGTGAAGAAGTCCCAGAACAGCACAGCCCCGAGCAGCACCGGCACGAAATTCGGTCCGGCCGAGGTGATCGCGTTGAGGTACTTCGTGATGAACCCCCACAGCACGATGTCGATGGCCGCCCACACGAACACCGGCAGCAGACGCGCGGGGCTGCCGCGCATCAGGTAGAACTGGCGGAGCAGGATGGCGGCGATACGGCGGAGGTGGATCATGGCCCGTTGACCTCCAGCGTCAGCGGCTCGCGCGCGACGGCGATGAACAGGTCTTCGAGCGTCTCTTTTCCATGGTCGCGCGGCAGGGTCTTCGGATTGCCTTCGAGCAGGATCTTGCCGTGCGAGAGGAACAGGACGCGGTCGCAGACCTTCTCCACCTCGACCATGTTGTGCGAGGTCCACAGCACGCCGACGCCCTCCTTGGCGGCGAACTCGCAGATCTTGGCGCGGATGTCGCGGGCGCTGGCGGGGTCGAGCGAGGCGGTCGGCTCGTCGAGCAGCAGCAGGTGGGGCTGGTTGAGCATCGCCTTGGCCAGGCCGACGCGGGTCTGCTCGCCAGAGGAGAGGACGCCGCACTTGGTGTTGCGGAACTGTTCGAGCTCGAACTCCTTGAGCACTTCGGTGATCCGCTCGGCGATGCCTTTCACGCCGTACAGCAGGCCGAAGAATCGCAGGTTTTGATACACCGTCAGATTTCCCGGCAGCGGGGCATACACGGCGGCGAAGTTCGTCCGCTCCAGCGCGTGGCGGCGGTGCCCCGCGATATCGAAGCCCTCGACGTGGATCGTTCCGCCGTTTGCTTCGAGGATGCCCAGGACGATATTGATGATGGTCGTTTTGCCCGCTCCGTTGGGGCCCAGCAGGCCGACGATCTCGTTGCGTCCGACGTGGAACGAAACGCCGTCCACGGCCACGGTCCGGCCGTAGACCTTCCGCAGGTCCGTGATCGAAAGCACCTTCGGCGTCGCGGCCGCCTGCCCAGCCCCCGACGTCTCTGCCGTCATGTCGGTTCGCATACCCGCCCAATGATAGCCCCGCCCCCGCCCCAAAACAAGAGCGGGTTTTGCCTACGACAGATCTGGCGATCAAGTGCTGGTGGAACCCCATCGAATGGAGTACAATCAGCAGCGGCCGCGTAGCTTGTCGGGCTGTGCGACCCTGGTGTTCGCCGCCACGTGTTTGGCCCGGTTTCCGGTAGCGCTGGCCCAGACAGGAGAGAATGGGTACGGCGAGTTGGCACTAAAACCTGGGGGGGGCAGGTTATCGTGGCTCGACTGGGCGTTTGAGCAACGGGAGACATGATGGAGCGTCATGAGCTGGAGGAATTGCACTACATCACGCCGATCTGCAACATCAGTTCGATATTGCAGTACGGCATCCTATCGCACTCCCGTGCTGAGAGAGTACTACACGAATCCGTGGCAATGCAGGAGATATAAGAAAGACGCGCGTCGAAAGTTGTACCTGGTGGAAGGCGACTCCATGACTACGTGAATCTGTATATATGCGCGCGCAATCCAATGCTCCGGAAACGACAGGATCGGCATCGCGATATCTGCATTCTGCAGGTGAGCCCCGAAGTCCTAGATTTGCCAAATGTCGTTGTAACCGACCAGAACGCTGCGAGCAAGTACTCGCGGTTTTCCCAAGCCCCGGGTGGCTTGGCGATCGTAAACCGTGATGAGGTGTTTGCTGAGTGGTGGACGCATCCGGGCGATGAGATAAGAGAGTGGCGCCACGCATCAGTCAAGTGCGCAGAAGTATTGGTTCCAGACCGAGTTGAGGCTCGCTTTGTCCATGGGATCTACGTATCATGTGAACAGGCTGGGAACCAAGTTGAGTTGTTGAGAACGGGTATGCCAGTTCAAGTCAACCGGCATCTGTTCTTCATGTAAGGATGGGCGACGATGATTGCTGTACGGATCGGCGATATATTCGAGTCTAAAGCACAAACACTGGTTAATACTGTCAATTGTGTCGGGGTCATGGGAAAGGGAATCGCCCTCGAATTTAGGAAGCGTTTCCCGGACATGTATAACGATTATGTTCAGCGATGCAAAGCTCGCCAGGTCAAGCTGGGTCAACCATATCTGTACGAGCGCTTGGCGCCGCCTTGGATTCTTAATTTTCCGACGAAAGATCATTGGCGGTCCGTCTCGCGTCTCGAAGACATAATTGCAGGCCTCCACTACCTGCAAGATCATTGCCGGGAATGGGGCATCATGTCATTGGGCGTTCCGCCCCTGGGTTGCGGTCAGGGCCAGCTTGAGTGGCGTGTCGTTGGCCCCACGCTATACCGCCACCTCAAAGGCCTTGACATCGCGGTGGAATTATTCGCTCCATTTGGTACCCCGCATGAAGAACTCAGACCAACATTTCTCGATGATGATCGGGCTGAACCACTCATGCCGTCGAGCGAGACACGTTTTCGTGTGGCCCCGGCTTGGATTGCCTTGGTCGAGGTTCTCCGCGGTATTGAACGCGAGCCGTACCATTGGCCCGTCGGCCGGATAACCTTCCAGAAGATCGCGTATTTTGCTACGGAGAGCGGGATACCTACAGGCCTTCGGTACCGACGCGGAAGCTTTGGTCCCTATGCGGATCAGATCAAGCAGTGGCGCGGTCTGATCGACAAGATCATCGATTTGTTCGTGCGGATGAATACTGAACAGGCGGAAATTGCCGCTACCGTGCACTTTGCAGCGGTGGAACTCAAACGAGTTGAACGCGGTAGGCCCAGCGAGGTAGACATTCTGAATCGCGTTATGGACTGGAAGCAGTGTCGCCGTCCACGCCTTGACGACAAGGAGGTTGCACTGACTATCCGCAACCTGAACATGCTGAGTTGGATCGGGGCCGAAGTAAGCGGCAATCTCCCCGTGGCCGAAGAAGAAGTGCTTGGTGTTTGACCAATGCAGTCCCGTAGAAGACAAGGCCATCTCCAAGCGCCAAATGGACGTGAATCGATCTGCATCTGATACAATGGGGGGCATGAGCAAGGATCTCAAGGATAAGACGCTGAAGGAGCTTGAGGGGATTGTGGCCTCGCTGGGGCAGAAGAAGTACCTGGCGGGGTACATCTTCAAGTTCATCCACGTGCAGAACGGGCACGACATCTCTGCGCTGAGCACGCTGAGCAAGGCGTTCCGGGCGCAGCTCGTCGAGCAGGGGTACTTCATCTCGCAGATCAAGCTCGTCGAGAGCCTGAGCGACCCGGACGGCTCGGCGAAGTTCCTGTTCGAGCTTTCCGACGGCGAGCGGATCGAGTCGGTGCTGCTGCCGGAGGACAAGCGAACGACGCTGTGCGTCTCGACGCAGGTCGGCTGCGCGATGGGCTGCGGGTTCTGCGCGACGGCGAAGATTCGGCTGAGGCGGAGCCTGACGGCGGCCGAAATCGTCGATCAGGTCAATGCCGTCTGCGGTGCGCCCGTGTCGGGCGAGCGTCCCCACTCGCCTGAGAAAGTCGTGCGAGGACGCACGACCTACGAAGAGACGCCTGACGGCGGTGCTACGAACGTGGTAACCGGCGTCGTGTACATGGGAATGGGCGAGCCGTTGCAGAATTATGACGCGGTGCTCAAGAGCATCCGCATCCTGAACCATCCGGCGGGCAGGAACATCGGCATCCGGCATATCACCATCAGCACGTGCGGCGTCGCGCCGGGGATTCGGCAACTCGGCGATGAGGAGATTCACCCGCGGCTGGCCATCTCGCTCAACGCGCCGACGGACGTGCTCCGAGACCGGCTGATGCCGATCAACCGCAAGTACCCGCTGGCTGAGCTGCTCGACGCCGTGCGGGACTACCAGGCCAAGACCGGCCAGCGAGTGACGTTTGAGTACGTGTTGATGGACAAGGTGAATGACTCGGTGCTGCACGCCCGCATGCTGGTCAAGCTGCTTCGCGGCCTGATGTACAACGTCAATCTGATCGAGCACAATCCGTACGCGGGCTTTGAGTACGCCGCCAGCAGCCGCCAGCGGATTCAGCGGTTCGCCTCGGTGCTCAAGGACGCCGGGGTCGAGACGACGATCCGCTTCCGCATGGGCCGGGGCATCAAGGCCGCCTGCGGCCAGCTCCAGGCCGGCTACA
>Ga0315277_10008907_pt1 | contig 12859 bp, 7 predicted proteins | sample YL17G05_15_MG_FD_203695 | JGI IMG/M metagenome (GOLD analysis project Ga0315277, IMG submission 203695) | Sediment microbial communities from Yellowstone Lake, YNP, Wyoming, USA - YL17G05_15 | ecosystem: Environmental > Aquatic > Freshwater > Lake > Sediment | place: USA: Wyoming | collected...
GCAAACCGGAGACAGGCGGTCACCTGGAAATGCTGGCGGTCTTGGACGCCGAGGCCGTGCGCCTGGCCTACACCGCCACCCAGGCCACCATCGGCACCATGCGCCTGCTGCCCGCGGACAGTGGCACAACCATCCAGTTCACCCCCCACGATGCCCCCTTCCACAGCCAGATTCCTGAAAGGGGCATGTCCATCTTTCACAGCTGGATCCAACGTGCGCAAACCCACTTCGACGAACTGGTCAGCCAGAAAGCACAAGCGGAATCATCGGCTCCTACCGGGGACGACGAGAGCCAGGAGCGCGGACCGAAAGTCGGAACCCTTGAGCGAGTGCGAGAGGTCCATCGTCTTGTGAAAAGTGGCCGGGCTTTAACAAAAGCGTGCAGGCAGGCCCATACAGATACAAGGACCTACAGCTTGTGGTGCGTTAAGGCAACTGGAGAGGACCCAGTAGAAGCGTACTCGTACCCATAATTCACTGTTGGAGTATTGGAGTTTTGGAGTTTTGGACAAACTCCAACGGTTTTGTGCTAAAGTAGGGCCGATGATAAACATCGGCCCTTTTGTTCCAGGTCAGGGGGCAGTAACGAGGTGGCAGCGGTCTTCGGCTTCGACCAGCACTGAATCCAGCAGCCTACAGAGCGGTGCCCCATCAATGAGCCTAAGCCGGATTGATCCGGCGCTGCTCCGTAGCACGGGCACTTCATGCCCGTGCGGTTCTCACCATTCCGTGCACCCGACCCGCCAGTGACGCCATCCCAAGGTAGAGACCGGTGAACGACCCGCAAAATGACATACCTGCTGGAGTCAGCAATGCGCTGCTCTCCACACAAACAGCGATAGCAGCCATTGACGCCAGGCTCTTTCCAGGGTTTGAGAGGCCCGACAACAAATGGACCAAGCTCCCCCACGCCCTCATCGAAACGCTACCCATGGTCGAGACAGTGGGCGAGCTAAAGGTCATCCTGTACGTGCTGCGCCACACCTGGGGCTTCCAGGAATTCGATATCCCCAAGCGCATCACCCTGGACGAATTCCAACACGGTCGTAAACGTGCGGATGGGAGCCGCATAGACGGTGGTACCGGCTTGTCACGCTGTGCCCTCAATGACGGAATAAAACGCGCCGTTGCCCACGGTTTCCTGGTACAGGAGATAGAACCTCACAGAGACAGGGGCAGGCAGTCCCACGTCTACTGCCTGAGAATGTCGAACACTGGCCTCAGGGTGTCCGATTCCGATACCCTGAGTGCCGCAGATAAGCACCCTGACGATCAGCCTTTGACCCCCACGGTGCCAGAGTCTGATACCCGATCAGAGAAAGAAGCTATAGAAAGAAACCAACACAGACAGGGCACTGAGGCTCCCGTCATCTGCTCCATCCACAACGTCCCGATGAAACTCAGGACCGACGGCAGCGACCAATGGTACAGCCATCGGCTACCCAATGGCGACTGGTGCAAAGGCCGTCCAGGTGACGTGCCAGACAGACACAGCTCTAAGAGTCCGGCCCAGACCTGCCGGCGTTGTGAGTGCGGCGTTCACGAGCGAGATATCTGTCCACACGGTGGATGCCCCCACTGCTGCCGTATATGCTATGAGCCGCCCCAGGAGAAGACATCATGATCTGCATTCCGCATTCCGCATTCCCCATTCCGCATTCCGCACTCCCCATTCCGCAATCCGCACTCCCCATTCCGCATTCCACCGTCGAGCTCCTCGACGCCCCTCCCCCCGTCATGCGCCGCCCCCTCGCCCTCATTGACGGCCACGCCTACGCCGCCGCCTGGCTCTACACCCGCACCACTACCACCCAGCGCCGCGACAAAGATGGCGCCCTCGTCACCTGCGATCCTCCCCTCGTCGAAACCGGCCTCCGCCTCTTTGTCGTCCGCGACGACGGCCTCACCTTCGGCCCCGGCGCCGACCACCCCCTCGACGCCCTCGGCCTCGACGTCATCCTGCCTGAAATGCCGCCCCCCTCCCGCGCCTGGTCAACCCACGGCGTCAAAGCCTACCGCGCCGGCGCCCGCCCCGACCCCCCCGACGTCCTCAACCGCATCGCCGGCGTCGTCACCCGCTTCGTGGACTTTGACCGCTCCCTCGCCGGCCAGCGCACTATGGCCGAGCTCGTCGCCTGCTTTATCCTGGCCACCTGGCTCCTCGACGCCTTCAACGTCGTCGGTTACCTCTGGTCCAGCGGCGAGCGCGGCTCCGGCAAGACCGTCCTCCTCCACACCGTCGCCGAAATGGCCTACCTGGGCCACGTCATCCTCGCCGGCGGCTCCTACGCCAGCCTGCGCGACCTGGCCGAGTACGGCGCCACCCTCGCCTTCGACGACGCCGAAAACTTCTCCGACCCGCGCAAGGCCGACCCCGACAAGCGCGCCCTCCTCCTCGCCGGCAACCGCCGTGGCTCCACCGTCACCATGAAAGAACTCGGCCCCGACAAACTCTGGCGCACCCGCCACGTCAACGCCTTCTGCCCCCGCCTCTTCTCCGCCATCCATCTCCCCGATAACGTCCTCGCCAGCCGATCCATCGTCATCCCCCTCATCCGCACCGCCGACCGCCAGCGCACCGACGCCGACCCCCTCGACCACCAGGCCTGGCCCCACGACCGCCGCCAACTACTGGACGACCTGTGGGCGCTCGCCCTGGCCCACCTGCCCACCCTGCACGAGTACGAGCGGGCCGTCAACGACAAAGCGCGCCTGGCCGGGCGCAACCTCGAGCCCTGGCGCGCCATCCTCGCCGTCGCCCTCTGGCTGGACGATCACGACTCCCCTGGCGTCCTGAGACGGGCTACTCCGCATGTGCGTGAGGATGGGCAGCCGGAGACTTGCGAAACAGGCCTGTGGGAACGCCTCGAAGCCCTATCCGTCCACTACCAGCGCGAACGATCCGACCTCGAATCCGGCGACCTCACCGTCCTCGTCATCCAGGCCCTCTGCTACTGTGCCATTAGTGCCACTAGTGCCACTAGTGCCACTAGCCCAGAGACCCCCTCTGAGTTCGTATTCACCACCGATCAGATCGTCTTCTTCGCCCGCGCCATCGCCAAACGGGACGACCGTGACCCCGCCAGCATCTCCCATTGGCACGTCGGCCGTCTTCTCGGCCAGCTGCGCCTCCAGAGAGCGCCCCGCCCCGGCGGCAAGGGGGGCCGCCGCTGGCGCGTGACCCGCGCCGACCTCCAGCGCTGGACTGCCGCCTACGGCCTACCCCTGCCACCCTCTCTCGCCCCGCCCGCTTCCAGCGCGAGCCTATCTCATTCCGCAGGTTGACCCGCAGGTGCGGAACTACGGTTCAATCCGTTCCAGAAACTCCGCGAGACGCCTCATTCCGTTCAATCCGTTCCAGACACTCCGCGAGACGGCCCATTCCACTCAATCCGTTCCAGCAACCCCACGAGAAGGCTCATTCCGTTCAATCCGTTCAATCCGTTCCAGACACTCCGCGAGACGGCCCATTCCGCTCAATCCGTTCCAGCAACCCCACGAGAAGGCTCATTCCGTTCAATCCGTTCAATCCGTTCCCCGAATCCGTTGACAGCAGGCGTTGGGCCCTCGCGCAGGCCGGTCACCTTGTAGACAGTGACGGGCTGCGCTTTGCCCTTCACGGTCACCGGCGGCAGTTCCTCGACCACTACCACGTCCTCGACCGCCTCGTAGGTGGCCCGGCTGACGAGGATGGTGCCCGGGGGGGCGACGCCCTCGAGCCGGGCGGCCAGGTTCACCGTGTCGCCGATGGCGGTATAGTCCAACCGGCGCTGTGAGCCGATGTGGCCCACCACGGCCAGGCCGGTGGCGATGCCGATGCCGTAGGCGACCGTCCATTGCACGTCGCCGCGCTGGCGGCTGACCTCGGCGGCGGCCTGCTGCATCCCCAGGGCCGCCCGCACGGCGCGCTCGGCGTGGTCGGGCTGCTCGAGCGGCGCGCCAAAGATGACCATCATGCCGTCGCCGGTGTACTTGTCGAGCGTGCCGCGCTGCTCAAACACCTCTCTCTCCATACTGTCCAGGTAGCGGTTCAAGACCTCCACCACCTCGGACGGGGGCAGGTTTTCGGCGATGGTGGTAAAGCCCCGGATGTCGGCGAACAGGACGCTGATCTCCATCTGGCGGCCGCCCGGCCGGATCAGGTCGGGGTCGTCGAGGGCCGCTTCCACGATGGTGTCTCGTATCTCGGCCGAGACGAAGCGCCCGAAGACGTCGGTCACGCGCTGGCGCTCGCCGCGCTCGCCGGCAAAGCGGGCGGTAGTGACCGCTGCGTAGGTGACGAAGATGGTGGCGTAGGGGAACAGCACGCTGGGCAGCCGCCCGGCGTCGAACTGGAGGCCGCTGAAGACAAAGTAGCCCACGGCCAGGGCCAGGGTGAAGAGCGCGCCGGGCAGGGCCTCCCATTGCGACAACACCGCCGCCGACACGAGCGCCAGCAGCAGGACCGCCACCGTGGTGGAGACCGGGCTTTGCGGGACGAGCGGGCGGTGGTGGAGCAAGGTATGAATCGCGTTGGCCTGGAACTCGATGCCCGACATGCGCGCGGGCGAAACGGGGGTGCGGTGCAGATCCATCTCGTTGAGCGAGTTCATCATGCCGACCAACACGATCCTGTCCTCGAAGGCGGCGGCGGGCACCAGCCCATCCAGCACGTCCACGAAGGAGTGGCAGGTGGCGGTGGTGGAGAAGGTGCCCGTAGCGCCGACAAAGTTGACGAACATGGCGCCGGCGGCGTCGGTGGGAACTTCGTATTGGATCTCGGTGGGAGTGCCGACGACGACGCGCTGGTCCACCAGGGAGGCGGGGGCGTCGCCCAGGCCCAGGTACAGCCGCAGAACTTGCAGGCTAAAGGCTTCCCAGGTCTGGCCTGCACCCGCGTCCACGAGCAGGGGCACGCGGCGGAGCGTGCCATCCGCGTCGGGGGCCACTTCCACCGATCCGGCCCCGGCGGCCGCCTCCAGCAGGGCGGGAAAGGGGCGGATGGGCCAGTCGGCCAGGTACAGCGTGCGCGGCGGCTCGGGGTAGGCCAGTTTGAGCGTGGCCAGCGGCAGGACGACGTTCCCCGACCGGCGAACGGCCTCGACGAGCATGGGCAGGCTCGGGCTGCCCTGGGGGCCCGGATCGGTCACCAGCACGTCGAAGCCGACGACGCGGGCGCCGCTGAGGCGGTCCAGCAGGCGGACGTAGGGCTCGAGGGGCCAGGGCCAGTCCCCCAGCCGCTGCTGGCTCTTTTCGTCTATGGCGACGATGACAATGTCCTGCCCCGGGTCGCCTGTGGTCTCGTAGAGATAGTCCGCCAGGGCCCAGCGCAGGGAGGTGAACAGGCCGGCCCACAGGGCCAGGGAGACGAGAGCGGCCACGGCCAGCCCCACCAGGAGCGCCTGGACCAGGCGGCGCTGGCGGCGGGTGAGTGGCCGGCGTTTGGAACGCAGGTTATCGAGTCGCATGAGGACCTCCGGCGGCCCATGACCGGTGCCGCACGTTGTATTCTATCACAGGAGCAATAACAGGCCAATTGCGGGCCGCACCGCCGTGAAACAGGCTGTGCTGGAGCGCTTTCCAGCACCGGCTCTTACAGGCCGGCGCTTCGGGGGCGACAGCCATCGCAGTGGGCCGCACCGTCGTGAAACAGGCAGTGCTGGAGCGCTTTCTAGCACCGGCTCTTACAGGCCGGTGCTTCGGGGGCGACAGCCATCGCAGTGGGCCGCACCGCCGTGAAACAGGCTGTGCTGGAGCGCTTTCCAGCACCGGCTCTTACAGGCCGGTGCGGCCCGTGCGAAACCCTTGCGGCAGAAGCAGATTGACTTTCGCCCAGAATTGCAGTACACTATCTACAGGATGAGATTCACGATAGAATGTGAACAGGAAGAAGATGGACGCTGGATCGCACAAGTGCTTGAGTTGCCAGGCGTGTTGGCCTACGGACGCACGCGTGAGGAGGCCATGTTCAAAGTCCAGGCGCTAGGACTGCGTGTAGTAGCCGACCGCATTGAACATGGTGAAAGGAACTCTTGACAACCTGTTACCGCAGGTTATAATGAAACCAGGTTCCTGTGGCTCGGTCAGAGACCGGCCATAGCGGGGGTGGCCCGGTCGGGAGGTGAAATATGGCTCCGGAAAGCAAGCAGCAGAGGGCGGGCAATTCTCTGGGCGCACGCGTCGGGGCACTCGGCACACGGCTGAAGCGTTCCCCGCTCTTCCGCACGCGGCGCCGGACAATCCTCACCGTGTTGGTCGGCATCCCCCTGGTCCTATGCATCAGTTCGTGGCTGTTGGGGTTGGTCGTCTTTGCCGATGCGGCCACGGTGACAGCGCTCAAGGGAGTCGTGCAGGCCCGGCAGGAGAGCAAGCCCCAATGGGAGCCGGCCCACCTGAACCAGATGGTGTGGCACGACTACCGGGTGCGAACCGGCAGCGCGTCGAGCGCCCGGCTGGTGTTCTTTGACGTCTCCACGGTGGACCTGGACGAGGAGACCGAAGTGAGCATCGCCCAGGTCTCCAGGCGGCAGGGGGGCAACGCCACCCGCGTCGTGCTCAAGGTGTGGCTGGGGAACATGGCGGTGCGGGCCGTGCGCTTCGTGGATCCATCGTCGAGTTTCCAGGTGGACACGCCCACCGCTTCGACGGTGGTACGGGGGGCGCGCTTTGGGGTGCAGGTGGGTCAAGACGGCACGACGCAGATTGACCTGCAAGAGGGCCAGGCCGAGGTCGAGGTCAACGGCCAGGTCGTCGCGTTGGTGATGGGGGAACGCATCACGCTGGAGCCCGGTGGCCTGTACCGGGTCGAGCAGATGTTCGAGCCCGACGCCCGGCTGGTGGGGAACAAGGTGGCGGCAGCCTGGGCGGCCTCCGGCGACGAGTTCAGGCTGGAACTGACCGAGAACGAGGTGAACCAGTTCCTGGCGGCCGTGGGCGGGCAGCCCGGCTTTTTCCTCCGCGATACCCAGGTGTGGTTCGTGGACGGCGAGGCACGGGCGGCGACGACGGTGGTGGATCCAACCTCCTTCGACCTGAGCATAGCGACCGGCTTCCAGGTGGTGGATGGGAAGATCAAGCCCCGGGTGAGAGCGATGGCGGCCGGGGTGTACCTGCCGGTGGCGGGGCCGGTGCTCAACCCGGCGCTCAACCTGGTGGTGGGGCGGCTGGGAGGCTACCTGGAGCAGGCGGGGGAGTTCGTCGAGTTCAGCGGCGTGGAGATCGGGGACGGGTATCTGGTCGTGACGGGGCGCAAGCAGGCGGGACAGCAGTAAGGCGTAATTCGTGATGCGTAATTCGTGATGCGTAAGGCGTCAGACGTGAAGCGTGAGGCGTGGTGCGTGTTCCGTGTTGGGTGCTGTGTGGGAGACAGAACACGGAACACGAAACACATGGTAAAGGGGCGCGCTAGATGGACGAGAGCGCGCCCTTGCCAGTCGTGGATAGGGATGATGTGCTCGTCCTATCCGTTTATCCGTTGACTTATCCGTTGAGAGCGCGCCCTTGTCAGTTGGGGGTAGGGATGATATGGGTGGGGGGATTCGGCTATTTGTGAGCAGCAGCCCGGACCTGGTGGCCGAGCGGGAGGCGGTGGGCCAGGCGGTGGCGGGATTGCCCGTCGCGGTGGGATGGGAGATCAAGCATACGCCCAGGGCGGCGGACGAAGCGCTGGAGGCACAGGCATTCGTCGAGCACTGCGACCTGTTGCTGGTGGTGCTGGGGGCCGACTTTGCAGCGCCCATGGGCCTGGAGTGGCAGGGAGCCGTAGGCGCAGGCAAGCCGGTGCTGGCCTACTGCAAGCAGGTGCTGCATAGCCCGGCGGCCCAGACGGTGCTGCGGCAGCCCGGGGTGGCGTGGACGGAGTTTCAGCCTCCGCAGCAGTTGAAGGCACAGGTGAGCCGGGGGTTGGCGCAGGCAGTGCTGGACCAGGGCGAGCAATTTGGGCTGCTGATGGAGGACGTGGAGGGGCTGTTGGCACTGGCGAGGCCAGAAGAGCAGAAAGTGAAAAAACCGGCCGGGCCGGACCGGAGGGAAGGGGCCGGGCGGGGGGGCGTCATTCTGGAGGGGAGGGCATAAACGGGGGACGCGCCCCTCACCCCAACCCTCTCCCCGAGGGGGAGAGGGAGCGGATTCCCCTCTCCCTACCCGGGAGAGGGGCAGGGGTGAGGGTGAGTGCCCCTCACCCCGGCCCTCTCCCCGAGGGGGGTAGGGAGCGGATTCCCCTCTCCCTCTTAGGGAGAGGGGCAGGGGTGAGGGTGAGTATCGCAGGGAAACACCCACCATCACACAACCGAGGTACCAGCATGCTAGATTCCACCGAGAAACCCTACCGGCAACCCTTGCAGGATGGACTGGTGCTGCGCACGCCGGCCGGCGAGCGCGACGTCGAGCGCGTGGCGGAGTTTAACGGCGCTATCCACGGGGCGGGGGTCGGCACCATGACACGCAACCTGTTGCTCCATCACCCGCACACGCGAGGGCGGGACCTGCCCTTCGTCGAGGACGAGCACAGTGGCCAGATCGTCTCGTCGCTGTGCCTGCTCCCCTGGACCTGGCGCTACGAGGGGGTCGAGATCCCGGCCGGCGAGATGGGCATCGTGGGGACGCTGGAGACGCACCGGCAGCGAGGGCTGATCCGGCTTCAGGTGGACTATTTCAAGCGCAGGTTGCGCGAGCGCGGCTGTCTGCTCTCGCACATCCAGGGCATCCCGTATTTCTACCGCCAGTTCGGGTACGAGTACGCGCTGCCGCTGGAAGGGGGGCTGCGGCTCGAATTCCGCGACGTGCCCACCCCACCCGACCGGCCGTTCACGTTCCGCCAGGCCACGCTGGACGACCTGCCGGCGTTGATGCGCTTCTACGACGAGGCGGTGCAGGACCTGGCGATCCACACCGCGCGCGACGAGGCCACCTGGCGGTACCTGTTGGCTCACACGGACGGCACGGAGATGGAAAGCCAGAACTGGCTGGTCCAGGACGCGGACGGGCAGGTGGTAGGGAGCATGCGGCTGCCGGAGCACCACTTTGAGGAAGAGTTGGCCGTGAGCGAGGTCTCGCGGCTGGGGTTCGAGGCAGCGCTGGAGGTGCTCTATCGGCTGAAGGAATTGGCGGTGGAGCGGGGGAGGCCGGGTATCCGGCTCAACCTGCCCGCCCACTGCACGTTGATGCGCCTGGCGCGCTCGCTGGGGGCGCGCGATTTAGGCACCTATGCCTGGCAGATCCACGTCCCCGACGTGGCGGCGCTACTCGGCGCGCTGAGGCCGGTGCTGGAGCGCCGGATCGCCCAGTCAGAGTTCGCCGGACTGACGCGGGAGGTGCGGCTGGGCCTGTACCGGCAGACGCTGGCGCTGCGTTTCAAGGATGGCCACCTGGCGGAGGTGGCCGACCTGGGGTTCACGGGCTGGGAAGACGTTCACTTCCCACCCTTGCAGTTCACCCCGCTGGTGCTGGGGTACCGGTCGGCGGACGAGTTGCACCAGGCCTATCCCGACGCGGGGGTCTCGCCGGCCTGGCGGCTGCTGGTGGATACGTTGTTTCCGAAGGTGAGGGCGTTTCTGTATACGGTGTATTAGTCTTCCACGAGGACAAGAGCGACTGAAGTCGCCACTACGGACGTGGGGATATGCTCAAGCTAGAGGACTTTTTCCATCTGCCCCAATTGGGGGGACTGGTCGCGCAGATGACGGGCGACGGGCCGGGGCTGACGCTGGTGGCGGGGCTGGATGCGCGCCCGGCCTCTGTATCCGCCGCCAGCGAGCACTTCCTGCCCAGCGGGCGGGCGAGCATCTTTCGCATCCTGATGCGCGAGGTCCTGGCGGCCTGCCCGGCGCTGCACGCTGTCATCGTCACCGAGGACGAAGCGGCCATTCACGTCCCCCGCGAATATCGGCGGCGGGTCAGGTTCGCGCTGGTCGAGCCACCCCTGACCTACGCCGGGCAGGTCACGTCCGCCATCGGCGGCTGGCCGGGGCTGCTGGTGGTGGACCGGCTCTCGCCGGAGACGCTGCCAGCGGTGTTGGAGGCGGCCCGCAACGGGTTGCGGGTGCTCTCGCAACTGGACACGGTCTTCCGGGGCGGGGGAGTGGCCAGGCACCTGCTCGACATGGGGGCGTCGCAGAAGGCACTCAGGGGGTTGGCTTGGGTGGTGACGGTGCAGCGCATGGCGACGCTGTGCCCGCACTGCAAACAGCCCGCGCCGCCCAGCGCGGATCAACTGGCCAGGTTGCGCCAGCGGTCACCGGCACTGGCGGAGCTGTTGGAGCGGGAGTACGCCGAGCCCGCTGGGGGACTGTCCACGGAACAAGGCTCAGGGGGAGGTTGCTACCGGGCCACGGGGTGCGCCGAGTGCCAACAGACGGGCCGTCACGGCGAGGTGGCGGCGTTCGACGTGTTCCGGGCGGAGGGGAGCACCCCCGACTGCTTCAAGCGGTCCAGCCTGTTGTCGTTGGAAGAGTACATCCTGCAGCTGGCGGCGCTGGGGTATCTGCCCCTGGACGACCTGCTGGAACTCGAGACGGACCAACTCCAGCGGGTCTACCACCTGTTCACTGCCGAGGAACAGGCGCTGGCGGAGGCCAACGCGGCGTTCGCGCGGAAACTGGCGGAGTTGGAGGCGGCCAACCGGGTATTGCAGCAGCGGACCGGGGCGCTGATCTCGCTGGAGGACATCGGCCAGACGCTGATCACGACGACGAGCCTGGACGACCTGGCGGGGCGGGTGTGCCGCCACGCGCGGAACCTGTGCGGCGCCGACCGGGCGATCCTGTACTTTCTGCGTTCCGCCGGGCAGGCGGAGGTGCTAGCGGTGGGGGGTTGGGAGCGCGGGCTCATTCACCAGCAGGTGGAGGCGGGGCTGGTGAGCGGCGGCGGAGCGGGTACGGAGCCGGCGGCGTTCGCGGGGTGGCCGCCGGGGGTCGTGCCACCCGGTGCTGCCGAGGGGAAAGCCGTGATGCCGCGCGCCGGGCTGCGGGTGCCGCTCGTGGCCCAGCGGGAGCAGGTGGGGCTGATGATCGTCCAGGCGACCCGCAAGGCACGCTTTACGCAGGGGGAGGTGGCGCTGTTGCAGACGTTCGCCAACCAGGCGGCGCTGGCCATCCAGCGCACCGGGCTGATCGAGCAACTGCAGGCCAAGATCATCCAACTGGAAGCGGCGCAGGCGGAACTGGTCCAGAAGGAGCGCATGGAGCGGGAGTTGGAACTGGCCCGCCAGGTCCAGCAGAGCGTGTTGCCGCGCATCTTTCCGCTGGTGCCGGGCTATACCTTCGCCGCACGCAACGAGCCGGCGCGGCGGGTGGGCGGTGACCTGTACGACGTGATCTTGCTCGACGCCGACCGCTTCGGGGTGGTGATCGCCGACGTATCGGACAAGGGGATGCCGGCCGCGCTGTACATGGCGCTGACGCGCAGCCTGTTGCTGGCGGAAGCGCGGCGCGAGCGCTCGCCGCGCAAGGTACTGGCCAACGTGAACCGGCTGCTCATGGAACTGGGGGAGCCGGACATGTTCGTGACGGTGTTCTACGGAGTGGTGGAGGGGGCCGCACGGCGGCTAACGTACACGCGGGCCGGGCACGACCGGCCACTGTTGGTGCGTGAGGGAAGGGTGCAGGAATTGGGGGGGCAGGGCACAGCGCTGGGGGTGCTGGCCGAGGAGGAGTTGCCGCTGGCGGAGGAGGTGGTGGTGTACCTGGTTCCCGGCGACCGGCTGGTGTTATACACGGACGGGCTGGCGGACGTCCTGGCTCCCGACCACCGGCCGTTTGGGCTGAGGCGGCTGAAGGGGCTGCTCGAGTCACGCGCGAACCTGCCGCCGGCCCGGCTGTGCGAGGCGACGTTTGCCGGCCTGGCCGCCTACCAGGGCAGCGCCGAGCAGTACGACGATATGACGATGCTGGTGGTGGGGGTGGAGTAGGGGAGAGGGGGAGCAGGGGAGAGGGGGAGAGGGGGAGCAGGGGAGAAGGCAGGGAAGTCGGGGGCAGGGGAGGCCCGGCTTCAGCGGGGAGATCCCGGCTGAAGCCGGGCCTCCCGCGTGACTGCACACTGGAGACCAGGCTGGGGCCAGGCTGGTTCCTGGCGCGAAGGCGACGGACGCCCCGCTTCAGCGGGGGGATTCGGTCTGGTTGCGCACCCGAAAGCAGGCTAAGGGTTTGGGGGGAGGAGGGCGTTGAGGAGCGGTTCGTTCCACTGGCGGGTGGATGGGTTGTAGACGCCGAAGCCGGCACAGAATTCCCAATAGGCCCAACTAAAGCCCCGCCGTTCGGCCTGGCGGGCGATAAAGTCGGTCCACAGCGCTCGCGACTCGAGGTCCGCCTTGCTGTAGGCGCCGAATTCGCCCAGGTAGATGGGGCGGTTGTTCTTCTCAGCCCAGGCTGCGACCCGGTCAAAATCGCCGGTGACCGCCTGTTTCTGCGCGGGCGTGCCCGACCAGGTGGTGCCGAGCCAGGGCTCGCTCCCCGAGACCCATTCGGCCCCCTGGTGGGTGAACTGGAAGGGGAGGTAGTAGTGGACGGTGACGATGAGGTGCCGGTCGTCGTCGGGCAGTTGGAGGTAGCCCAGCGCCTGGACGCCGGACCACTCGGTCGAACTGACGACCACGTTGCGGTCGGGGTTGGTAAGGCGCACGACGCGCAGGGCGTCGGCCAGCAGCGGGTTCCAGACGTTGGCGGTGAGGGCGGTGTTGGGCTCGTTCAGAATCTCGAACAGGAGGTCGGGCGGATAGTCCTTGTAATGGTCGGCGATCTGCTCCCAGAGGGCCAGGAAGCGCTCCCGGTGTTGGGCCGGGTTCTGGAAGATTTCTTCGTAATGGTGGACGTTGACGACGGCCAGCAGGCCCCTGGAGAGGGCCTGGTTCACGGCCCAGTCCACGCGCTCGAAGAAGGAGGGGTCA
>Ga0315277_10008908_pt1 | contig 12859 bp, 8 predicted proteins | sample YL17G05_15_MG_FD_203695 | JGI IMG/M metagenome (GOLD analysis project Ga0315277, IMG submission 203695) | Sediment microbial communities from Yellowstone Lake, YNP, Wyoming, USA - YL17G05_15 | ecosystem: Environmental > Aquatic > Freshwater > Lake > Sediment | place: USA: Wyoming | collected...
GCTCGAGATCGGCAACGATCACGTGGAACCGAATCTTTTGACGATCTCAGCCGCCGGCGGCAGAAAGGACTCCAAAGTGGAAGGCAAGAAAATCGTCGCCGAACCGAGCCAGTCGCACATGGCCAACTGGCTGGAGTGCATTCGCTCGCGCAAGCGGCCAAACGCCGACATTCAATATGGCCACCAGCATTCGGTGGCGACAATCCTGGCCGCTGATGCGCTGCACAAGGGCCGGCGGATGAGATATGATCCCGAGAAGCGGATGATCTCGGAAGGATGAAAAAGCAATGATGAGCGATGCATGATGAATGAAAAGGCGAGAAATGAGCATGGCTCATCCCACTCGGCGGGATTTCCCAAGGACGGTCGGCGCGCGTCGGCGCGTGCGCAATCTCCAGATTGTCATTGACTACTCCATCCTGTTTATCGCAGCCTGAGCCATCAAACCGCGAAGGTGCGAGGTGGAGGTCGTCCCCCTGATGACGTTTATAGCCCTCATCGAGGAAGCGAGCCGATGAGCGACAAACGGGTCAGATCCGGCGGCGAGTTGTTCATCGTTGACAACAGCGACCAAGACTGGAAAGTCCTCCGCTATTTGCGCGAGTGGTGCGGCCTTGCCGAACGGATGGACATCGCCACCGGCTACTGCGAGATCGGCGCGCTCCTGGCGCTTGATGGCGAGTGGCAGAAGGTGGACCATATCCGCGTCCTGATGGGCGACGAGGTTTCCCGTCGCACAAGGAAGGCCTTCGCCGAAGGACTCGACCAAGTCAAGCGCCGGCTCGACGGCAGCCTCGAAACCGAGAAGGAAAAGAACGACTTCCTCGCCGGCGTTCCCGCTATCGTCGAGGCCATCGGCAGCGGCAGGATCGAATGCCGCGTCTATCGCAAAGACAAGTTCCACGCCAAAGCCTACATCACGCATGCCCGCCAGCAAGTCATCGGCGCGTTCTGCCTTGTCGGGTCGTCCAACTTCACTTATCCCGGCTTGACCGAAAACGTCGAGTTGAACGTCCAGATCACCGGTCGCCAAGTCGGCGCGCTCCAGGAATGGTACGAGGAGCACTGGAAGAAAGCCGAAGACGTGACGCCAGAAATCCTCCGCGTCATTGAGCGCCACGTCCGCGAATACTCACCCTTCGAAGTCTATGCCAAATCGCTGCAGGAGTTCTTTCGCGGCCACGAAATGACCGCCGACGAATGGGAACTGGCCGGGCCGGAGAAGGCCGGTTCACGCATGTATCCTGTCCTGGATAAATACCAGCAAGACGGCTACCACGCCGCGCTGAAAATCGCCCGCCAATATGGCGGCGCATTCATTTGCGACGGCGTCGGTTTGGGCAAAACCTTCATCGGCCTGATGCTCATCGAGCGCCTGGTCATGCACGAGCGCAAGCGCGTTGCCCTGTTCGTCCCAAAAGCCGCGCACGACGATGTGTGGGAACCTGCTATTCACTACTATCTGCCTCACATCGGCGGCGGCGTTTTCAGCAACCTTATCACATTCAATCATACTGATCTTGGACGCGGCGGCGATTTCCCCGCCGATTTCGCCCGCGTCAAAGAAATGGCCGACGTCATCGTGATTGACGAGGCCCACCACTTCCGCAATCCCGGCATCAAAGGCGAAGGCGAGCGGAAACCCTCCCGCTATCGCCTCCTGTTCGACCTGATTGACGGCCCGCGCGGCCCCAAGCAAGTCTATATGCTCACGGCGACGCCGATCAACAACCGCCTCGACGATTTCCGCCACATGACCGAACTGTTTTCGCGGCAACAGGAGGACTTTTTCAAAGCAAAACTGGGCATCCACTCGCTGCGCGGTCACTTCGTTGCGATGGAGCGCGAATTAAGAAAAGCCACCGAAGGCGGTCAACCGGATGATCCCGTGCGCGAAACCAATCTCGCCGAAGCCGAGCGGGTCCTCCATACCGACACCCTCTTTCGCGGTCTCGTAGTGCAGCGAAGCCGCGCTTATGTCATCGCCAGTCAGAAACAGGAAGGGGCGAGCACAGCCAGTTTCCCAACCCGCGAATCGCCGCGAGTCGCCGCATACTCCGTCAAGAAAACTTACGGTCGCCTTCTCAATATGGTTGAACGCGCCTTTGAAAAGGAAAAGCCGCTTTTCGTCCTGGGCATCTACTATCCATTGGCGTACTATCGGGGGCCCGACGAGCGAATTGACCCGATGATGCAAAACCGCCAGAAACAAGTCGTCAGTCTGATTCGCACGCAGTTCCTCAAGCGCTTCGAAAGCTCCGCATCGGCCTTCGAAAGCTCCTGCAACCGGCTCTTGCGCAAACTGCTTGCCTGGGCTGTTCGGCACAGCGAAAGTCCGAAGGAAAAGGCCCGGCTTGACCGATGGCTGGGCCAGCACGAGGAACTCACCGGATTCGTAAAGGACCGCCAAAAGGAACTTTGGGGCGAACAGGAAGAAGAGGACGCCGACGAGGATTTCGTCAGTCAGGAAATGCTTGACGATGTGGACCCTCGGGATCGCAATGAATACGATGTGGAAGGCATCCTGGCCGACACGTTTCTGGACCTCGACCAGATTGCAGAGTTTCTCGATGAGTTGCGAAAGTTCAAACCGCGCCACGACGACAAACTCAAAGCCGTCGTCAAACTGCTCAAAGACGATCCCATTCTTCGCGAACACAAGGTCTTGATCTTCTCCGAATTTGCCGACACCGCCCGCTATCTCCATTGCCAACTGACCGACGCCGGAATCGAAGGCGTCGAGGAAGTGGACAGCGCCCGCAAAAACCGCAGCGACGTTCTCCGCCGTTTCGCGCCCTACTACAACGGCTCATCGAGCGGCCAACTTGCCGCCGACGGAAAAACGGAAATCCGCGTCCTGATCTCGACCGACGTTCTCTCGGAAGGTCTCAACCTTCAGGACGCCACGCGCCTCATCAACTATGACCTCCACTGGAATCCCGTCCGCCTCATGCAGCGCATCGGCCGCGTGGACCGCCGCATGAATCCGGACGTCGAAAAGCGCCTGATCGCCGACCATCCGGAACGGGCGGCGCTTCGCGGCAAGGTGGCCTATTGGAATTTCCTCCCGCCGGACGAACTTGAGGAATTGCTCAATCTATACAGCCGCGTCTCCCATAAGACGCTTCGCATTTCCAAGACGTTCGGGATTGAAGGGAAAAAACTTCTCCGGCCCGAAGACGACTATGCAGCGCTTCGGGAATTCAACCATTCTTATGAAGGCAAGGCGACACCCATCGAAAAACTGCGGCTCGAATTCCGAGACCTCCTCAAGGCCGACCCCGACCTCGAATTGCGCCTCGACGCCCTGCCCGGTCGCGTCTTCTCCGGCAAGGAACATCCCAAACCCGGAACCCGTGCTGTCTTTTTCTGCTATCGCATTCCGCGCCCCGACCACACAGCCCCAAAAGAAGACGGCGACTTCCCGTGGACCGAAGACGCGGGCGAAACGAAGTGGATTCTCTTCAACCTTGCCGACGAAGCGATCATCGAGGACGCTTCCGAAATAGCCGCCTTCATCCGCTCGAAACCCGACACCCCACGCTTATGCGAAATCGCGCGCGATACTCTTGCCGACATCCGCCGCAAAGTCGAAAAGCATATCAAGAACACGGCGCTCAGGCAATTGCAGGCACCCGTCGGCATCAAACCCACTCTCAAAGCCTGGATGGAGTTGAACTGATGGCCACGCCCCAACAACTCGAACAAGCCCTGCACAAGGTCGGCGATCAGCCGTCGTTCATTCAGTCGCTTCTGATAGAAGGTCTTGGTTGGGAGATTGACAACCGGACGTGCGATTTTGACGAAATCTCTTACGACTGGTCGGCGGACGATTTGCGCGACGCCGGTCTGGACAAACACGTCGTTGCGGGACGTATCCGCCAGTTGCAGCCGCTGGTTGCCAATCAGCCGTGGGGCATCTTTCTGCTGGAATTCAAAAATCCCGACGCTTTCACCGCCGGTCGCGGCATGGCCGGGCCGTTGCGCAAGGTGCTGCGCGGGCTGGTCGCCAACAGGCGCAACCGGCCTACCCACTTGCCTTTTTGGGACCTCGAAAACATCCTTTTCATTTGCACGAGCGAATACAAACACTACACCTTTGCCCACTTTCGCGACATTGAGCAGAAAGGCAACGTCTCGCGCGCCCGCCTTTCCACCTTCGGATGGTCGCCGGACTCACCCGCTCGCACCGTCGCCGAATACAACCTCCCGGCCCTCGTCTATCCCGACGACCCGACCGACCGCAGCGCCTGGATCAAGCAATGGTCCACCGCCTTTGACAAAGAGGTTCTGACCAAGAAGTTCTTCAGCGAATTTCGAGACCGGTTCCACGAAGTGGCCGAGGAAATCCGCGTTCGAAATCGCTTCTCGGTCGAAAAGGCCAACGAGAAAGCCCAAATCCTTCTCTCACGGCTTCTCTTTCTCTACTTCCTCCAGAAGAAAGGATGGCTCAATCGCGAACCCGCCTACTTCGCGCGCCACGTCGAGGCCCATTGCGACTACGACGCCAAAGCAACCTCTCTATTCGATGAAGTTCTTGAACCGCTCTTCCGCGCTCTCGGCCAACGCGAAGCCAATCGGAAAGAAGTCATCCGTGTCGGCCTTGTCCCCTATATGGACGGCGGGCTTTTCGATGAAGACTCCGACAGCGGCCATCCCCTCAGGATTTCCAACGGCGTGCTTCGCAGTGTGTTCCGCGACTTTCTGGAGCGTTACAACTTCACCGTCCGCGAAGACACTCCGCTCAACCAGGATATCGCCATTGATCCCGAAATGCTCGGCAAGGTCTTCGAATGTCTCGTCCTCGAAATGGAGTCCGCCGACGACGCCGATCAGGCGCCCGACCGACGCAAAGCCACCGCTTCCTACTATACCCCGCGAATTGTCGTCCATTTCATCTGTCGCGAGGTCCTCCGCCAGCATCTCCTGTCTCGATTGCCAAGCGACGGCTGGCGCGAGCGTCTCGACGCTCTTCTCGACATGGACATCGAGGACGGCTTCAACCTCGACGAGATGAAAACCCTCCAGCAAAACCTGACAGCCGATCAGGCGCGCCAACTCCTCGCCGTTTTGCGCGATCTCAAGACCTGCGATCCCGCCGTCGGTTCGGGCGCTTTTGCCGTCGGCCTTCTCCACTCACTTGTCACCCTGGCGATTCTTTGCGAGGTTTCCATTGAGTCCAACCGATCGCTCGCCGAAAACGATGAGCGCCTGTTTCATTGGAAAAAGCACTTCATCGAAAACGCCATCTATGGCGTGGACATCCAGTCGCGCGCCGTCGAAATCTGCCAACTCCGCCTTTGGCTTTCTCTCGTTGTGGACTATCGCCGGACTACCGATGTGGTCGGGATGAGCGACGCCGAATTCCGCCGCGAGATGGATGAATTCCCGCCCCTGCCCAACCTCGACTTCAAGATTGTCCGCGGCGATTCGCTCCTCGACATCGTTCACGGTCGCCCCTTTGTTCTCGGGCATGTGGACTACTCCGCCGACGCGCGGGTTGCGCTCAGCGAGTTGATAGACCTTCAACATCGCTACTTCGGGGAGCCGAATGCCATCAGCCGGCGGGCAATCCGCCGCCGGGCGCTCGAAGCCCGCTGTCGGCTGGCCCGCGCTCTTTTGGAATTGCAGGCCCAGGAGGGCGAACTCCGTCAGCAGGAAGACCTCTTCGGCGGAAGCGAACGGGACGCCGCAGTGCGGCGGCGAATCGAGGCGGAGCAGAAACGAATCCGCGACGCCCTGAAAGAAGTCGAGACGATTGAGAAAGAACTCGCCCAGTTGCGCGGAAAACGCTCGCTCGGCCCCGACGACGAAGAAACCCTCCGCCGCCTCGAAATCGGCGATCCCTATCGCACGGATCGAATCACATTCTCGTGGCGGCTGGCATTTCCCGAAGTGTTCGACACCGAACGAGGCCGGGGCGGATTCGACATTGTGGTCGGCAATCCGCCGTTTGTCACCGCCCGCAATCGCGAGAAGCGGGAACTCTATCGCGAACGGTGGAGGCAAGTCTGCTACAAGGAATATCAGCTTCTGGTGCCCTTCTTCGCCCGTTCCTTTGGTCTTCTCGGTAAGGCTGGACACTTGGGCTTCATCGTCTCGAACGCCTTTTCAAAGCGAGAGTTTGGCATACCTCTTGTGGAACACTTTTTTCCGACGGTCGATGTCCAGAAAGTCGTTGATTGCTCAGGGCTGATGTTTCCCGGTCATGGAACTCCAACCTGCATTGTCTTTGGTCGGGGCCAGAAGCCAAACCCAGAGTCAACGATCCGTGTGGCAGCGATTATTCCGGGAGGCGGCGATCTGAGGACGTCACCAGAGGAGAGCCCTCTTTGGCACACGTTGGCCACGGAGCACGACAACCCAGGTTACAGCGATGGCCGTATTATTATCGCTGACCACAGTCGCAGTGAGATGGGCAAATGGCCTTGGCGCTTCGAACCAGAGGGATCCAGGACCGAATCCCTCTTACAGTCAGAAGCCGATCTTTCGTTCTACTGCTCTGAGCCCGTCGGAGCCCAATTCATCACAGGCCGTGATGACGTCTACGTGTCGGAGGTTGACTTTCCCCGGCGGGTGGGAGTTCCAAGGAACGTCTTGAGATTCTATTCAAACGGCGAAGACGTGCGGGATTGGTCTTTCTTTCCCCCATGCGTGGCAGTTTTCCCCTATGCGGACGATCTTTGTCCGTTAGAAGAACCGCTGCCTGGGGGCATGCTGCGAGTATTGCATCCTTTTCGCGGCTCGCTGGAAAACGCGATTGTCTCCGGCAGTACCCGGAAATGCGAGACAGCCTTGAAATGGTTTGAGTATAGGCGCTTGGCGCGTGCAAAATTCGGAACGCCATTGAACATCATTTTACCGCAGATTGCGACACACGCTCACTTTGTTGTTACAGATCACAACACGATCTTTAAGGAAAAAGCTCAAGCGATAGCCCTTAAGGACGAAATCCATCAGGATCATTACCATCTATTAGCCGGCCTTCTCAATTCCAGTTCCGTCTTGTTTTGGCTCAAGCAAGTCTGTTTCAGCAAGCGGGAGGCTGAAGAGGCAGAAAGCGGCACATACTTTGAATTTGCCGGCGGCAAGGTTGAGCAAACGCCTTTGCCTCGCAGTGTTGTTGAAACATTCGAAGGCAAACGAAATCCGCTCTCAGAACGTATCCTGAACCTCTCTCAATCTTGTTGGGAACGGGGGCAAGTGTTGCCTTCGCTGCACGTGAGAAATCTCTTCGAGAAGCGGGGCGAGGCATACAGCGACTGGAATTGTTCGCTGCCGGGGTATGTTGCGCCCCACCGGCTCATTGCCAAGCCGTTCGAGTCGGCGGATGAACTGCGGGAACGGTTCCATGCGGCCGTTTCCGAACGCGAACGCCTCCGCAGCGAAATGATCGCCCTTCAGGAAGAAATGGATTGGATCGTCTATCGCGCCTATGATCTTCTCGACAGCGACGCGGCACTCGCGAAAGGAACCGATCTGCCGCCTCCGCTTGCTCTCGGACAAAGACCGTTCGAACTCTGGAAACAAGCCGGCGAGAACTTTGAAGCGGCATGTGGCCTGATCCCGCGCGACTTCGCGTCCGAACGCCGCGCGCTTTGGAAAGAACGTTTCGCCCTCATCCGCGACAACGAACACATTCGCCGGATCGAACAGCCCGTCTATAAGCGCCGCTGGTATATGCCGGACAGCTATGAGAAGCAATTGCGCGAGGCGTTCGAGTGGTGGCTGTTGGAAAAGGCCGAGTGGTGGCTGGAAAACAAAAAAGCGGGCGGTCCGGCTGCGCTCGACGAATGGGCCGCGGCCCTATGGCGGGATGGCCGGATTCGGGCAGCGGTCGAGGTGGTCGAAAGCAAGTCTGCGAGCGCCGACGCTTTCGCGCGACTTTTCAAACGGATCGTGAATTCTGCAACCGTTGCCGAAGGCATCCCGTTTGCCGTCGCATGGGACGATCTGGAAAAGCAGATTCAGAAGAATCCGCCGGAGTGGGCGAAAAAAGACAAACGGGGCCTTTGGGCCGTCCCGAACTCCGTCCGTGCGCTGCGCGGCAAACTCAACGTCCCCCGCGAACGCTTCCACCTCCGCGCCCGCGACCTCTATCTCTGGGCGGGTTTGCTGTGGAGATGAACTGGGCGGGGAAAGTGCTCACCATGAAAGAGAAACGCCGATGAACTAGGGTCTGCGGGCCGAAGCCTACAGACCACACGGCATGAAGCCGACGTTCGTTCACCGACAATTGGAGGATCGCCCAGACCGCCCGTTCCCGTCAAGCCCAAAATGGAGTAGCAGAATGGCTCGTTCCTCGAACCGCACGACCGAGCGGGGTTTCGTGAACCGCAACCGGCAGAAGAACAACGGAGCGACCGATCCGCCCCTGCCCGGGAGTGACCACAATCAGATCATCTACAAGATGGAGTGCCTCGTCTGCGGGCACCGTTACGGGGCGAACAGCTCCCACATCTGGCAGCGCAAGTGCCCAAGATGTCAGCGAGGAGCAGAGGGGCTGGCTCTCGGAGTCACGGGAGCTCACGAAAGGTATGCTTCGCCCCCGCCGCCGAAACGCCTTGACGCACTGGGCGCGGGCTGCGAGGCGTGGGAGGCGGAGATCAACGCCCGCGTTGCGGCGCTGTATGGGCTGTAAGGACGCGTATTTCCCGGACGCTTCACCAAACGGATGACCGCGGCCGGACGCGAAAGCCCGACCCACGGGTCGGTTGGTTTGTTTCCCCGCCACCGTCGGTGTTTCAGCCGGGAATGCGCGCCGGCCAGCGTGCGTCGGCGCATCTGTCACCTCCAACAAGGTCCAATTCCCTTCGGCGGTCATCACGTCATTTGAGAGGAATCGCAAACCCAACCGTCCCTATGAGGGAATTGACAATGATCGTGAACTCCAGTCTGTCGCGAAGAGTTTCCGGCTTGTCTTTGAGCACATGAAGCACAATCAGGAGAACCTATCGAACAATTCCTCAGGGGTTTCTGCCTCGCATCGTCACGATAAAAGGAGATCGCATTGAGAAGAGGAAAGTCGCGCCGTCCTGCGTCACTTCGATGGCTTGGTCTGACTCTGCGACCTTCGTCTCGGTTGCCTTTTCGGGCTGTGGGCCATCTCCTGTCTCAATACAGTGGACCATGTTCAATGGGCCATCCGCCCTGAAGCGGAAACTGACCCGATGTGTGTTGACCGGCGTAGGCTCGACCGTCGGTATGGATCCGCCGGGTGACAGCGCGCGGCATCGCAGCCAACTCCTGCCATTGGAAGCCCAAACCTCCGGACCCTCGACGACCGGCGGCTTCGGGACCTGCAGAAGCCACTGCACTTCGGGCAGGTTCCTTCCGTCTGGTGGAACCAATTGATCAACGACTACGATTTTGCTTGGGCGAACGAAAAGCAGTTGTCGAACATAACTTTGAATCAGGTCGGGCGAATAGGCCTGGGCGCACTGGCCGGCAACTGCCGCCCATGCTCCGGCATCTTTGTAAAAGAGGATGTCTCCCGTTTCCAGTTGCCGCCCGCCTTTGAGGTTCTTCTGGAATTCCTCGACCGTTTTGAACCACTGCCCGCGCACGGGACGCTGGGCCTGCCCGCCGAGGAGCAACGTGTTGTGAACGTCCGTCTTCTGCTGCGGGCCTCGGACTTGCCGATAGACGGGTGGGTCAACCGCCAACAGGCCGTTGCGGTAGATCATAAAACCGCCCTGATCGTAGTGGTGATGGTCGCCGAAGTGGTCAGTCGCCCGAAACGCAACGATCGTCGCATCGTCATGCCAACTGCTTCGTGCGATGAAATGGCCGCTTTGATCGTTGCCCGCCAGGAAACTCAATGGCGGCGGGGCTGGAGCCGTTCTCAGCTGTGTGGTGTGCAACATGTAAAAGATCGCCGTGTCCCCGTAGAACCGTGCCAAGCCGCGTTTCTTCGCGAGCCATCCGCTGAAACAGGCGCCCTGTGGAGACTTTGTCGCCCACGTCAGGGCGTCAATGATACCGGCCATTTCGTGAGTCACGCCGCCATTTGGACCCGACTGCAAGTCACCCCAGGGAATGTAACGCATGTCGGGCAGGGTGCTGTGAATCAGGTTCTCGAAGTGCCGATTCAACCAGTCGCCATCGGAATCGTGGATCGCGCCGACGAGGTCAGATTCAAACGCGCTCTGAGTGCCGAGGATTGTGAGCACCCCGGGACTCAGTACGTAAAGCGCCCAGTAGCCTATCGGCTCGCTCGGCAAGCCGTCCAAATACTTCCAGGCGGGAAAGAGACCAGAGTTGAACCGCTGTCTGATTCTTTCAAACAACTGGTCCGCCCGCTCATCTTCGCCAGCTGTCGCCAGCGCCCATAACGCTGCTCCGCCGGCAGACATCCAGATGTAGTTGTGGAACATATGATCGTCGGCGACCGCGAGGCCCCGCTCGGCCAACGGCATAACATTGGCCCGCACTTCTTTTTTGATCTGGGGCGTGAAGGCGTCATAGTTGTAAAGCCAATCGTACGCGAGAGCAAATTGACTCAACGTGAAGTAGATGTGGAACGTATCAACGCCGTCCCGATAGCGGTATGCCCGCATAGCGGCAATGGCGTTGTCTGCGGCCGCCTTTTCGCCCGTGAGAAGCCAGACCATGGCCTGAGCCGACGCGCTTTTCTCGCCCCGAAGCTGAGCAAGCAGCCGGCGAAACGGTTCATCCCTCGGAATCGCCGGCAATTCTGAAAGCGAAATTGCGCAGGGCGATGGTTTCGGCCGAATCAGCACGCGCGGCCGGTCGGTTTTGATCTTCGCCAAAGGCGGAATGAGATCGCCGGCACGAGAGCTACCGAGTGAGGTTCCGAGCATCAGCGCCATACTCGCCAGTGCCATCCATTTGCGGCAGATCATGATGTTCCTCCTTAATACGGCAAAACGCAGTTAAGGGAACGAATTCCCTGAGTGCGCAGGCCTTCTTCTTGCCTCTTGTCTCTGGCCTCTGACCTCTTCTGCATTTCGACCCCTCTATTGCCTTGGGCTATACTAAGTCGTCTGGGAGTCTATTCACCTTGCCGACTCGACGAACCAATGGTGCGGGCAAACAAGATGAGCGTTCCTCATGATTGCGCCCCGCCTCGGAACAGGATAACCAAGTACCCGTACCGCGCTGTCGTTCGGAACAGATCAAGAAAAGAATGGTGGCAGGCAGGTCTTCGGATGATGCAGTTCTTCTAAAGCGCAACCTATCGCTTGGGAGGGGTGATGAGTACGGCGCCGCGCTTGGGAGCGAGCGACACTGTTTCCACTTCCTCACCCGCCAGGGTTCGGCAGCGTTGCGGCAATGTGAGGATCGGCGCCTTTCCGGTCGAGTTGACAACGACGCATCCCTTCGTGAAGACGCGCAGAAAAGCCTCGTCTTTCATTACCAACAGTCACTTGGACGGCGCGCCTGTTACCGCGATTCGAACCATCAGGTGCCAGAGCGCCGCCGCCACGCGAACCCGCCCTTCGGGATTCAAATGACCGGCGTGAATCTCGCGTGTATATTCTGAGGAGATGACTTCATTGCCTGCGCTGTTGGACAATCGCACACCCTTGGTGTCGTAACATTCGATATCGGCGATATCGAACACGATCTTGCCTTTGGCGGTGCAGTAAGAGCGAACCTGCGCGTTGAACGCATCGGTGCCCGGCTGGCCGTCCCGCGTCAGGGGAATCGTCCACCACACGAGTTTCTTTTTGGGATAGTCCGCTTCCAGTTTTTCCATAGCAGTCCGATAGTATTCCCAGTCGGGCTGATTCTTCCCCAGCGCGTCTATGTAACAGAACTTCATCATGAACACATCAAACTCATTTGTGCGAGAGGCCGTCTGCTTCACCAAATCATCCACCTTCGCCCGCCATCCGGGATTCCCTCGATTCTCCAAAACCCATTTGCTGCGGTTGTATTTGCCGGACGCGAAAGCCCGACCGATGGGTTGGTTGGTCCGTTTGCCGGCAACCGTGTCCAATCCCCAATTGATTCCATCACCCACAGAAGCATGGCGCATCAGCACTCGCAGCGATGCTGCGGCGGGAATGGCTTTCTCCGGAATGGCCGAGAAACTCACACAGGTGTGGTCAATCCGAATCCCTCGCGAGGCGGTGTCAGGCGTGACAGAACTCGAACCCGCTGCTGCGCCGCTCTTGTCGCTCGGAACTGCCCCCGCTAGCAGGCAGGCGAATCCCAAGAGAATCGGAGCGGAAAACACCCGTGCAGGACGGTCGTTGCGCATGGCTATTCACTCCCTATCTGAAATAGACAAGCGATTCTTCCCTGCGCCACTGGAGCATTCTTGTCAAGATTACATCGCCTGGGGGGTTCGAGACTCCGAGACATCTGCTTCTTGGCAGATTCTTTCCTTGAATTGCACGGCGGCATGTGGCGCTGTGTGAAGCAGGTCGATCTTGAAGGAAACGGGGATTGGAATGGGAGAGTCGGAACTGATTTCTCTTAAGGAACGGCAGATGAACAGCTTCAGGACGCTTGCAGCGATACTTGTCGTGTTGGTGGCATTGATGACGGCGGCTTACACATCGTCAGGACTGAATCCCTCACCGCCACAAGCCCTGCCCACAGCCGGTCCCGACAAGGGCGGTCTTGCTTCGCTGTATCCCGGCGACGAGGGCATTGAACGCGACCCGCGTGTTCTTTTCGTCGAGGATTTCGAGACGGGAACCGTGGACGAGATCGGCAAGCGTTGGGGAAACATCGAGAAACGGCAGAACATCGGCCTTGCCGATGACATCCCCGCCGGCTCGCCGGGCAACAAGTCAATCCACATCGCCCAGAACGGCCACCTCTTCACGCACACCAAGGGTGTGGATACCATGTACGCTCGCTTCTACGTCAAGTTCCACGAGAA
>Ga0315277_10008909_pt1 | contig 12857 bp, 7 predicted proteins | sample YL17G05_15_MG_FD_203695 | JGI IMG/M metagenome (GOLD analysis project Ga0315277, IMG submission 203695) | Sediment microbial communities from Yellowstone Lake, YNP, Wyoming, USA - YL17G05_15 | ecosystem: Environmental > Aquatic > Freshwater > Lake > Sediment | place: USA: Wyoming | collected...
TCCGGTCCTTCCTCTCCACCACCGCGCCTTCGTACTCATGGCGCAGCCCGAGGTTGAGCGTGACCCGCCGGCTGATCTTGAAATCGTCCTGGAAGAAAACGCCGAAGTGGTTCGAGACGGGCTGCTTTTGCGGGACGTAATTGACCACCGTACCGGAGTCGAGCGCTCCCAGCAGGAAGGTCGCCCACTGATTGCCGCGCAAGAGCGTGTTGGGCGAGATGAAGGTGTCCGCCGTCAGCGCGGCCGCGAAGGGGAAGGTGCCCAGATTGGGCAACTGGCTGTATTCGTAGGCGTGACGCAAGCTGGCGCCCCACTTCATGTAATGCCGCCCGCGATCGTGCGCCACACTGCCCTGGTAAGTGTAGGTGCGCGGCCGGTACAGCCAGAACGAGCTTTTGCCAAAGCCGGCGCTGGTGACGCTGATGTTGGGGTAGTAAATGGCCGGCAGCTCCGCCAGGTACGGCTTGTACCACGGATTGTTCGGCCAGTAACGCGCCAGGTCGCTTTCCATGAGACGCCCAAGGAAAAGCGGCCTGAATATGCCGTCGAGATCTGGCGCCGCCGGCGCGAGAGAGGCGCCGACCGATAGACGCGAGTCCCGTTCTAAGGCTGCCCCGCCGACTGGAGGCCGCTGATTTGACCTGGCCCGCCTTCCTTCGGCCACCGAGTTACTCCAGCAAATGATGGCTGAGAACCCGAACCAACCCTGATGTTCGGCCGGCCACCGCGCGGGCGGCATCGCCAACGCCAGTAGAGACGAAAACCGGCGCGGTGCCAGCCCACTACGGTCTCCGGTTTCACGATGAGCAGCAGCTCGGCCCAGCGGGGCTAAACCTGACGGAGGCTTGTCCAGAAGAACCGGTCCAGCCGATTCAGACGGGGACGCGGCCGTTTCCGCTTGAGAACCGCGACTTGCTGGCGGAGGGCGAGAACCTCGAGGGCGGTGTCGCCGCGACAACACAAGAAGACTCGGATGACGGCCAGGACTGAAACGATGAATTCGAGCACGAGACCTTCCGTTCAACACAGTTAGCACTGCCCGCGGCAGCCATCGGCGCCACGCCTGCAAGTCGTTGAAAGCATGGCTCCATCGGGGTCAGATCTGCTTCTGGCTACACACAGTGGTCCGAGAATAGCCAGTGTGCCTGCAAAATCAGCGCCTTAGATCTGGTTGAGCTGAGCCGTTAGGCAATGTTACACCGCCACTGCCGCCCCGACCTTCGGTAGTGAGCAGAAGGCGTTCAACGTCGCTTGAAATCCCCGCCACAACACGTGGAAATTATTGATTCTGAACGCCGATAAAGTTTTGTCTACTGACAGGGGCCGGGTGGGGCGTCCCGCAGAGGATCGCCAGGCCATTGCGGCGGCATTTATCGCGAAGGCTGTTTTCCATGTGCCAACTACCAAGGGAACTATTGAATTGCTGCAGAGCGGCCCGGCGTTGCGGCGGATCTGTGGCTGGGAAAGCGGTGCAGCCATTCCTCATGAATCGGTGTTCTGCCGGGCTTTCGCGGAATTCGCCCGGACCGAACTGCCCCAGAGGCTGCATGAGGCGCTGATTGAAGCGACCCAGAAGGAGCGGTTGATCGGGCACATCAGCCGCGATGCCACGGCCATTGCTGCCCGTCCTGACTCCTGCCTCCTAGAAATGAATGCGCAGCGTGTATTGAAACTCCCTGCCCTTGTTGGACTGCGTCGTCACCTTCCCGAACAGCGCGTTGTTGATGCCTATGGGCGGAGCCCCCCGCATGATTTTGTTCAGTAGGTTGTAGGCTTCCATGCGCAGTTCGACGCGATAGCGTTCGCGGATCCGGAAGTACTTTGACAGCGTGCTGTCAATGTTCCAGTTCCGCGGACCAGTCAAGCCCGGATAGAAGTATGGGTTGGCGCGGGGCGTGTTTGCCACGGGCGTCTTGAAGAACGAGGTGTCGAACCACTGCTGGGGGGTGGGGTTATCGAGTTTCGGGCTGCCGGGTTTGACCACCTGCAAGGCGTTGGTGAACTGAATCGGAGTGCCGGAGTTGTAAGAGAATATTGGGCTCGCAGACCAGCCGCCGATCAAGAGGTCTACCACGCGCGGCGCGCCGCTCAGAAACTGCCGGCCCTTGCCCAGGGGAAGTTCGTAGGTTCCCGAGACATTGACGCCGTGGCGCGGGTTGGCGACATCCCGGAAGGTCAAACGATTGATGTAAGTATCGAAGGTGTCAAAGAACGCGGTATTTCGGGTCAATGGGCTGTTGTAGCTGGCCGTGAAGCCGAAACCATGGCTGAAGCTGCGCCGCACCCGGACCTGTGCCGAGTAAGTGTGGCTGAAAAAGCCCGGAGTGTTGCTCTGGGACAACGCGCCGTACTGCGGATAGGGCAAAAGAAGGCTGCTAATGGCCACGGCCGGCTGGTTGCGCAAGGGTCCCGGGAACAAACTCGGCGTCAAGTAATTGTAGAACGGGTTGGCGACCGTCTGGTTCAGCGCTGCCTTGTAGGTGTAGGCGAGGTTCGGATCGGCCATGTTCATGTTCTTGGCGTAGGGCAGATTATGCGACTGGATCATGAAGAAGGTGCCGTCGGCAACTATGTTGCCGGGCAACTGCCGCTGCAGGGAAAGGTGATAGCGGTCGTTCACGCCCGTGCGCATATCCTGGTCATTCCAGGTAACGGCGCCGCCCAACTGGGTATAGCGCCCGAGCGACTGTCCCGGAATGGGTAGCAGCGGGTTCGAGGAGGGGAAAGGGTTGCTGAGCGTCGTTTGCGGGACTCCCGTCAGAGGCGTCAGGGCCGTGGAAGTCACGCTGTAGCCGTAGGCCGGACCAAGCAGCATCTGCTGGGGCCCGGCGATCACATCCATGGGCGGGTTGATGTAGCGCGCAAAGCCGAACCGCAGCGCGGTCCTGCTGTTGATCGCATAGGCCGCGCCGATGCGCGGCATGAAGTTGTGCTTACTGTTGTTCCACAACCCGGGATGGCTGTTATTGGCAAACACCAGCGCGCCGTTCCATCGGTAATTGATGTTGGCGTAGTTTTTGACCACGGCGGGGATCTGTGGCGGCGTGGCCTGCATCTCGGGGATGGGATTGGTCAGGTCCAGGTAGCGGGTGTATATGTTGTTCACCTCCGCCGGGGGCGTCTCGTATTCCCAGCGCAGACCCAGGTTCAGGGTCAGCTTGCGCGCGATCTTGTAGTCGTCCTGGATGAACACCCCGTGGTAGTACGAGCGCATGTCTTGCGGGGCAGTGTAGGCCATGCTGCCGGTGCTGAGCGCCCCCAGCAGGAACGTGGCGAACTTGTTGCCGCTCATGCTCGTGTCCGGGCTGAGGTAGGTGTTGGCGGTAAGGCCGGCGTCGGTGGTGAAGCTCATGCCTGCCGGGTTGTAGTTATACTCCGCGAAGCGGCTGAACTCGGCCCCGAACTTGAGGTAGTGCTTGCCGTGCTGTTGGGCCAGGTAGGCCGTGGCGTTGTTGGTGGTGCCGCGCTCCCAATACGCACTCCCGCTGGCGCGCCCGAGGACGCCGAAATCGGGATAGAAGATATGGGGCACGTCCTTCAGGTACGACTGGTACCACGGGTTGTTAGGCCAGAAGGAGGCGAGGTCTTGGGCCGCGATCTCCGAGTTCGTATCTTTCAGATCGTCCCATATCCAGGTCGCGCTCCAACGCAGGTTCAGGAATGTATTGGGGTTGATGGTATAAACGGCATCGCTGGTAATGTTCTGACTGTTCATGATGCCGCCGTCCCAACCGAGGCCCGGGGTGTCGCCGTAGTAGTTGGGAGTCGTGGTTTCCTGGAAACGGCTGAAGCGGCCGTACACCTTCCACTTGTTGCCGGGGTTCCAGTCCATGCGGTCGGTGAAGTTCCAATACCGGTGGTGAACGTAACGGCCGTATTTGAAATTGTTCGTGCCCATGATATCGTCGCCCGGGTTGTTGGGCAAAGGGACATCCTGCATGACGCGCCGCGCGGTGAGGTCGATGCGGCTGGCCGGAATGACGCTGCCCGGGAACGGTGTGCGCGTGGCGGTGGTGGCATTCAGCAACACAGTGGTCCACGGATCGTAGATCGGGAGCAGTTGGCCGGCCTTGTTCAGAGACTTGGAGAAATCGCCGGTCTTCTGCAGCGCGGTCGCCTGGGTTTTGTTGATCTGTTGTTCGAACTCGGCCGTGCGCCAATCTTCGAAGGCGAGAAAATTGAAGAACTTGTTCTTCTTGATGGGCCCTCCCACGGTGCCCCCCATAATGCTGTTGCGGGTCTGGTTCAGGGTGTTGGCGATGGCGTTGGCGCGCGCGTTCAAAACCGGATTGCGGCCGAAGTAGTAGGCCGTGCCGTGGTACTGGTTGGTCCCGGACTTGATGGCCACGTTCATGACGCCCCCGGCGCTGCGGCCGTATTGGGCATCCACGCTGTTCTGCTGCACCGTGAATTCCTGTACGGCATCCATGGGCGGCGAGTAGGAGCCCCTGTTGCCGACCATGATGGGCGCCCCGTCCAGCAGCAGTTCGTTCTTGCCCTGCGTGGAGCCGCCCACGTCCATGAGACCCGACACGAACATGTAAAACGGAAAGCGCCGGTCCGGAGGGAAGGAACCGCGCTGGGTCACTCCCGGGTCGAGGGTGGCTAGGCTGAACGGGTTGCGCCCGATGTTGGGCAACTCCTCGAGCATCGCGCGGTCCACCATCAGCTCCATACTGCTGGAATTGAACTGCACCTCGACAGGTGTCATGGTGACGGTCACCGTGTCGTTCACCTGCCCCACCTTGAGGGTGATGTTGACGGTGACGTCGCCGCGCACCTGCACGGTGAACTTCTCCTGGACGAACCTATTGAAGCCCGTGCGCTCGCACACCAGTGAGTAGGTGCCCGGCTCAACCAAATCGAACAAGTACTGCCCTGTGGCATTGGTTCCCCGGGTAACGCTCACGCCGGTCTGGGTGTTGAGCAACACCACCTGAGCGCCGGGCACAACGGCCTGCGACGTATCCGTGACAACGCCTTGAACCTTGGCGCGGTACTCCTGGGCCTGGAGCCATGGCGCCAGAGCGAGCAATACGATTGCAGACAGAAACTTTTGCATGCGCGCACTCTCCTTGCACGACGTTGGGAGTATGATACCTTGGAGTCGTGTTCTCCGTCAATACTTTCTTTCAGCGTTGCGCGTTTCCATCTCAGACCGGCCGGATTGTTCACCGCGGAGACCGAGAGGACGCGGAGGAAGCGCAGAGAAGCCTTTTGATTTTCCTCTGCGCAATCTCTGCGTTCTCTGCGCCTCTGCGGTGAATCAAGAATTAGCGGCGATCATCTGGCGCAGCCGCTGGGCCACCCAATTGACTGCGATTTGGAGCAGGGCCTCGCCCTTGGCGGTGGTGGCCAGTTTGGCCTCGCGTGCGAACTCCTCTTCCTGGCGGGCGGAGCCCGGGGCTTTGATGTTGAGATGGGGTTTGACTTTGGCGTAGTCCACGCCCTCCCAGTGGATGCGCTCGGGGAAGGCGGCCATGGCGAAGGAAGTCTCGAATTCGGCGGCATGGCCGGGGGACTTGCCGCTCTCCAGGTATTTCTTGACGATCTCGGGGGTGTAGGCCTCCCAATAGGAGTTGACCTGGAGGTTGATGCCGAGCTTGCGGCGGAACTCCGCCACGCTCTGCTGGAGGGGCGCCGCATTGCCGCCATGGCCGTTGAGAATCAGGATGGTCTTGACGCCGTGGGTCTTGAGGCTCTCGCAGATGTCATAGACCACCGCCAGGAAGGTCTCTTTTTGCAGCGAGAGGGTACCCTTGCGGTCCATCCAGTGCGGGGAGATGCCGACAGAAACCGGGGTTGCAACCAGAACCTGCGGATACAGCAGCAGGGCGGCTTGTTGCGCCACCAGGGTGACGCTGGCGGTGTCGTGGATCATGGCCAGGTGCTCGTTGTGCTGCTCGGTCGAGCCGGTCGGGACGATCATGGCTTTCAGGAGGCCGCCTTCGAGGGCCTCGCGGAACTCCTTGCGGGTGCTCTCCCAGAGCAGGACCTTGCGGGAGTTCACGTAGGAGTCCCCGGCGCGTTCGATCTGGGAAGCTCGGAGCTGGGCGGCCAGCGGGGCGGCAAATAGGGTGCGACGGGTCATGCAAGAAATGATATCACCGCAGACACGGGCAGGAATGCCTGTGCCACAGGCTGAGTGATATATTGATACGCGATGAGCAGTTTTACTCGCAGGGAATTCGTGATGACGTCGGCGGCTGCTCTGGCCAGCGCAGAGGCGCCGCCCTCGCGTGTGGGGCTGGTGGACTCGGCTCACAAGCGGCTGGGGCAGGCGGTTTCCATCGAGCATCCGCTGGACTACCCGCGCATTCGCGAGATGGTGTGGCGGGCCATCGAGTACGGGCGCCCGCGCGCCGGGAGCCTCGAAGCCAAGATCCCGGCTGGCTGCTGGGTGGTGATCAAGCCGAACATCGGGCATTTGCGGGGGCGTCCGGCCTATCGTGCCGGAGATGTGACGGATTTGCGGGTAACCCGGGCGGTGCTCGAGTATGTGGCGCGCAAATCGCGCGCGGGGCGCATCACCGTAGCGGAAGGCGGCTCGTATCGCAACCTGACGGACCCGGCCAGCGACAACGTGGCGTATCAAAACGGGGTGCGCGTCAACGCGGCCACCTGCGACTGGGGCGAGGAATATCCCGGGATGGCAGGCACGCTGGGAGGCCTGCTCGATGAGTTCCGCAAGGAGTTCCCCGGCAAGCGGTTTGACTACGTGGACTTAAGCTACGACGCGGTGCGGGACGCCGCGGGGGCCTTCCAGCGCATCGAAGTCCCGCGCACGGCGGGCGGTGTGGGCGCATTCGGCGGCCGGCCGGACTACTACGTTACGAATACCATCCGCAACTGCGACTTCCTGATCAACGTGCCGGTGATGAAGATCCATCTGCAATGCGGCATCACGGCCTGTTTCAAGAACTACGTGGGTACGGCCCCGCGCCAGGCCTACGCGCCGCCAGGTGTTTTCTCGAACACGAACCTGCACCGGGAGCATTCCGTGGAAGGGCGCATCGAGCCGTTCTTTGTGGACCTGGCCGCGTTTCATCCGCCGGATTTCAACGTGGTGGACGGGATTCGCGGGCTGCAGTTCCAGGAGCACAACAACAGGCGGCCCGATCAGATGCTCCAGAACAACCTGGTGCTGGCGGGCGAGGACACGGTGGCCACCGACACGATGGTGGCCCGGATCATGGGCTTCAATCCCTGGGACATGGAGTATCTGCACCTGGGCGCCGAGCGCGGCCTGGGGACCATGGATCCCGGCCAGATCGAAGTGATCGGGGAGGAGCCGGACCGGGTGCGCAAGCGCTGGGGCAAGCCCAGGGATTGGTTTGGGCGCGCCAACCGCGAGTGGCTCATCACTCGCGACCCGGCGGCGCCGCTGGCCAGTTGGACGCGCCACAAAACGCGTGCAGACACCCTGCATTTCACGAAGTGGAACAACGCGGCATCGCCCCCGGGGACGGCCTACGGGGCGGCCGTTCGGGTCCGCGCCGAAGCAAGCCAGAAAGCGTTCCTGTGGGCCGGTGTGCGCGGCCGCCTCACGGCTCTGCTCAATGGCGAAAAGGTGATGGAGGAGGAGAACCTCACCCGTTACCGCATTGGGCAGTTTCGAAACCCGGTCGAGCTGCGGGCCGGGGAGAATCTGCTGGTGCTCCGCGTACAGCAGGTTTCCGAGGAGGCCCAGTTGAGCGCCCTGCTGGTGGGGCCGCCGAACGATGGAGACACTCCGGAAGGGATCCGGTGGGGGGCTTGATATGAGATACCTGGTTCTGCTGGCTCTGCCCGCGCTGCTGGCGTGGGCGCAGACTCGCCGCCCGTTGATCGCGGTGGGCGGGATTAGTCACGAGTCCGATTCGTTCAACCCCGCCAAAACCGGGCTGGCTGAGTTTGGGCGGGAAACGCCCAGCGAGGCCGATCTGAAGACCCGGGCGCCGGGGCATGACATGCTCAGCGGCATCATCGAAGGCGCACAGCAGTTCGGCCTCAGGCTGTATCCCACGCTGTTCGCTGGGGCCACTCCCAAGGGTCCGGTGACCGATGAAGCCTTCAACGCGCTGGCGGGCGAACTCATCCGGAGAATCAAGTCGGCGCCCAAGCTGGACGGTGTGATCCTGAATCTGCACGGAGCGATGGTGGTGGAGAGCTATCCGCACGGGGATGCGGAACTGGTGCGGCGGGTGCGGGAGGCAGTCGGAGCGAAGATGCCGCTGGTGGTCACGCACGATTTCCACGCCAATGTCTGCCAGCAGATCGTGGACCAGTCCACCGCCCTGATTACTTACAAGGAGAACCCGCACATCGACACGCGGGAGCGGGGGGTCCAGGCGGCCCGCATAATGGCCGGCGTCGCCAGCGGCAAGATCAAGCCGGTGCAGGCGCTGGTGAAGCCGCCCATGCTCTACAACATCGTTTACCAGTACACCAAGCGCCCGCCTTTGCTGCCCATTGTCGAGGAGAGCCGGCGCCTCGAGCAGAACCCCAAGATCCTGGCGGCCAGCGTTTCCGGGGGCTATCAGTACGCCGACGTCCCGGCCATGGGGCCCAGCGCGATCGTGGTGACGGACAACGATCCCGCACTGGCGCGAAAGGAAGCGCAGCGGCTCTCCGATATGCTCTGGGCCACGCGCGACAAGCTGGTGCTCAAACTGCCGGAGGCCCCGGCGGCGGTGAAGCAGGCCCTGGCGGCACAGCGGTTTCCGGTGGCGCTGATTGACATGGGCGATAACATCGGGGGAGGCTCGGCTGGCGACAGCACGTTCTTGCTGGCTGAGTTGCTGCGCCAGAAAGCGCAGGGCTGGGTGATGACGATCGCCGACCGTCAGGCGGTCGAGGCCGCGGTGCGAGCGGGCGTCGGCGGAGCGTTCGACCTGGCGGTGGGAGGCAAGACCGACAAGTTTCACGGGGATCCGGTGCGCGTGCGCGGGCGGGTCAAGTCACTCGACGACGGTTTCTACATCGAGACCGAGGTCCGGCACGGCGGCGGACGCTATCATTCCCAGGGGCTCACCGCGGTCATCGCCGTCGAGGGCTCGACGCGGGATCTGGCCAACCTGCTCGTGGCCACCAGCGAGCGTTCCAGCCCCAACAGTTTGCACCAGTTGATCAGTTGCGGCGTCTACCCGGAGCGCCAGAGAATTTTGGTGGTCAAGGGAGCCATCGCGCCCCGGGCCGCCTACGAACCCATTGCCACCCGCATCATCGAGGTGGACACGCCTGGGCTGACCTCGGTCAACCCGGCGCGCTACACCTATACCCGGGTGCGGCGGCCACTGTTCGGGCTGGAGTAATTCCCATGCGCGCCGGCAAGGTCATGGGTTGGCTTCTGGAAGACGACAATCCTCCGGTTCGCTATTTGACTGTGAGGAACCTCCTGAAGAAGCCGGAGACAGACCCTGAGGTAGTACGGGCCAAATCACGCCTGATGAGTTACAAGGTCACCCAGGGAATACTCAAGCATGCAGACAAGTTTTGGGGTGACGATGAGAAGGCCTACGGGAAATACACCGGCAAGTACTGGCAGTTGATTTTTCTGGGCCAGTTTTTGGCGGATGGGAAAGACCCGCGCATCGCTCGGGGTGTCAGCGGCATATTGGCCAAGCGTGACTGGGTCATCAGCAGCGGGGGGCAGTGTCTGACTGCCAACATCCTTGCTGCCTTGACGAGTCTTGGCTACGGGAACCATCCGGTGGTTGAGGAGGAGCGAGAGGCTTTGGCGCAAAGGATCGTGCAAGACGGAGGTATCGACTGCGGCGCCATGGCTTACTCCCTGTTGCCTCGTTGCTATATGGCTCAGCCCAAACTGCTGCTGTGTTTTTCTCAAGTGCCCCCGCAAGACCGGACTGCGGCGGTGAAGTCGGCGATCAAGATACTGGCCGATCGGATGCTCGAGCACGAGGTGTTCGTGTATGTGCCTGGAACTCAAAAGGAGTGGCAGAGGGTCCTGGAGCAGAAACCCGGGCGGGCCGAACTGCCCGCGGGTCAAAGCGTAAAACAGTGGATTTCTGAGCAACGGGACCGATTGCTGGCGGAACGCGGACTGGGAAAGCCGAAGCCCAAACAAGGCTGGCTCAAGTTCGGCTTTCCGCTGCACTACAATTCAGACATCCTGGAGGCGATGTACGCACTCGCCGAGCTGGACACGCCGATGGCTACCACGCTGGTGAAGCCTCTCCAGGCCATCCGGGAGAAGATGACGCCGGATGGGAAATGGATCATGGAGAATTCCTTGAACGGGAAGATGTGGGTGGACGTTGAGGAAAAGGGGAAACCGAGCAAATGGCTGACTTACTTCGCACTGCATGTGCTTGGGCACTTCAGCTAACATGGTTTTCCGCAGTGGAGGAACAGTGAATCGACGCGACTTTTTGGCAGCAGGTCTTGGGGCGCTGGGCGGACCTCTGCCGGCGGCGCCCGAGAAGAAGAAGGTGGCGGCCATCGTCACCGAGTACCGCTACTACTCGCATGCGGACGTGATCTGCGGGCGCATTCTGGAAGGCTACACTCCGGACAACGTGCGGGTCGAGCCGCGCACACGGATCGTTTCGATGTACACCGACCAGATCGCCCCAAAAGACATGAGCCGCGATCTCGCCGCTAAGCACGGCTTCAAGATCTATCCCACCATTGCCGAAGCTCTGACCCTGGGCGGGGACAAGCTGGCCGTAGATGCCGTGTTGTTTGTCGGCGAGCACGGCAACTACCCGACTAACGAGCGGGGCCAGAAGCTCTATCCGCGGTACGAGCTGTTTCAGAAGATTGTCGAGGTTTACCGCAAGAGCCGGCGCGCTGTTCCGACATTCTGTGACAAGCATTTGTCTTATTCCTGGCAGAAAGCCCACGAGATGTACCGGTGGTCTAGGGAACTGAAGTTCCCGTTCATGGCGGGCTCGTCGATCCCCGTAACGGTCCGAGTGCCGGAGCTGGAACTGCCGCTGGACTGCGGCGTCGAGCACGCAGTGTCGGTGGGCTACGGCGAGCTGGACGCCTATGGTTTCCATACGCTGGAGACCCTGCAATGCATGGTCGAACGGCGCAAGGGAGGCGAGAAGGGAATCGCGGCGGTGGAGTGGCTGGAAGGGGACGCGGTGTGGAAGTGGCGGGACGGCGAGGGTCGCTGGAGCGCGCCGCTGCTGGACGCCGCCCTGGCCACCAACCCGAACGTGAAGCCTGGGCGGATGGAGCAGAACTCGAAGCTTCCGGTGGTGTTTCTGCTCGAGTACCGCGACGGACTGCGCACCGCCACCTACATGCTCAACGGGCACCAGAGCGGGTTCTCGTTCGGGGCCGAACTGAAGGACCGGACCCAGCCGGTGGCCGCCCATTTCGGCCTGACGCAGAAAGGCCGGGCGCTGCCGCACTTCGACGGTCTGGTACGCTGCATTGAGGAGATGTTCGTGACCGGACGTCCGGTGTATCCGGTGGAACGAACGCTGCTGACGACCGGCGCCCTGGCGCTGCTGTTCGAGGCCCGCGCCCAAAAGAAGCGGCTGGCGACTCCGGAACTGAAGGTGGCCTACCGGGCGCCCAGGAACACTTACTTTCAGCGAACGTAGGATATGCTTTAGCTTGTCAGAGATAGAGGCTAAAATGAGTAACTTCGAAAATGCACGCGAATTACTAAGACAGTTCAAGGGGGAGACTTACCTCAACGGCTTCGGTGTCCTGTCCCAGGTGGGACGGGTGACGGCCCCTCTGGGGAAGCGAGCGGCGCTGGTGCGCGACGTTTTTCCGGGCGCCGAGGGTTTTGTCGAGACCATCGCGGGATCGCTCGAAGCGGCTGGCGTGGAAGTGCTGGGGGTGATCGAAGGCGCACGGCCTAACGCGCCGCGCGAGGATCTGGCTCGCATCACCGCCCAGTTGACCGAACTGGATGCTGAAGTGAGCGTGAGCTTCGGCGGCGGGAGCACCATCGACGCCGTCAAGGCCGCGGAGGTTTTGCGCGCGCTGGGCGGCGCCATTGACGACTACTTCGGCGTCGGAGCGGTCACCAAGGCGCTGGCCGCGGCCGCGAAGACGCTCGGGGCGCACCTGGCCATCCAGACGGCCGCCAGTTCCGGGGCGCACCTGACCAAGTACTCGAACATCACCGATCTCAGAACCGGCCAGAAGAAACTGATCGTGGATGCAGCCATCGTCCCGCCGCGTGCCTTGTTTGACTACGGAGTGACCTTCGAAGCGCCCGCCTCGCTGACCGCCGATGGCGCCCTGGACGGCGTTTCGCATTCGCTCGAGGTGCTGTACAGCGCGGTGGGGAAGCCCAACTACCAGACGGCCGCGGAAGTAGCGCGGGAGAGCATCGGACTGGTCATGAAATACCTGCCGGCGGTATTGCAGAACCCGTTTTACGCGCAGGGCCGGGAAGCGCTGGGGCTGGCCACGGATCTGGGAGCGTATGCCATCATGATCGGCGGTACCAACGGGGCGCATCTGACCAGCTTCTCGCTCATCGACATCCTGAGCCACGGACGGGCCTGCGCCATGCTGAACCCGTACTACACCGTCTTCTTCGCGCCGGCCGTTCAGGAGCCGCTGCGGCTGGTGGGCGGGATCGCGCAGAAGGCGGGTTACACCACCGCCGATATCGAACGCGTGAGCGGCCGGGAACTGGGCCTGGCAGTGGCCCAAGCGCTGATGGCGTTTCTGACCAAGGTGGGCCTCCCGGCGCGCCTGGCTGAGGTTCCAGGCTTCACCCAAGCGCACATCGAGCGCGCCCTCGCCGCCGCCAAGGACCCCCAGCTCAAAATGAAACTCGAGAACATGCCGGTTCCGCTGACCGCCCAGATGGTGGACGAGTACATGGGCCCCATCCTGGAGGCCGCCAAAACGGGCGATTTGGGGCTGATCAAGAACGT
>Ga0315277_10008911_pt1 | contig 12855 bp, 15 predicted proteins | sample YL17G05_15_MG_FD_203695 | JGI IMG/M metagenome (GOLD analysis project Ga0315277, IMG submission 203695) | Sediment microbial communities from Yellowstone Lake, YNP, Wyoming, USA - YL17G05_15 | ecosystem: Environmental > Aquatic > Freshwater > Lake > Sediment | place: USA: Wyoming | collected...
AAACCTTGAATCTGAGTGTGTAAGAAGAAGAAGAAGAAGAAGAAGATACACTAACTAACTACTTAACTATGAATGACTCTAATCTCTAGTCTCTAGTCTCGGGCCTATTCATTCTCTGAACTAGGTTCAATATATTGTTCTTCACCTTTTTGTAAGAAGTTTGCAGACTGTTCTTTTGATTAACGATGAGCCAAACAAATAATGACAAAACTGAACTCGCTGGAATCATTGCTGACACAAAGGCTGTCTTGCTGGACCTTAAAAAACTGTTGAAAGGTGACTAGCATGGTCGGCACATCACAAAGCGGTCATAACTCAAAGGAACATGGGCTACTTCTGTTTCTTGCTCCTGAGCTACAATTAGCATTGGCACAGCTCCAAGTAAACCAACAACTCAGTCGCGCACGCGCTGGCTTGCTTGCGTTGACTGAAGGATTCTACAAATGCGGTTGCATCAAGAAAGAAGCGTATGAGGCGCTGAAGAATCGATACTCTGAGAAAATCACCTGCAGCATAGTTGCCGAACACGCGAAGCCGAGAACCGTGCAGGAAGTTCAAGAGCAGACGCGCCTCAGAAAGCTCGAAGTTGAGTTTTCCCGCGTCATCAGTCAATGGTCATCAATGTCTACGAAAAACCGCAATTCATGGCTTAAAGAAGCTGAGGAATACAAGGATCGAGTGCCTAACGCGAAACTCGTTCTTGCCCTGGCCACTGAGAACAATGGACCCGTAAAACAGGAAACCCTGACAGGAATGACCTAGATGGCCACAATCCACGCTTCACAGTTTCCAGTCGACTGGGCCTTTCAAGATTTCCCTCATAATCAATGGCCTTCGGCGTATGTGAAAGTCAACGGTGAGCTTGTGGTTCCGCAACTTGTCGAGTTTGGGAACGCGAGCACAGGGCAGGCTTGTCTTATCGTAACCTTCAATGATGGCTCACAACTGAATGTTTGGCTGGACCCTGATTTTCCCAAGAAGCATCTCAGAGATTACGCGGTTTGGAAAAAAAGTCCATTCTACGACCTCACACTATCGACCTGTCCTGAATGGAAACACCGTAAATGCAACAGTTGCCAGGTGAAGGTCGAAATATGGAAACCCTTGGATGAGGTCCGTGTGGATCTCCGTTTTTGTGAGAGGGATGATCACCGACGGATGTCTGATATTCCACACGCTTACATCTGCATTCGAAGTCATGGTGTCGTACAGAAAAGACTGGGGGACGCTTAAACATGCCATTAACACCTATGAAAAAATGCATAACCTATCGCATGGACACTTTAAAGGAAAAGGAATGGGAAGCTGCCAGTAATTGTAACCGCATGTTCAACAACACGGTCCATGGCGATCGTATCAAGGCGACTTTTGAAGTTGGGACAGATGAACAATGCATGAAGGTTCTAGAGGACGATACTACCTTACCCCTTGGTAACGAAAGGGAAAGACAAGCGCGCATATTTGTGATTTTAGCAGCACATCATGCCGAGGCGGCACGCGAAGAAGCAGAAAGTAAAGAAAGACTCCGATTAGCCAATGAGCAACTCAGGAACCAAGCGATTGAAGCCCTCATTAAAGCTGAGAAAATCAGAGAGGAACTGGGACTGCCGAAGCTCCATTATGAAACTCAAAAGTATACTCGCGACGATGAGTATGGGCGACCTGTTCCTGAGGTCACTATCGGAAACCGGTATGGTAAAAACCCAGACGAATATGCAAAAACTAAGGAGGAGATCGAGGTTATGGAAGAACAGAAAAAGACGGCTGAGCATGTCAAGACTAGCGATGAGATTCGCGCCGCGTCAAATGATCCGCAGCCATTGAAAGGAGAGAAGGCGAAGAAGGAGGCGAACAGACAAGCATGAGTGAACCCAAAAAGAAGATTCCGTTGACGACCCCTGATCGTGTGAACATAACAACTCATCCAATGAACTCTGAAAAGGCCAGGGCCAGATATCCTCTAAGCGAGAAGAAGGTGTCGAATAAGTGAACACTGACAAAACCACCTCTGAAGGGGCTTCTGAGGGAAGTTCTGCAAGCCACGCAGAAAGGTTGCGAGAAACCATTTTTTCATGTGCGGCAGGATCGCCTGGGTTTCTCAAATCCTTCCCTCCCTTCCTTCAGAAGCTCCTGTTTGTAGGGCGCATGGACAATTTCAGCGACCCCAAACAGGGTCCTAGTAATAAAATGTCAAACTTTCGACCGGGTAGTCTGACTTGAACCTATTGGAAAGACGCTTAGAGATTCTGAAGGCTGAAGCAATGGGCTTCTCTCAAGGTGAAGCAGTCAAGACAATCAGCGACAAATACGACCTTCCAAAAAGCGTCTTATGGTATGACTACCGCACCAAACCCAAATGGCAAACACACATTCAGGGAATAGACGCTGAAAACCTAAGACTAACCATTCACAACCGCTATGAATATTGTTACAAAGAAGCAAGTTTCCTACTGTTGACCACTCAGAATGAAAGTGTCAAGCTAGGCGCCCTAGCGCGCATGACTGACATCTTGAACGGTCACAGTCAACTTCTAGGATCATCTAAACGGACTGAGGGATCTCAAACTGAACCTTTCATAATAAAAATGTGGAGGCCAGACAACGCAGACATTCCAAAACAGACAGAGTGAATGGCTGATCCCCTACTATCCACACAGTGGCCAGAGACCCTTCCACGAGGACCGGTATAAACACAGGTTCAGACTTGTTAGCGGAGGCACAGGCTCAGGCAAAACCGTCGCTGGAGTTTGGGAAATGCTCAGTTACCTTCTAGACGACAATCCTGGAGCTGTAGGCTACATTTTTGAACCGTCCTACAGAATGGTTAGGCGAATCCTTATTCCAACATTAGAAGGGTTACTGGGCACTCCGATAGAATCAAACCACGCTGTCGAAGAGTACACTAAAACAGAGAGCAGAATAGACTTTCGGAACGGTTCAAAACTGTGGTTCGGAGGCTTAGAAGAACCTGAAATGGCAGAGGGTCCTAACATAGACTTGATTCAAGCGGATGAGGCAAGGCTTGTCCGACACTTCGACACAGCATGGCAAGTGATACAGAGGCGACTCAGAGGCAGCACACCAGGCAAATATCATACAGGAGCCTATGTAACAACCACACCAGACGCGCCTGGCAGCGTCTTGCACAACTTCTTTGAAAACCCAACAACCAAGAACCCTGACAGTCAAACCTACAGAATGAGCATTGACGATAACATTCACTTGCCAAGCGACTATGTGGAAGGCATTAAACGGACACATCATGGAGGACTAGCTGAAAGATTCCTCTACGGAAGATTCGCCGCAGTAGGCGCCGGCACCGTACCCTTCGACTACACCGTACATGTAGTTAAAACCATAGACCCTTCAACGCTGACACAGATAGTTTACGGAGTAGATTTTGGCTGGACAAACCCAAGTTGCATCTTAGCCATCGGCTTCGACAGTGACGGCAGAGCCTATGTCCTAGAAGAATTTTACCTGTCACGAGTTCCGCAAGACAGACTGCTGCTTGAAGCTAAAGAAATGACTACGAGATGGGGAAAAGGCACCTTCTACTGCGACCCTACACAAACGCAAACCATTGAATCGTGGAAAAGTGCAGGATTGAACGCTGTCCGGTGTGAAGCAAAACGCGACGAAGGCATAAGAGAAATGGCTGGACGCTTCCAAGTATTAGGAGACAAGCAACCAAGAATCTTCATAGCCTCTGAATGTGTGAATCTCACAGCGGAATTGCAAGCATACGATGAGACCGTTAAGGAAAACGACCATGCTGTCGACGCCCTTCGCTATGCTTTAGCCAGTAAAATGAAGCGGAAACCTGACATTCACGCGTGGGTTTTTGGAGGTCCTCTTTCATGACTGAGTATTATGTGACCTACTGCATAAACCTAGACGATAGGGATGCAGATGGCAAACCCAAGCTCATCAGGAATCCTAAAGGGTCGTTCCACATCAACACAGATGACATAGTTCACCTTTCTTTCAGCATCATTGAGGATGGGGCAGAGAGAGAACTGGGGACCGCTAAACTATGGGACGAAGTAATCAAACTGAAGGAAGAAAGACCCTATGCGCGATAAGGTGAAACAAGGTTGAATGATCAATGCAAGGCCGTCATCGTGCGCATGCCCTACGAAACAGACCTGACCAATGTCATTCAAGTAGCGCGTGCTGAAGGCATGAAGTTGTATAGGCACCCGGACAAAATCAAGGTTGTCGACTTGCTCAAGTGGCCTCCGCACGGCTGGATTGTGGTTGTTCAAAACGGAGACGGATGTATCTCTGAAGACGGCAAATAATGAATGGAAACAGACGAGAAAAAGGCTGATTTAAAACTTGACTATGGAGTTGTGAAGCAGGCAGGCAAGGCAGCATACACCTTCAAAACAAGCGAGCACTCAGAAGTCGAAGTCGGAGACCCCACTGCAGAAGTCTTCAGTCCTAAGCTTTCATTGTATAAGTGGAACCGCGAGGTTCATCTGAAACTGTATCCGAGCATGGTTCTGGCAACAGTAGGAAAAGCTCAACAGGGGGCGCATGGTCCTCAGGTGCAAGAGGCAGTGGCCACAAGTCTTGACAAGAACCAGGTCACGCATCAGACTGGACCCGTTGACTACAGGTTCTTTCCCTTAGACCCTCAAGAACAAATGGAAGACGGGGGTATCGAGTTTGAATTCACACTCAACCAAAAGCCAGATAGCAATGTCTTCGTGTTTCCGATCGAGACCCGTAACCTTGTTTTCCATCTTCAACCGGAACTAACTGACGATGAGAAAGCACGCGGATGCGTAAGACCTGAGAATGTTGTCGGCAGCTACGCAGTCTATCATGCCCTTCAAGGCAATGTGCACCCTTCAGACAAGGTCGCTGAAAAGTACAAGACTGGAAAAGCCTTCCACATCTACAGGCCAAAAGCAACAGACGCACAAGGCAACAGCGTTTGGGCAAAACTAGAAGTTGACGCTGAACATGGAACCTTAACCGTCACGGTTGACCAGGACTTTCTTGACAACGCACTATATCCGGTCACTGTGGACCCTACTTTCGGATACACTACTAAGGGCACATCAGGCTACTATGGAGATGCTAACCAAATCGTCGCAGGATTATTCACTACTCCTCCTGGTGCTTCGAACAGTGCCTCAAAAATCACGGTTGCCATAGGACTCGGAGGAACCCTTGCTCATGTTAAATGCGGATTCTACAAAGACTCTGACAGAACCTTTCTTCATGGCACAGTGGAACAGACAGGCATTCACCCAACAAACCCGGCAACTTGGTTTGACTTCACATTTTCGCCAGCATACACATTGCCAGACGCAACCCCCGTAGACATGTGCGTTTGGTCAGATACCACGATGTATATTCCGTATGACACTGTTGCTGGACAAACAGAAAAGGCGAAAACCCAAGCTTACGGTTCGTGGCCTGATCCTCTGGACGCGTGGACATACACTAATAGCAATACTGCACTGAGTATCTACTGCACCTACACGGGAACAGTGGTTCTCACAGTCGACGCGTGCGTGCATGGCACTACAGACCCGGCAGCTGGTCCTCATAGTTACGCGGAGGGCACTCCTGTCCCAGTCACAGGAACGCCTACAGACGCTAATCATGTTTTGGGCGATTGGTTTGTTGACGGCGTCAATGTTGGAAGCGCAAACCCCTACACGATCACTATGGACACTAACCATGAGATTCAACCCGTCTTTTTAGCTGCAACACTAGGTGTTGCCCTCACGGACCTGAATGCTCTCGTAACATGGGCAACTCCTGCACACAAGTCTGAGACCTTCTATTTCGGCGCACTCTTTGGACACTATGGAGTCTCTGACTTGCTGACAGAAGCCACATACCAGAACGGTCTTGCAACAACTGCTGGCTATCTGGCTGCTCTCAGAGTCTGCCGTATAGCGAAGGTCCGTGGCATTATGAACGCTGGCATGGTGACTCAGCAGAAAGCAGCAATGAACACCCTAACCTTCTTCACTGGCGAATGCTGGCCTATCACCGGCACTTATGACATGGGCTATGGCGCTGAGAATGCGTGCTTGCCTAGTTACTATGGATTCTCGAATGATTTTCAACTGTCTAACCTTCTAGGTTATCTGCCGACTAAATGGAACAATCATTTAGCATGGCAAGAACTGACGGCAGTCTGCCAAGTCGCAGGGGGCGAGGGCATTCTCTACATGAATCCCATTAACCTGCACTATTACGCTGTTGACAATGTTGGGCGTTTCTACGACGAGAACGCTTTGTGTATCAATCTTCTAGTGGAATTGTACACGCTTGACCCTGACAACAACGCTGCAGCCTTAACCTACGCACTGACGCTTTGGACTCACATCAACGATTTATTATGGAACCTTGTAGGTGCGCCAAACGCTTACAGCTATCGAAGAGCATGGCAAGGCTTCGAGTGTGAAGGCGGCTTCTTCCCTCAAGTCATAATGAAGTTGTACGCTGCCAACAACTACGCGCTCACAAACTTTGCGAACATGCTCACTGACCTGCACACAAGATTCTTAGCAAGTGGATGGAGTGCTGCCCAATGGAATTACGGAGCCACATGCTACTATGTCGTCGTCCACATGCCAGGATACACGAACCAACGCAGACTCGAGAACACGCTTGGCGCCTGGGTCACACTGCACGCGTTTTATCCTGCAATGCCAACAGTGGATCAAACGGCAATCGTCGCTCTGTTGAATGCTGCGACTCCTGCATGGAAACATCTTTTCGTGGATAGCACACTGTATGACTTCACTGGCGGCGAATTCAAACTGGCGAATGATGGATCTCCTGATGATCCATCGACAGCGATGGCTATGGCCTTGCTTTTCCTGTATGGCATTGTTCCTGACACGGGCAACCTCTACATTCCCCTGATCCACAACGAATATGAAGACACTTACACGCTTAACAAATACTTCCGCGTCGACCTCACAAACCATAAGATTCGCATACCCGTCAAGGCAGGCAACCTCAAATTCATCTACGGCTCGGCGCCGCTGACAGTTGCCTTCGCAGAAGACGGAGTCTACGATGTCACCTTCAGCGCAGACTGGAACATGCTCTCAGAAAAGAAGAAAGTCGGCGCTTTAGACCCGAGACTACTCTACGCTGTCAGACCCTCACTTGCAGGCATTTCTGGGGGCACCAAACTCTACAAACACTTCAAAGAGCAAATAGCAGCCAGAGGTTCCGATGTCACTTTAGAAACCCTGTTCATCGAAGACATAGTCGACGACGCAAGCGGCTGGAACATCAAGAGTTTCGAAAGCAGCACCGTCAAGGTTTGGATGATTCCGAAGGGCGAGCATGTTGAAGTTTTGGTTGCTGGCCTGGCAGTTGTGGAGGATGCGGCTGCCGTTACTCAGGAGAACATCATGGACGGCGACAGAATCAGAGACGCTGCCGCACGCACCTTCCTTGTCAAAACATATCATGACCACTATTACCAGGACAAATTCGTCTATCGTGTCTTGCAGCTTGGACGCTTACCTATGGTGATTTAGAATGGTTGACACTGCACAGAACCGAACAAAAGTATGGATCGACGCTTACTGGACACCAGCGAACATCACAAAAGACGATGCTGTCACGCTTGCCACAATCACAACCGCGTATGATTGGCCTGACTATCCCATTGCACGCTTGTTCTTAGACAAGGACATTGATGGCGCCGTAAGCATAGGACAGGCAAGCTCTAAGGCTCTTGTGGACACTGACCATTATCCATTTTGCTACGATGAAACCGTGCCCATCACACTCTGCACAATCGACAAGCCAGGCATAACAGGCATCAAGATTCTAGGAAAGATTGAGGAAGAGCTGAGGCGCATAGGCGAACTGTATCCCTTAGGAAGTCTCAGACGAATAACGGGAACAGTGCCCAAGACTCACCGACTAGGCAGCTACTTCCTCTTCAACATTGAATATTCATTAGATTACAGGAGAGATTTGACATCACCATAGCTAAACCAACAATCAGTTATGGACACGCCTTCTTAGATGACTGCGGCACAAGTCCATACTCAGCCTCTTATGTGAAGACTCAGGACGGCCAGACCCTATCAGCAATCGCCGTCGTACTGGATGACATCTACGATATTGAGGCTACGGCAAGCACTGGAAACAAGGTCGGATACTACAGCTATCCCGATGAGGGAGGAGCAAACAACCTTGCCTTAAGCAGTACTGCCTTCACGAAGATTAGATACCGCTTTCATTGCGGCAGTGGAAGCGTCAAGGCCAAAATCGTCCTGGTCTTCAGCGACGCAACAACTCAAACCATTCTTGCAGAAACAAACAGTCTACTCTGGAAGACAGGCGTCGTCTCGATCACAACAGCCAAGACCATCGACCACATAAGACTCTACTGCAACGCTGCAACAGGCCATGTCTACTATGATTTCGTTCTAATCTACAAGGATGACTTCACAATTCCGAATACTGCACACGCGGAAAACTTCAAGCCTCAAGGAAGATACGGCCAGCTTGAAGTACTAGGCGCGCAAGGCGACACAAATCAAAACTTAGGGACTCACTCAGCCATTGTTGACATGCACTGTGTCTTAGATGTTGGAAACTGGCTAAGGGCAGGAGACACTCTACCAGGACAAGTATTCTTAGACATCGTTCACAACAGCGTTCTCGAACCCTTCCAATGGCTCAGTCTAGGCGCGCAAGTTGCCCAGTTTAAAGTGATCCTTGACATGCCTGATTTTCAGTATGCCACTCAAGAATCAAAGGCCACTCACACTTTAAACCTGACTTTCCGCGAGTATCGAAGGGCACCGGCGAATGTTGAAGGCTACGATGAAAGGTGGGGGTTCATATGAGCACGCAAGAAACGATACAGTGCAAGTTTACCTGGCAGACTGGGGGCGCTGATCCTTGCCAAAAATGCGCGTCACTCAACGGTCTATCATGGATTCAGGACATTAACGAACCTGTCTTACACGACCCGTTTTTCGGTGACTTGTGGGATTTAGATGCTGATCAGAGTCTTGTTCATCCTAACTGCAAATGCAGCCTGCTCGTCAGCGTCGAGCTTCATCTCGAGGAGTGGCCTGAACTGCAGGAGTTTCAAATTGTCATGGAAGGAATGAAGACATGAGCGACGAAACAGGAAGCATCTCTAGTATCCGCGAAGCCATAGCAGGCTTGAAATCTGATTTGGAAGAGACGAATGTCAGCATGCGTCAGGGCGAGATGACGCTTATTCGACTCACATATGCGTTTGAACGGATGGGATTGCCGAAAGAAGTGGGCGCTGTCCTCACAACTTTAATGCGGATGATTCAGACTGTCAGATTGCTTACAGTGAGTTTGACGATGCTTGAGGCTGCCGAGGGTCCTCTTGGATGGTTGTTTGCAGGCATGACTCTTGTGTCGGCAGGTTTGACGGCTACAACTGCAGTGACCGATGTTACTCAGGTGTTATAGAATGCAGCGTGCAAGCATACCTCAGATCCGCGTGACCGTCACAACAGGGGGAGTGGCGACTGTCTACCCGATGCTAGACTTCACTACTGGAAGAATCGTTAGAAACGAGAACAACTTTGACACTGCAACCCTTCAATGCGACGATTATCTTTCGAAGAATTACCCAGGCAAGATCACTAGCGGCTCGCTTATTCAGGTTGAAGGAAAAGACGCGTCTGACTCCTCATGGACAAGCATTTTGACGGGCATCATTCTGCAGGGCAACTTGAACCTTGAACCCGTGCCAACTGGCGAATTCTTAACGCTCATATGCAGTGGCAGTGGCTACGGGTTCAAAATGTGCCTGATCAACGCTGAGTACGGCGCGCAATCAGGAAACGCAACCTTGGACACGCTTCAAGAAATCATCATTGATGCAAGTCATGGTATCGTGCCCAAATATGTGAATAAGATTCTTGGAGGAGCTGTAGATAGCGGCTACAGTTACACGGCAGACTCAACAACAGTCGAGGACATTGCCGGAACAATGCAGTACCTTGGTTTTCCCTATAAACCCGTTCACAATGCCCTTCAAGACCTCTGCGAGTTGCTTCAAGCCATCAAGGGCGCGAGCGCGGGACCGCATTGGATCGTTACGACGGATAAGAAGCTGCTCGTGACCACGGTTGGGGCTCATCATGCAGGCGCTATCAGCAATGGGTGGACAACCTATTATGGAGGCAGTCAGGCGAAGGCCACACTCGAACAGGGCTTAGACTTCACAGGGTTCAACTTTCAGAAGCTGATTCCTGAAGCTAACCACATCGTCTATTATGGTTTATGGCGGCGGCCTTCAAGCGGTGACGGATGGACCGAGGCCAACGCTGCAAACTGGCTGATTGAGAATGATGCTGGTTCTACCTTGGTATTGACTGACGACTCTGTGCATCAGGTCGGAGCCAAAAGCCTAATGGCATACAACAATTATTCGCCTCCGGCTGGAACAAGCTATTACAGTTGGCCACATAACAAACTTGCAGCGTGGAATTTCAATGTTGGAACAAGCATCTATATCCCATACTTGAGTTTCTACGCTCGAAGACATGAGAAGAATTATGGAATATCATGGTGGGGAGTCTACCTTAAAACAGATGATAGCAATTATTTCTCCTATGTTTTGCTGTCATCAACTGCCTCTCAGTTGCCTACCAATGATACTTGGTACTATTTCCATTTGCCAATAGGACCCGCATGGAGAACACCCTCAGACTTCGCATGGACCATCACTGGCAATCCTGACTGGGCAAACATCAACCGCATAGAGTTCTACTTAACAGCACCCTATTATGATGCAGGCGACTACATGTACTACATTGACGGCCTTCATTTCGGAGATATTCCCATCTGCCGAATAGCCAAAAACAGTACAAACATAACAGTCAACAATCTTCGGTGTAAACCGGTTATTGATGACATCGGCAAGGACGACAGCCTAAACGCCGCTGACGATTCAGGCTTAATGGCTCAGATGGCACTGGCAGAGTTGCTTCGCAGTCAGACCACGCCCATCGTAGGCACTGTTACCGTCGCGTTTATCAAGGATCTCTTGCCTGGTCAACTCCTTCATATTCACGCCAAGAAGACTGCAAGCGGATCTTTCAACATAAACAAGGACATGCGCGTCACCAAGGTTGAGCATAGCTGGAATAACAAGGGCGTCGTCACCAAAATCAGCCTGACAGACGATGTGATCAACGCGAATACACGCTCTAGTTACACGGACATCAACACTGTCTTCAAGGCAATTAGGCCAGACAGCCAGGATCGGCAGGCAACAAGCATCAGCCGAGGCATCCTTTTGGATACGACTGTGCCCATTTTCGAAAAGGACTATCCTTCATAGGCAGGGGCATGGTGTGGCAACGATACGCGTCAATGATGAAACAATCGCTCAATTAAGAGACCTTTATCCTAAGACAAGTGTTCATTTGAGAAAGCTTGCAAAAAGTGACGCTGTCCTGGTTCTTCAAGCACTAAGCGATTACATTGACCTTCGAAAGAAGCAACTCGCTGAGAGTACCTGAAACAAGGGCACGGAATTCTACCCTCAGACCTTCAGAACCGGTGAAGGTTTCGGATGCTGAAGTTTCCAGTTATATCGCACAGTGTCTTTGAGGCGTTTCTTAGTCTTGATGTCTGGAAACTTCTCTCGAACCGCTTGTCTCAGCTTATCGAGTTCTATCCATTTCTTGTCATAAACCTTCGATAGTCTAGCGTCGAAAGATTTGTTGAACCCTACAGAGCCATCCATGCCCGCAGAAGTGAAGTCTATTAAGTCGGTGTGGTCTCCTGGAAAACGCTTCCGTACTTCAGCATTGACCTTCCAATAAAATTGAAATTTCAACTCAAATAATCCAGACCCGTAAAGCCAAGCTGCAACCTTCCAGTTTTCCAAATCGTCTGCCGGTCCTATGTGGAAGATGTGACCATAGATGTCGACATACTGCAGATATTCTGATCCATGAACCTTCTTGATGTCTATTCGCATTAGTAACAAACCTTACTAAATATCAGTGCTATCTCACTGTTAAAAACCTTGCGTTACCATTATTTAGCGCTAAACAATCTTGATTTTACCATGCGCCCTTGTTTCTCCCGTTTGAAGGTTCCATGATAACACAAAATTAAAATCGTCATTGACCTATCTAACATGGGAGGTGGATTCAGTGAATGCAAGAAAACTTGTATTTGGGTTACTTCTTCTAAATCTCATGATCGGTTTGCTTGGCTTCGCGCAGATGCTCAGTTCCGGAGTGACTGGCTGGTTGACCATGATCGCTTTCCTACAGATCCTAAGTAGTTTCTGCGTGGTCTGCTTGTCCTATTGGGTTGCAACTGATAAGGACAAGGTCTGAAGGCTATTATAGCAGTTCAACCCATAATATTCTAGTATGACTCAGCACCGGGGCAAACGGAGCGAATTCAGTGAGCAACGCCGCTTCGTCAAGGAGCTGGTTGTCAGCACTGCAAGACATGATCGAATCAGGGCAGAGAAAGTCTGCCTATTGAATAACGATCAGATCAGTGACGCTTTGAAAGGACGGTTTGAATCTGTGGTTGTGGGCGCTATCGCTTTTGATAGAGGCGAAGTTCTTACAGATTCTCATGGTAAGGGTAGCCTTCAGCTTCCAGATAACCGTTGTGAGTGGATGCTTGCTGTTGACAGCGCAGAGAATTAGCGCGGCAACCTTGTTTTGAGAACTGAATGAACGCATTGGTGGCGCTCAGCACTCAAGATCCAAATCATCCGGAATCATTGGGGCCAGAGTCGTCATCGCCCACCAGTTAAGCTTTGTAGGTAGCTCGGATAAAAAGATATATCACTCTGGCGTTTTTGTCTTTGGGGAAATGTTG
>Ga0315277_10008912_pt1 | contig 12854 bp, 16 predicted proteins | sample YL17G05_15_MG_FD_203695 | JGI IMG/M metagenome (GOLD analysis project Ga0315277, IMG submission 203695) | Sediment microbial communities from Yellowstone Lake, YNP, Wyoming, USA - YL17G05_15 | ecosystem: Environmental > Aquatic > Freshwater > Lake > Sediment | place: USA: Wyoming | collected...
AATCTAAGCCGCTGCGGGCACGCGAACAGGCAACGGACGCCCTGGCATCTTTGTTGCTTGCAACCCACAGCGGCAAGAAAACCGCCGCAACGCGAATAACTCGGATTTGAGTTTGCTCGACAAGCCGGGATTCGCCATTCGCGTGGAGGCGCGGATCCGGGCGAGCGATGCGCCCCGGCGGGTGAATCTTTCATTGAACACGCAGCGCACCACCGATTTTCACAGGGACTTGATGGAGTTCGATATTCCCGACAGCAAGGGCTGGCACACGATCAGTTTCACGGATGCAACGCTGGGAGCACGGCCCGGCGATACTGTCAACGCCCAGCTTGCGCTGATGGACTGGGGCCTGGGAAAGTATCGCGTCGATATCGACTATTACAGGGTGGACATGGTGGAGGTGTCCAAGGCCGGCCCCGACAAGGGCGTGGCGGTGCCGTATCGTCCTCCGGTTCGCAATCCTGCAGAGTTCAGCGAGAAAGCGCCGGTGAGTCAAGACAGCACGGTGGATCTTACCTTTCCAGACGTCAACCTGAACACGTGGCACGTGAGGGAGGAAGGGCGCGAGACCCCACTGTTGGCGGTTAACGGCAACCAGTGGGTCATCCTGCGCTGGGATTTGAGCGCCTGGCGGGGGAAACAGGCGGAAGGTTCCGGATTGCTGGAGTTGACCACGTATTCCGTGGCGAACGCGTCGACCGGCATGCGGGACTTTGGAGGCGTGCGGGTGACGGAAATCCTGGGAGGCGATCCTGCATGGGACCAGAAATCCGTGACGCTCGAGACCCTCACCGGGGGCAAGCCGCTTGACGAGGTAATCAACCCGCAAATGATCATCGACGTGGAGGTTGCCGAGGACACACTGCCGGTGGAGCGGGGCAGCAAGGTGTTGCTGACGATTTCAAGGCCGGTGCTGCAGCGCTTGTTGGACGGCAGAACGAATGGGATCACCTTAAAACCGCTGGGAGCGATCAACGCGTCTTTCTACGCGTCGGAGCATGAACATGGACGGCTGGCGGCAATGTTATTGTTCAATGTCCGCCGGTAGATTGGCCGTGTTCGATCCGGATTCCGGACTTCATTCTCTGTCCGTCACACCAGAAAGAGCCTCCAGGACATATGTGGAACGGCGCTGTTCGGCCCGGAGTGAAGCTCCTACGGATCGAGTCCCTCCCACCATTTGCCTTTGCCGTCGGCCTTGGTGAACGACGCAGCCATCGCACGCTGCGTCTCGTCATTTGGCCGCGGTCTCAGCGAGCTTTCGCAGCCGTTCCATAACGTTCAGCAGCGCCCTTCCATCGTGGTACGCCGCCTTCCAGATGCGACCGTTGCCGGGAACGGTCGGATTGCCGTCCTGCCCAATCATTTCGAACACACGGTGAGATTCCGAGTCGATTTGATAATCCCTTATGAACTGCCACTGCCTTTGAAATGCTTTGAAATAAGTGTCCGTCTGCGGGCCGGATTTTTCGTGCATCAGCAGGAATGAGTTGAAACCCTCAAACTGCATCCACCACTCTTTCTGCCTGTCTTCCGGCCGGCCGAAGGTCGTCCCATCACGATAAATGCCGCCGTAGGTCTGGTTCCAGCCGTAGGCGAAGGTGTGATCGACGAGCATTTTGGCCATGCGCTCGGTTCTCGGATCGTGGCCATGGCCCAACACATCTTCTGCTTCCAGCATGAGGTACGCCGTCTCGATGTCATGGCCCTATGAATCGTGGTCTGGGATGGGCCGCCAGTTACTTGTGAAGAATTGATTCATCTCCTCTCCAGCTCTCTCGCCACAAGTCGATTCTCGGGCTCAGCGGCGTGGAATTGCCTCTCGGCTCGCTTCGCCTCGTAGTCGGCTTTCTCCACTTGCAGCGCCCAAGCACGCTCGAGGGCTTTGTTCTCAGCCCGCAACTGCTCTTGCATCTGGCCCAAAGCTTCGAGCCCCGCCGGCGCCGTGGCCTCCAGAAACGCCCGCACCACGGCTGCATCGATGCGCTTTCCTCCAATCGTTTGGGATTGTCCTGGTCGAGATCCCGCAATGTCTCGATGCGGCCAAAAACGTAGACTCCGGCGTATATAGGATTGTGCAGGGTCCTCAAAACCATGTTGTACGTCGGTTCCAGCCACACGATGGGATGCGTGCGCAACTCCACCCGGCGCACAGGATACTTCAATCCCTGTTGCTTCCACCACAAAAACACCTGCCTCCCGCTCCCCAGCTCATCCAGTTTTGCAAACACCGTCTTGATAGCTTGAGAGACAGATTCGTCGACTGTGAGAACCAGCTCATTCAGATCGTCCAGATCGTAACCCGCGGGTGGGATCGTCATCAGTTCCCCCCGGCGAGCTTTGTTCCATCGAGCGTCGATCATGCGCTGGATCGAGTGGTCAAGCTCGAGTTCGCTGACCTGGCCGCGAATCCCCAAAACCATGCGATCGGCACTCCGCTTGGGATCGTAGATCGTCTGTCCATCGGTGATGAGCGTATCCGTCCAGCGGCTGAGGCAGATCAGATTGTGCCAGTCAGGACTGTTGCGCGCCAGGCGGGAGACTTCCAGGCTCACCACGATCCCACCTTCCCCTCGGCCCACCGCGGTGATCAACTGTCCGAATCCGATGCGGGCCTCGGCCACGGCTGCGCTTTTGCCCTGGTCTTCGTCAATCACAACGATACGCTCCTTGGGCCAACCTGCTCGCTCGGCCCAGTCCACCATTTGATATTGCCTCACTCTGCCCTCGACATGGTCTCGAACTTGTCTGAGCGAAGACTGTCGTATGTATACAAAAGCTTTCCGTTCGAGATGCTCGGAGCGAATCTTGGCACTGCTTTTCTCCTTTCCGGGCTTACGCTGCACGGCCAAGGCCATGAGACGCGCGTAGATCTGAATCACTTCTCGGCGGCCTTTTTCGGGGAATCGCTGCCAAAGCGCATCCAGGGATTGCTGGCCATCCAGCGGTAGTGTTTGTTGTCGATGCATGGGCTCCTCCGCCTAAGACTTTTGAGAACCCATGCGACCATGACCACTGATGGGCGTTCAATCGCGATTGCGCAAAGTGCCGACGAGAGCCATGAGTTCGCGTAGCGCTTCGACGGTGAACACCGACGAGATCGACGGCGCCTGACCGCGTGAAGCGCCATCGGCGTTGGTCCATGCGCGGGGCATTTTCATTGGAGAACCGTCAGCAAGACGCAGGACCAGCATTCGTTTGTCGACGGCATTGAGTACTTCGAGTTCCTGATCGTATAGGGGATGGTGCCGCCGGGTCACCTTCACATACGGCGGCGAATTCTGAAGGATGAACTTAGCTCGCTTCGCTCGCAAACTTTAGGGGTAAAGGGAACAGAACACCATCTGGAACCCTCTATCCCTTTGCTCCTTTGTCCCTTGGCCCCTGGAACAAATTGAAAAATCGTGACGAAAGCCCGTTTTTTCTCAATTAGTTGTGTAATTTCCGAGACGTTTGTACTCAGTGCGTGACAGCCTACCCTCCTTCGAGGCGGCCGCAGGCAAGGAACTGCTCCACCGACCGCACCACGACGGGGCGCAATGGTCCGTGTTGGGACTCGAAGCGCTCTTCATAAGCCCGAACATAGCTGTCGAAGTGGTTCTCAAACAGCTGGTACAGGAGCCTGGGCACGGTTGATCCGCAAAGTCTGGTCAGCAGATCCGCTCGTGTGCCCGAGATGTTCCGGCCTATTATGCATCATCAGTTCCATCGAAAACTCCTCGGTCATCGAAAAAATCCTGCGCCATCTCAAGCTTTGGGATCCGCCCGAGCGTCCCCCTCCGCCCCGCGCTTCAACAACACTAGAATATGACGCGGATTTTCTTGCCTGGCAGGCTGCCGGCCGGCTGTTTGATGGCATCGACTGAAGCTTGCGGCGCCTTGCACCGATGGCTATGGCAAAACGGAACCGGGCTGCAACGAGAATGGTGTGCCCCGCCACCGACTGAAAAAGGGTGAGGAGGAGCGTCCCCTGAGCTCGGGGGACGCTCCTCCTCACCCTTTTAGCCGATTGGGTCCCCGGGCTTCGGGAAAACTCTCGACCTTACTTGCCGGGTGGGATAATTCCGGATGATTTCCACCCCAGCCGGTGCTATTCTCGTCACACCAGGAAAAAGCGAACTACTACCTTTCACATGAGAGAGTCCGAGCCTGCTTCGATAGCGATACAACGAGACACGCCCCCCAGGGGTCAGCGTTCGGAGACGGTCAAGACATGGAGGGAATGTCATGAAGAACAACCCGCTCACGCTCGCCAAGTGCCTTCAATTGGCTTCGTTGCCAGCGCTGGTACTTGCCATCTGTATCCCCGACACCGGAGCCGCCCAGGCCGTTCATCAGGCCGCCGGAACATGGAACATCACGGTTTCTGGTTCCTATCAGTTCGAACTCCAACTGCGTCAATCCGGTCAGACCATCGAGGGGACCATGAGGCGCACGAACGGCACCGAGCCCATCGACGCGGTCTCAGGCACGGTGGGAACCGATGGTTCCGTCACGTTCACGCGTACCCGCGCCCCAAACGAATGGCGCCAAACCTATACCGGCAATATCAAGGCTCAGGGCGGAACCCTGCACATGAATGGTGACTGGGCACACAACGGAAATCCAATGGGCGCATGGCATGCGGAGCAAACCGGGCGCATCGGGCTCGTTGGGGCCGGAAAGCGGCAATCCACCGTGATGGCGATCATCGACAAAAAGTGCATTCCGCGTGATGCCCCATTCACCGTACCCGCCGGGCAGACTGCAACCAATTTCAGATTCGCCGGCTTGTCCTCAGGCACGAATTGCACGACGGGCGGGCGCGTTGCGAACCCGGCATGGGGGATAAGTTCAGGCGGCGAGACGAGGACTGGAAACGCCTTCTATTACAACCAGAATGACAACGGCACGATCCATGAAATCACCAATGGGTTGCCCGGGCGCCTTGCAGACCTTGTTCTCGGGCCAGGTCAGTACGCGGTCCATGTGGATGGTGGTATCGATGCCCACGTGTCGGTGACCTTTGATCTGGTCGCCGCCATTCCCGGAGGCGGAGGTGTGGCCGGAGGCGGAGGCGGGCTCGTTGGGGCTGGAAACCGGCAATCCACCGTGAGGGCGATCATCGACAAAAAGTGCATTCCGCGTGATGCCCCATTCACCGTACCCGCCGGGCAGACTGCAACCAGTTTCAGATTCGCCGGCTTGTCCTCAGGCACGCATTGCACGACGGGCGGGCGCGTTGCGAACCCGGCATGGGGGATAAGTTCAGGCGGCGAGACGAGGACTGGAAACGCCTTCTATTACAACCAGAATGACAACGGCACGGTCCATGAAATCACCAATGGGATGCCCGGGCGCCTTGCAGACCTTGTTCTCGGGCCAGGTCAGTACGCGGTCCATGTGGATGGCGGTATCGATGCCCACGTGTCGGTGACCTTTGTTCTGGTCGCGGCCATTCCCGGAGGCGGAGGTGTGGCCGGAGGCGGTGGGCCCGCGGGCACCCCTCCTGCGGCTGACGGCGAATTGATTCGTCAGAGCGGAACTCAGCCGATATATGTTATCGAAAAAGGCATACGGCGCTGGATACCCGATATGGAAACATTCAATGCCAGGGGCTATTCCTTGGGGGCCGTTAAGGATATCAGTTTTCAAGAGATACGTTCCGTTCCTGTAGGACAACCGATATCCTCTGTGAAGAGTGGAGGCGCGTCCACTGCGGATAAACCGGCGCCCGGTGGGACATTTTTGCCACAACCGGGAATATATCGTGGTGATGGTGATGCAGGCAGTTGGAGGTTGACCGATGTGACCTCCACGTCGATCAGCATCGCCTGGTGGGATACAAACGTGAATTATCCCCCTAGCCCCAAGACCTCGAAATATTTCGGTCGCGGTACTCTCACACCGCTCGGTGGCGGGCTTTGGCGGATGCGTGGCAAGGACCAGCCGGGTTTTTCCGGTGTCATGGAAGTCGAGGGTGAGTTTCGCGTCTTGTCTCCTACGTCAGTGGTCCAGGTGCGGTGGCGGTGGTGGAAAATTGGCACCGCACGCCCGCCAAACGACCAGGCGTGGCAAGACACCGGTTATCATGTGCGAAACCTGGTTCAGAAGTAAGCTACAATCAACATCAAGGACGACCGGAGTCACGTCTAATATCATAGCATGCCGCCATCACCGTTTCCTCCTGGCAGCAGTTGCCCTGCGCACGGTCCTGCCGGCTCGTACGCGTAGAGCGCGTAGAGCGACTGGGTAGAGTGGAGAACAGACTCTGTGGCAGGCGGCGTGGCCAGCGCAGAGTCGAGGAAGGAACAATGAACAAGGACGGACTGGAAATCACCGTCAAGCTCTACAGCAGCCGCATGATCGCGGTGACCCAGGAGGCCGACGAACAGTTCAGGGTCGGCGAGCGGGTGCGAGTGCTTTCTGGCGGTGGCGCGACGCGTGTTTCCTGTTAGGTCTTTTTTCGGGTGAGCGGCCCCTGGAACCCACGACGAGGCCGGTCAGGAGGAGGAAGCCGGCCGAAAGACAGCAAACGAAATGTGTCGGCATGGTCGGAATGTTACCGTTGCCGCGTTTCGCGAGGAAAATACCGCACCCCACGACTCCCGATCCATTTGTCTGTGACGCGTTCCAAGGGATAGAATCCCTGCAATTGTCGATCGGAAGCGAAGAAGATGACCTGTGTCCGCGAGGACTATCCTGGCTCCAGGGTCAAACCGGACATCTCCAAGGGCATGCCGTTCGTCAAAGAGCGGACGAAAGAGAAGGAGTGAGCGCATGACATACCCCAGCCCGGCGGTGGAAGTCTCGCGGCGGCTGTTCCTGATCCTCGGGATCGCGGTGGCTGCGTGGCTCGGGTGGCTTACCGACCTGCGGCCGTATGTGTCCGTGTCGCGCCCGGAGCGTCCGGCGACGGCGAACGCTTCGGGCCCCAGCGCTAGTGCGCCGCAGCCTGACGCGCTCGTTCGGCAGCCGCGTGCTCAGGAACCGAAGCCGATGCTGACGGTGAGCGGACCGGCGTGGGACACTTTCTTCTCCCATGTCGATCAGAGCTTTGTCGCGAACCTCCCTGTCGCCGGGTGGGAGCATCGCATCAGGTCGGCCGATCTCAAGGACGCCCGGAAAAAGAACGCCAGCCGTGGCGCGATGACCGAGCAACAGCGTGGCGGATAGCCGAAATAAGCGCGTTTTCGGGTCGGAGTCCGGCTATGACGGCTGGTCCAACTTCCGATTTGGGGCATTATGTTAACTTCCCCCGGCTGCTCCAAAGCTCCCAAACTCGAATGATACAGCGGAATCGTGTTGAGAGGGGGGAATTTGCTTATAGCTCCGCCATCCGGCAGGACTGCCTTTCGGTGTGTGGTAGCTGCTCAAGAGATTTGTAGTTCGTCTACATCGCCCAGCGCTGCGGAGGCGATCGGCGGTGGCCTTGAAGGCAGACCGGGGCAATCCAAAATCTTGCGGATCGCCTCGGGCGGTTATGTTATTTCCTCAATTATGTTGTCTCGATCGGGTTCGCCCTCGAATCTACTTGGCTTCTTTCTGATTGACCTAACATAAAGGAGCCCCATTTCATGGTTGGAAATCTTTCAAAGGAGATCCAATCATGTTTGAACAACTCTTCAAAAAAGTGTTTACAATCACCCGCCACAAAGCAGCACCCTTTCCCGTCGAACGCGAACGTTATTTGGAGCACCATGCAAAGCAAGGCTATCCGGACAAGCATCTCAGACAGTTGTCTGGGATGCTTCTTCGCATCGTCCACGAATTGAAGGATTACCCCGATCTGAAGGTAGGCGATGAGCAAATCCGAGCTGCGGCTCAACGCGTGACTCGAAGACACCGCGGCTTTCCAAAGATCCGGGAAATTCGGACATTCCGCAAGATATTTGCGAGAGAGGCGAAGCGTTGGTTGCGCTTTTGGGGGCGGTTCCAAGAATCCGGTGTAAACCCATTGCCATTCGCCGACTTGCTCGATGACTTCACTTCCTGGATGGAGCATGAACGGGGATTATCTCCGGCGACAATTAAAAATCGGCGCTGGCACATTGCGAGTTTTCTGCGCTGGTTTGGTGAACAACGACGTTCCATCTCTTCTGTCCGTCTGGCCGATATCGATGCTTATCAGGCTGCCTGTAATACCAGAGGCCTGTCGTGCATCGCGATCAAAATTCATACGAACGCCATTCGCGCGTTCCTGAGGCACGCGGGTTCCCGGGAATGGTACTCCTCTTCGATCGCTGATGGCATTGAAGGTCCTCGAATCTATGCTCACGAAAACCTTCCCTCGGGCCCGTCCTGGGACGAAATTGAGCGCCTGGCTTCGAGCTTGGATACGGATAAGCCAGCGGATATTCGTAACCGGGCGATCACCATGTTATTTGCAATCTATGGTCTTCGCGCCTCGGAGGTTTCAAGGTTGCGTCTCGAGGATATCGACTGGGAACATGATCAAGTAGTGGTGCCGCGGTACAAACAGCGGCATTCACAACCATATCCTCTCGTGCCCGCGGTAGGGAACGCTATCGTCCGCTATCTGAAAGAGGTTCGACCTGAATGCAGATACCGAGAATTATTCATAACGTTACTGGCTCCGCGGCGGCCAATGTCTTGCGTGGGCCTCCATTCGGCAGTTGCCCGCCCGATGCAGCGTCTGGGAATAACCTATAGGGATTTTTATCTTGGGCATGAGGGGAAGGAGACAGGAAACAGCCTGTGACGGGGTGGAGAATGAGGTGATTTCAGACAATCAAGCGGGCGGGATGCGAGGCAACCGCTGCATCTCGCATGGGCGAGGTCGGGCTATTAATCGGAAAGTGCGGCGCGCCGGGGCGGCGCGCGCGGTTCGAAGGGATCTCGGGCCTTGCAGCGCTCGCTCTCGAGATGCCGCAGGATTCGATCAACCACGCGTGCATCAGTAATAACGGAGACAATCTTCATCTCAGCGCCACAGGAACACAGCATGGGATCTACTTCAAAAATCTTGGCAAGCAGGCGCGCCCATGTGCGGCGAGCATCTTTGGTGAACTCCGAGTCCGCGTCGGCCCTGGGGGATTGTGCTGTGGGACCGGCGAAATCTTGCGTCACTCTGGCGGTTACTCTCGACCGGTTGCTATAGGCTCCATACGAGCGTCGGGTATGTTGGCGGGGATCGGGGATGTGCGTGCATCCGGTGAATCCACTCCAGCGGATCCAGAACGATCGAGGTTTGGCCTGTGCGGGGATCGGGCGGGGTCTGCAGTAGGAGGGAGCCAACTATCCTTCATGCAGGAGGTAGTTTGTCTCGTTGCCGTCGAAAGGGACTCTTTCCAATCGCCCAGAAGAAAATCAGTGTGATTTTGGGCCGTTTCGGGCGGGCCCGAAGTTTCGTTTGTGGTGAAATAGCCTGAATCCATCCGGAGGTGCCTGACCTGGCAGCGATGTCGGTTCAATTTTCGCTCGTTCGTGAATAATCCGGGTGGCAGATTTGTTGATGATTGCCTCACTGATGGTGAAAAATCGATTAGATGGGAATACGTAAACATAAGAAACGAAGGATCTCTCACTGGTCAAATCCTGGGTGAATTAAAAAGAGGCAGCGCAGTCACGATACTGGAGAAGGGAAAAGAAGACATTATTGACTCCATGCCAGGTGTTTGGCTTAAAATCAAGTACAAAGGAGAAAATGTTGGTTGGATATGGGGAGCCTCGATTTACTGCGACAGGCAGTTCAAGTAAATGGTGCCTTCACATTCGATTGTACGGACCCTTCTGGGCTGTAATACCCTACGGCGTCGTAATTGGGTTGGTTGAACCGTAATGGTTTCGATTTGGCCTGGTGGATATTAACGGGACGCGGAATTTATGCAACTTCACTACGACGAGGACCGATAGGTGATTTTGCCGCGGTCTGAAATCCCAGCCTCCCATTAGCTAATCCCGCCGCGGCCGAAGCACGACGTTGGGCGTGCGAGGGTCGTCGATTTCCAGGATGAACTGCTTGAGGAAGCTTCGGCCGAGGAGCCCGTCGATGCCCGTATCGGTGTGCGGGTAGACGATCCCTTCTATGTTCTCAGCCCTGACGCCAAGCGCAGACAGCCAGGGAAACTGGACCTACCTATAGGGATTTTTATCTTGGGCATGAGGGGAAGGAGGCGGGAAACAGCCCGTGACGGGGTGGAGAGTAAGGTGGTTTCAGACGATCAAGGGGGAGAGGCGGAGAATCGCCGGGCTGCGATCATGTAACGCGCCGCGATATTCTCCGCTGATGTTCTCACGATAATTCTCTGCTGGTTTCGCACGCTGATTGCCCACAAAGTGCATGTGTATAAGAAGTCTGTTTGCGGGCGGGATAGGATACTTGTCTGTGTAGGCGTGTGTGTATCCTATCCCTGGCGTTCTGCTGGGATAAGGAGGGTTCCGCCAGACCGGACAGATCTGGTGGGGCGACTGAGCGCGAAGTCAGCTTCCGTCGCGTCAGCCCTCGAGCCCCGTTCACCACGAGGCAGGTTCTGCCGCCGGCGTGACCCGGCGGCAAACTTGTAGAAGTCATATGGACAATCGATAATGCCCGTTGTCCCGAACGACATGGCCCTCTTCGCACGCGCGGCTGATCGCCAGCTGAGCGGTGCGCTTTGAGCAGGTGGTGAGAGTCATGATTCTGTAACGTAGTTCGTTATATCCCGCCTGTTTTCCAATGGCCGCTAGAGCTTCTTGAACGTCGCTGGTTTCCACCTTCCTTCGCGGGGTGGAGGAGTCCAGAAGCTGGTCAGACGAAGTAAACCACAGGGTGCGGGAATCGAGGCATAGGAGCTTCGGCTGTGGAGAGGCTGCATAGCGGAACTGGAAGCGGAGCTCGATGTTATTGAGTTGGGGTGAGGGACGGGTAAGGAGCATATAACTGTCTCCGACAGCATGAAGTGCGCTGGAGCCTCGGAAGGCGCTGCCGATTTCATAGCGGCTTACCGACTTGCGCACGTGACCCGTGATGGGGTCGCATCTGTAGAATTGAGTTTCCAGATTAGAACTCCGTCCCCCTGCCACGCTGAACTACTAAGCTGAACGCGTCCCTCAACTGCGGCAGGCATCGATTTGCGGATGAGTCTCTAATCTAGAAACTTCATTCTACAGATGCGACCCCACTCCCCAGAGTGTCTTGTTTGTATGAAGGAATAGCTTGAATATGCATACGTACGCGTTTATTGCGCCTATCTGGGATAAGTGCACATCATGTACCTCCGAACCACCAAGGCCAAGCGCCCCGACGGCAAAACCGATGAGTACATCCGCCTCGTCGAATCCTACTGGAACGACGCTAGCCCCCGCCATCGCGTCGTCTGCATTGCCAGGGCACCGTCCGATTTTGCTATAAGAATGCGAACGGCAGGCCGATCAGCCATTTTTCATACAGGCGCGGAGTAATATCATTATTGATCACCACTCCGACACGTGCGCCACATTCCGCCACGAAATCACGTAACGCTCTCAGCTCGCGCGCCGGCACGGTCGCAGTGTGTTTAATCTCGAAGGCCACCAAACCGAAGTTCCCCTCCAGCACCAGATCAACCTCGGCCCCGCCGCCGGTCCGGTAATAACTGAACTCGTGGGCCATTCCGTGTGCATTCAACTGGCGCAAAATTTCCTCCACGACCATTCCCTCCCACGAGGCGCCCATCTGCGGGTGGCTCAAGAGCGCATCCAAATCCGGAATGCGTAGCAGTGCATGCAGCAAGCCTGTATCTCTCAAATAGCCGCGTGGATGCTTGACCGTTCGCTTGAGCGTATCCTTCGCCCACGCCGGTACGGCACGCCAAAGAAATGTGCCATGGGCGATATCGAAGTAATCCCTCGCCGTGGGCTGAGAAACCCCCAGTGCCCGCGCGATTTCCGAGTAGGTCAGAATGCGTCCTGACAATCCGCCAAGCAATTCCAGGAAACGCCGGAACCTTAAATCATCCAGCCCGGGAAACAGCCGTTTCACGTCCCGGTTCAGATAGCTCTGCATGTATTGTTCGATCCATTGTGCACGGAATGCTTCCGCAGCCCGCAGCCAGGGTTCCGGGTAACCGCCTCGGAACCAGTAATCGTGCGCCAGCGCCAGATCGCCCCGCGGTTTCAGCCCGGACACCAGCGCCTGCGCCCCTGCCTTGCGATCCTGCAGCCTGCTGAGAAATGTGTCCCGGCCCGTCGTTGCAGTGACCTCCTCCCACGAAAACGGCGCCATTTCGATTACTGCGATCCGTCCCGCAAGGCTTTCAGATACGGACCGCAACAGCGTGGGTGAACTCGAACCGGTAATCACGTAACGCCCGCGTTCCGCCCGCAGTCCATCAATAGCTACCCTCAGGGCGGGGAAGATCTCGGGAAGGATTTGGGCTTCGTCGATGGCGATATGCCGCGGATTCAGCCGCAAGAACGTGTCAGGATCGCGTGACACGACCTGGTAGTCGGCCCGTCGTTCCAGGTCGTAGCGTTTCCAGTCCGCGGGCAGCGTCTCCAGGAGCGTGGTCTTGCCGCATTGCCGCACGCCGATGAGGGCGACACAAGGGAACTCTTCCAGATAGGATCGCAGCAGGTCCTCGTAGGCTCGCTTCATACCAAGCATTTTCAAACGTAATGTTTGATATTGCAAGGTAAAATGCACCGGTTGCCATGGGAAAACCTGGAGGAACCCGATCGCCATCCTCCAGGGCCATTCCCGATGCATGCAAATATTGAACGTCGAACCCAGGCATTACTCGCCTGGGATGGCCACATGCGAACTTAGCTCGCTTCGCTCGCAAACTTTAGGGGCAAAGGGGCAAAGGGAAAGCGAGATCAGGGCTTGGCGCTGATCTTGGCCTTGAGGCTTCGAATGAGCGCATCCAGCATCCTTTCCACTTCGGCATGCAACG
>Ga0315277_10008913_pt1 | contig 12854 bp, 10 predicted proteins | sample YL17G05_15_MG_FD_203695 | JGI IMG/M metagenome (GOLD analysis project Ga0315277, IMG submission 203695) | Sediment microbial communities from Yellowstone Lake, YNP, Wyoming, USA - YL17G05_15 | ecosystem: Environmental > Aquatic > Freshwater > Lake > Sediment | place: USA: Wyoming | collected...
CAGTCGGATTAAATCATGCCTTGTTCGTGGTCACGGTGGGCTTTTTCGGTCCGGATAAGCTGGGAATGATCTACCATGCTATACACCTGGCAGTACGTGACCTGCAAACCATCCTGGCGAATAACGCTGCAGAAGAGGAAGCTGGGAAGACTGAAACAAAGAAGCTGCAGGCCGAATTACAATCAGAAATCACTGTTGACCAGGAGATACTGGCAGGGGTTGAAGATATGTTCTCTAAAACCTCGAAAACCGATAGCGCCAGACAGGCGGACGGCTTTTGGGAAACTTTAGCCGATACGGATGCCCTGGCAGGGGGGCGTGGTAAAGACGTGCTCTCATATGACCAGGCGCGTGATCTTGGGCTGGCACCGGACGAAGATAAGGGTGCTTGAGCATCAATCCGAAGTTTAGCCCCTCTCGCGAGGAATAGCTCGAAAATATGATAAAATACCAGACGCCCTGAAAACCGGGCGTCAAATTTGGGGCATGGTGCAATGGCAGCACAGCAGACTTTGGATCTGTTTATTCTGGTTCGAGCCCGGATGCCCCAGCTAGTACGCATAGATGACATCTGGTATGATTAACGCAAGGTTCCCTGGGTTTTACTGCAATTGCCGCTGAAACCCACCCGACTTTGCGTTTTTGCTATCTTGGAGGGACGATGAAGCTTTTCACAGTTATCCTTGCCGCCGGGCAGGGCACGCGCATGAAATCCAACCTACCCAAAGTGCTCCACAGGTTGCTCGGGAAACCCATGGCCTGGTACGCCCTGGAAGCTGCCCGGCAGGTCACCAGCGAGAAGCCCGTGATGGTAATCGGGCACGGTGCAGTCCAGGTACGCCAGGTTCTAGGAGACCAGGCTGATTATGTGCTCCAGGAGCCGCGGCTTGGCACCGGGCACGCCGTGATGCAAGCTGAGCCATTGCTCAGTAGTAAAAGTGACCTGGTGCTGGTGACCTATGCCGATATGCCCCTACTTTCTGGGGAAACGCTGGCTAGGTTGGTGGAGAAGGCGCAGTCGCATAGTGGTCCAATTAGCATGCTGACGGTGACTACCGATGAGACGCGCGGCTTTGGGCGCATCCTGCGTGACCCAGCCGGGCTGGTGAGCGGTATCGTGGAAGAGGCACAGGCTACCCCTGATCAGATGGGCATCCATGAGCTCAACCCGGGGGTGTATTGCTTCCGCGCCAGCTGGCTATGGCCGGCATTAAAGCGTATCCAGCTTTCCCCCAAGGGTGAATATTACCTGACCGACCTGGTGGGCATGGCAGTGGCAGAGGGGCAGGCGGTCGAAACCATGAGTGTGGAAGACCCAAATGAGATGATCGGCATCAATACACGCCTGCATCTGGCACAAGCAGAAGCCTTGCTGCGCATGCGTATCAACCGCCAGTGGATGTTGGCAGGTGTGACCATGGTCGACCCAGCCAGCACGTACATTGAGCCAGGGGTCACACTGGGGCAGGATACCATCCTGTGGCCCGGCACCTACCTGCAAGGCAGCACTCAAATTGGGGTTGACTGTGTCATTGGCCCTAATACCATCATTATAGACACCAAAGTGGGGGATGGCTGCACACTCCTGGCGTCAGTGTTGGAATATGCGCTGATCGAGGACCATGTGGAGATGGGTCCGTACTGTCACCTGCGCAAAGGGGCCCACCTTTCCACGGGCGTGCATATGGGCAACTTCGGCGAGGTGAAGAACTCCACACTCGGGCCAGGCACCAAGATGGGGCATTTCTCATACATGGGAGATGCGCAGGTGGGTGCCGATGTGAACATCGGCGCGGGTACCATCACTTGCAACTTTGACGGTGTGCACAAAAACCCAACGGAGATCGGCGAAGGCGCCTTTATCGGCTCAGACACGATGCTGGTGGCACCGGTGAAGGTGGGAGCCGGCGCCAAAACCGGGGCGGGTGCGGTGGTCACCAAGGACATTCCACCCAACTCACTGGCAGTGGGTGTGCCTGCCCGAGTGATCAAAGAGCTTAAAAAGTGAGCCATTCCCTGATTGTCCTGGGACTGCTGGTGCTGTTATGCCTGGACCTGTTCACCATCGCCTTCAGGAGTGCGCTCTTGAATGCCAGCCTGGCGCGCCTGCTGGCTCTCCGGGAGGAGATGGAGGCGAAGGTCAACCGGGCAGTCAATCTGCTGCATGCTCCACAGGAATGGCTGGCAGCCAGTAATCTACTCCAGCTCCTGACCCGTTTTTTAGGTGCCAGCCTGCTGTTGGCTTTATTCTTCCCCAAAGAATTGACGTTTTCCTCTATGCTGATGATGCTAGGGATTCTGCTTCTGGCGGCGGCAGTCGTTTTCTGGCTGGAATGGGCAGTGGAAGTTGCCATTACTCACCATCCTGAAACCTGGGCGATGCGACTGGCACCTTATGTGCGTTCCCTGACGGTGATTCTCTCGCCTTTGCTGGTGCTGCCCCTGGCTATCGGGCGGCGTAAAGGCGAAGCCCAAGAACCGGTGAGCACCGTCACTGAAGCGGAGCTGAAGAGCATGGTGGATGCCGGGCACGAGGGCGGTGTGCTGGAGGGGGATGAACGCCAGATGATCTATTCGATCTTCGAGCTGGGAGACACGCTGGTGCGTGAGATCATGCTTCCCCGCATCTACATCAACGCTCTGGAGGTCTCCACCCCCCTCGCGGAGGCGGTCGATGCGTTGGTCAAGTCGGGTCATTCCCGCATGCCGGTGTATGCTGAGTCGGTGGATAACATCCTGGGTCTGCTGTATGCAAAAGACCTGCTGCGGGTGTGGAACCAAGTGTTAGCGGGGAACCAAGCGTTAGCGGGGCGCCAGGGGGAGCAGATCGATTCCCTGCGCAGCTTGCTGCGCCCGGCTACTTTTGTGCCCGAGGCCAAGAAGGTGGATGAGCTACTGGAGGAGATGCAGGCAGGGCACGTGCACATGGCGATGGTAGTGGATGAGTATGGTGGTATTGCCGGATTGGTCACGCTGGAGGACATCTTCGAGGAGATCGTGGGTGAGATTCAGGATGAGTATGATCAGAGCGAAGAAGCACCTTACATTCTGGTGGGGGAGGGTGAGTATGTCTTTCAAGGTAAGGTGGATCTGAGAGATTTTAATGAAGTGATGGGTAGCCAATTGCCCACTGAAGAGACCGAAACGCTAGGTGGGTTCATTTATGAGCAGGTGGGGCGTGTGCCTTCCAGCGGAGAGAACCTGCAGGTGGGTGATATCAGCTTGACGATCGAGCAGGTCACCGGACGGCGCATCCGCAAGGTGAGGGCCAAGAAGCAACCTACAGAGACGCAGGAAGTGAGGCAGGATGAAGACGATGCTGACAAATGAGTTACGTGCCAGGTTGGTCCAGTTGGCGCTGGAAGCACGTGAGCGGGCATACGCGCCATATTCGAATTACCGGGTGGGAGCGGCTGCTCTGACGCCATCAGGAAGGTTCTTCACGGGTGCCAATGTTGAGAGCGCGGCTTACCCCACCAGCATGTGTGCCGAGCGAGTGGCGGTCTTCAAGGCCGTGTCTGAAGGGGAGCGCGAGTTCGTAGCGCTGGCGGTGGTCACGAGCAATGGTGGCACGCCCTGCGGGGCCTGCCGGCAGGTGATGGCAGAGTTTGGGCTGGACACGGTGGTACTGATCGCTGACGCGGAGGGCAACCTGAGACAGGAAGCCCGGCTCTCGGAGTTATTGCCCGGTGCGTTCGGTCCGGGGGATCTGGGGAAATAATAAAGTTTCGACATAATTTGCCACAGATTTACACAGATGGTACGCATAAAGAGCGCCCTCCAACACCGATTTTTATATTTTTTATAGTTCAGCTTGACAGACACTTAACGAGGAAATTGTTTCGCGAAAACTCCAAACTTAACATCGCTCGGTTAGTACCCTCGCGATGCTGCGGATAAAGAACATCCTTGCAATCGCATTCAATTGGAAACCAGTGATTAGTACTTTGTGGTTGGGAATTAGGACGACAGAAAAAATCACCCGATACAGATTAGTAATCAGTATTACAGAAAAAACTGATCGGTAGATGTTAGTGGACATGGTTGGAATTGAGGGAGGAGAAAATATTATTTAATAAAAAAAAGTGAAAACGAAGAGGAACGGACCTTATTTAGTGGATGGATTGAATGTTACGTAGAATGCAGGAGGGATAAGGGGGATAGTCTTGGGAATAGTTGCCCGACAATATTATAGCACATTAGTTCTAGTTCTGCAAGGGGTTTACGGAAAACCACCGATATTTTAAGATTTCTCATATTGAAAAGCCTATCAATGGATTATCTAACGGATACCGATAAAATCACTCGGTACAGGTTAGTAGATAGCCCCCTCCAGCCTCCCCTCTACCGAATCAAATCATTCGGGATTGGGATTGCACCAAAATCCCAGTACCCTAACGGGTACTGTAGAGCGGGATTTAGGGGAGGAGAGGTCGGTACAGGGTAGCGAATCATGTGATTTTCTGTAGAGACGTCCCGCCGGGGCGTCTCTACAGTTTTAAACAATCTCAGATTCATGAAACAGGCAAGTAAGCTAACGAAAGTACAATAGAAACAGAAATCTTACTTTCATCGAAAACTACTTCTCATGTCAAATTGGGTTTGTTTCGGTTTATCTCATTTTATGGCAGCGAAGTCAGATATTGACAGGGAACGGAGTAATCCCAACCTTCGGGATACTGGTCGGGGTCAAAAAACTGGTGCTGACCGGCAAAAAAGACAGGCACCAAATGTCCCGCCGACGGGTCCCACTCAAAAATGTAATGGCCAATATCATGAAAAACCATGCCATATCCGGGAATGGTAATCTTCATGACAATCCCCGAGGCCTGGTTACTACCATTCGGTTTGATAAAATTCGTCCAGTGCTCGTTTTCGTAGTAAATTACCTTATCGGGCTCTTCTTGCAGGTAGAGCTTGCCTGTCATTATGACCTGTTCCCGCAGCATAAAGAACTCGCCGTCCTGAGTATACCAATTGGTGTCATCCCCGTGGATGGCATAATCCTCTATTAATATTTGGCCATTTGCGCAGGTGTACGCCTCCCATATGTCCGAGAAATCCCACGATGATTCTTCCTTGCTGTTTGCTGAGGCACGCATGGTGAAAGATCCGAGCAGTGCAGCAATTATGATTGCCATCAATGTAAATTTCAAATAGCGGTTCATATCACTCCTTTGGTTAATAACGAGTTTGTTTTTGGAAGATCTACGACTCAATCCATCCTTTTTATTTTCCTTTCGGGTGAAATATTTCCGAGTAGAACCAGGATATTATCTCCAGGTAGGTTCCTTAGGTAATCCTCCCAACATTGTCCCAGGCTTGATAAGTTCTCTATATACGGTTTTCCCCGGGAAACTGTAAGCTTATGATTGCCTCCTTTCTCATGTTTCCAGAAACATTAATTAGCTAAGGTTATCGACTGGATAAGTAATATTCTTCATAGTTAAGGCGTCTGGAAAATTCGACTTCAGGAACATTACTTGAAAAGCACTTTAATTCATCCACCTGCGTTTTGTTGCAATTGATCCATTAATAAATCAAGAAACCGATAAAATAACGGACAAGATAAATAAATAGCCGCTGACAAGAGACTGCCAGCGGCTTAGATGGATTACCTTTATGTATCAAGCCATGTTCTCTGACTTGATACCGCGTTCTTTGAAAAAGCTATGAATAATTTGAACCTATATTATAACATTAATAGTCTTTAATGCAGTGTATTCAGTGGGCTGCTTCACTCTTTCATGAAATATTTGACATTATAAGAAGCTTGATTTAATGTTACGCTTGCAGGCTCGAGCCTGCCATCAGTAAACCCAGCTCGGCCCGCGTGGCTTTGTCGGCGTCCATAGTGGCGACGATATGTCCATGGTACATCACGGCGATGCGGTCGGAGAGGGAGGTGATCTCATCCAGCTCGGCTGAGACAAGCAACACAGCGATCCCACGGTCGCGCATCTCCACAATCTGGCGATGGATGTACTCGATGGAGCCCACATCCAGACCACGGGTGGGCTGGTTGGCGATGAGCAGCTGGATGGGGCGGCTGAGCTCGCGGGCGACGATGGCTTTTTGCTGGTTACCACCGGATAGGTTTTTAGCAGGCAGGAGCGGGCTGGGGGTACGAATGTCAAAGCGCTCGATGAGTTCGACGGCGTTCTTCAGCACAGCACCTAAATCGCGTTGTAATCCTCTGGCAAAAGGCGGCTGGTAGTAGGTGCACAGCACTTCGTTATCAGCAATGGTGTATGCCAGCACCAACCCATGCTTGTGACGGTCTTCAGGGATATGCGCCTGCCCGGCTTCCACGTTGAGGCGCGGGCTCAGCTCGGGGATCTCTTTGCCACCCAGCACCACCTTGCCGGATTTACGCTGGCGCAGACCAGTGAGGGCTTCGACCAACTCGGTCTGACCATTACCCTGCACACCGGCAATGCCCAGAATCTCGCCGGCGCACACCTGGAAGCCAAGTGTGCACACGCACTCCACGCCGCGCTCATCGATAATCGTCAAATCTTCCACCTCCAGGACGACCTGGGCAGGCTTGGCGGGACCTTTCTCCACCTGCAGCAGCACCTCACGCCCGACCATCATGGCAGCCAGCTTGTGCTCGTCAGATTCGGCGGGTGTGGTAGTGCCAACGACCTGACCACGACGCATGACAGTGATGCGGTCTGCCACTGCCAGCACCTCTTTGAGCTTGTGGGTGATGAATACAATTGAAACGCCGCGCTCAGTGAGCTGGCGCATAATACGGAACAGGTCATCCACTTCCTGGGGGGTGAGCACGGCAGTGGGCTCATCCAATACCAGGATCTTGGCGTGGCGGTAGAGGGCCTTGATGATCTCAACACGCTGCTGCACGCCCACCGGCAAGTCTTCGACGATGGCATCGGGGTTCGCTTCCAGTCCGTGTTCTTCAGCGAGTTGTTTAATCTTCTGGCTGGCTGTTTTTATATCCAGCGTGGGACCACGCGTGATTTCCTGCCCCAGGATGACATTCTCAGCTACGCTGAAAACGGGCACGAGCATGAAGTGCTGGTGGACCATGCCGATGCCCATTTGGATGGCATCGTTGGGAGTGCGGATTTGGACGGGGCGAAGTCCGCCGTCACCATTGATGCTGGAGATGAGGATCTCGCCTTCATCCGGGCTGTACAAGCCGTAGATGATATTCATCAGGGTGGTTTTGCCGGCACCGTTCTCGCCCAGCAGGGCATGGATCTCACCCTTACGCAGGTCGAAGTTGACCCGGTCGTTAGCCAGCACACCCGGGAAGTGTTTGGTGATATTGCGGACTTCCAGTACAATCTCGTCGCTCATAACAGCTTATTCCTTCTCGTACGGGACGCCATCTGCAGCCGGCGGGCGGGCACGTCCACCCACACCAGCCAGCACGATGATGGTCAGCAAATAAGGCAACATACCGATGAATTGGTGGGGCACATTCAACCCACCAAATTGGAGCTGGGTCTGGACTGCGGAAGCCAGACCAAAGAGCAAGGCGGCGCCCCAGGCTCCAAGTGGGGTCCACCTACCAAAGATCATACAAGCCAGGGCAACGAAACCGCGCCCGTTGGTCATGGCACGTTCGAATGAGCCGACGGATTCAAGGGTGAGGAAGGCACCTGCCAGTCCGGCAATCCCGCCACCGATGATGACATTGGCATAGCGCATCCAGGAGACGTTGATACCGACCGTGTCGGCCGCGCGCGGGTGCTCGCCAACGGCACGCGTCCGCAACCCCCATTTGGTGTAAAACAACACGTAGTGGACGACAAAGACCAGGATGATGGCAGAATAGGTGATGGGTGGGTTCTCAAACAGCACTGATCCAATGAGTGGGATCTTAGATAGGATAGGTATGACGATGGGGTGCAGCTTACCTTGAGTGGTGAGACCAGTGGTATAAAAGTAACCCGTGAGACCCAACGCCAGGATATTAATGACTGTACCACCAATGATCTGATCGATCTTCAACGTTACTGCCATGAAACCCAGCAGGGCGCCCATGATGGCGCCGGTGAGGATGCCCGCCAGGATAGAGATCGGCAGATTACCCGTCCAGACGTTGAACAGGAAACCGATGAAGGCGGAGAGTAGCATCTGACCTTCAATACCAATATTGACTACTCCGGCACGTTCGCCCATCAAGCCACACAATGCACCCAGCACCAAGGGAGTGGAGTGGCGGACCATGGCATTCAACACAGCGCCGGTGCTGCTTGGGTCGACGATAAATCTCCACAGGATGATGGCCAATATGATCATCCCAAGGGTCAAAAAAGCCCAATAACGGATAAAGAAGCGTTTCCAGGGGGAATAATATGTCATGGAGTTTTGCATGCTGAGCTCCTCACTGCTTGCCCCAACCGGTGCTGAGCTTGACTTCCTCTCCGCCAACCTGGCGCATGCGTAGCAGCGTGCGTACTATAACATCCGCGGCGACGAAGAACAGGATCAGCGCCTGAATCACATCAGTAATTTCCTTGGCGACTCCTGAGGCGAACTGCATCTCGCTGGAGCCAGCTTTCATAGCGCCTACCAGGATTGCAGCCGGGATCGTACCAAAGGGGTGGGTCTTACCTAGCATGGCGACGGTAATGCCGTCGAAGCCCAGCCCAGTATTGAAGCCGGGTTGGAAGCGGCCGACCACGCCCAGAGTCTCCACGGCGCCGCCCAGGCCAGCCAAAATACCACTGATGACCATGGTCAGGATCAAAGTTTGTGCCACCTTGACGCCAGCGTAGCGGGAGGCGTGTGGATTAAGGCCTACCATGCGGATCTCGAAACCGATGGTGGTCTTATACAGCAGCCACCAGATGATGAAAGCGATCACGATGGCAATCACGAAACCCATCGGGATGCCGCCGAGGCTTGGGATTTTCGCGGCACTATCCACTACCGGGGTACGTGCCACGATGTTGCCGGGCGTGGTATCCTTCCAGGGGCCATCAGCGAAATAGTCGGTGATGTTGATGGCAATGTAGTTGAGCATGATGGTGGTGATGACTTCATGTGCGCCGCGGTAAGCTTTCAGTGCGCCCGGAATGAAGGCATACAGACCTCCTGCCATTGCACCTCCCAGCAACGCCAGAGGCATGTGGATGTAGGGTGGTAAGCCGTGAATGGCGAAACCGAGAAAAGCGGCGGTGATGGCACCCAGTAAAAGCTGCCCTTGAGCACCGATGTTGAACATACCGGCTTTGAAGGCAAAGGCGACAGCCAGACCGCTGAAGATCAGGGGGGTGGCTTTTTCGAGGGTGCGTCCCAAAGCAGTTATGGTGCCAAAGGAACCTCGCAACAGCGCCCCATAAGCCTGGATCGGATTGGCACCCGAAACAAGCAGGATGACCGCCCCAATAAGCACTGCCAGGAGCACTGCCATCACTTGCACGGCGACGGCGCGCCACACATTCTCATTGAGCAAGACATCCAAAAACGTACGCAGGAAATTGGGTCGAGAGGGGACTTTTTGCTCAGAGTCCATAGATTGTGCACTCTTTAAGTAAGCAAGTTTTTTTTTACCTGCAAGCTGGTGGCTTACGGGTAGATGGATATAATAATAACTGCTTGATTTTACCCATGAATTCAATTAGCGTAAAGTGCGCTGCGTAACTAAAAAATGCGCAATGTGTAACAAATTATCAATCAAAAACACGGCGTACTTCTAAAGTACACCGTGTTTTTGTAGGTAGAAAAAAGATTACCCGCCGGGATTGTAGCCGGTGGTGATGGTGCCATCGAGCAGACCGGCACCGATCTGGGAAATTTTATCCTTGACGGCCTGTGGGATGACACTATCAAAGTCGTGGTAGGGAGCCAGACCCGCGGCACCAAAGTAGTTGCCGGTGGGGAAGGTACCACCCTGGGCCGCCTTGATGATATCAATCACGCCCGGGGTGATGAGCTTCATGGCGCTGGAGAGCAAGCAGGGGTGTGCCTCGGGGACGGTTTCCCACTGGTCACTATCGACACCGATGCAGAACAGACCTGCGTGGCTGGCAACCTCGATCAAAGCTCCGTTGCCAGTCTTGCCACCGGCGCCGAAGACGACATCCGCGCCGTTCTGGATCGCCTGGGCAGCGGTGGTGGCACCCCACTCGGGGTCGGTGAAGGCTACATCCAAGCCACCCGGGTGGTAGGTGGAGATGATATTGATGGCGGGGTTGATGTATTTGGCACCAGCTTCATAGCCCTCTTTGAAGGCTACCACTGGGGGAACCAGGTCGGTGCCGAGTACAGCCGCGACGGTGCCGGTTTTCGTCATCTGGGCGGCCAGGGCGCCAGCCAGGAAGCCGGATTGGTCCTCATGGAAGATCAGACCAACCAGGTTGGGTAAAATTGTGCCTTGGAACTGGTCTACGCCGATGAATTTGACATTCGGGTTCGCTGTGGCAGCTTCAGCCGTGGCGGTACCCAGGGCGAAGCCTACGGTCACGATGATGTCATATTTTTTGTCGATGAACAACTGCATATTAGCGGCGTAGTCCTTGGCGTCTTTGGTCTCGACATAGTTGATGATGGCACCCATGTCAGTTTTTGCCTGCTGAACACCCGCCCAGGCTGACTGGTTGAAGGACTTGTCATCAATCTCGCCGACGTCAGTGACCAGACCCACGCACAGTACTTCAGCCTTGGCGCAGTCAGCCTCGGTCGGGGCGGCAGCCTTGCAGGCAGCCAAGAACATGGTGGCTATCATGAGGACAGCCATTACTAAAGACAACTTCTTATACATACAATTCTCCTCCTAAAGAGTTTGGGTAAAAAGGTTGGTTTTCCCGAAAGGGACACCAATAGTATAGCAAGAAGCAGCCAGATTGGCAATGGTGTGATTAATAACTTTGTTATTGGATTTATTACATATCTGTACCGTGTATATACTCCTTGCATACTCTGTCAGGGGTGGCTTTCCCCCGTGGTTAAATCCACTCCGGTATCGATAAACCCCGCCTGCAAGTCGGATAAAATCTGCTCAGCCAATCTCTGCTTGCCCGGGGTTAATTTTAATTGGTTGGTCTGGGTGAATTGAATGGGCACGACAAGTGACTGACCACCGGTTATACTGCCATCCAAGAGACCTTCCACCTGACTATGGATGAGGGGAAGTGGGTCGGTGGTCAGTGAAACGACCCAGCTTGAACGGGCAGCCTGTGGAGGGTCTCCGCGGCTGATTATATTCACTTTGGCGGTCGCCAGAATGGAGAGCATGGATTCATCACCCGCCCCGGGATAAACATATACCGTCTGGGCAGCATGGTCGACCATGTAATTGGCAGCTTCCTGCCATTCAACCGTGGAGGCGGTGGATGGCAGCTCAATATACAGCGGATACTCATAGAAGGGAGGGTGGGCTGGGCGGCATAAGCCGCAGAAATAGACCACCCCATTCAGAAAGCCCGTGCGGGCCGCGCGCCCTTCAACCGTATCGGACAAACTGATCACCCCCACACGCCAATCGGCAGAGAGCATGGCAGCGATTACGCCAGCGATGAAACCCTGCTGGTCAGCCCTATCCCCATCTGCGCCGATCGAGATTAAGTTGGGGGCAGTTTCCAACCCAGGAATACCGAGCGCCAGGAACTGCGTATCAGGAGCGGAGGCAACCAAGTCTGCCAGGCCAGGGTCTGGCGAGACAGCCACCACCAAGCGTAACGCAGGGATCAGGTCGTTTTCTGTTAACTGCTGCCTGACCTGCCAGCGCAGCCCTGCTCTGATCATGATATCGTTGAGGGTGGTCTGAAGGCTACTTACCAGGGCCTGGTCAGCTCCTGGAGCGGCCAGTAGGACCGCCATGGGTGGCTGAGGAGTGGGTGTGGGTGTGAGGGTGGGAGTTGGAGTGACGGTGGTGGTGAGGGTGGGGGAGGGGGTGAGGGTTGGTTTAGCTGTGGGGATGACGGTAGCGCAGGCAGATAGCAGCAAGCTTAAAGAGCCCAGGCAGGTGAGCAGAAAAGCAAGGGTTATATATCGGAAATTTAGCCTCAAGGAATATCGCTCCATCAATGTGGTCGGCGCGAATTGTACTACAAGGCAGAAGAATTGAGGTGACCGGTATCATCATCCGTTAAAATTCGTTGGGGTATAATAAGTTCATGATCGAGCTGAACATTCCGGGGCGTGGTTTGATCCAGCTGCAGCATCTGGTTTGTGACGTCAATGGCACCCTGGCAGTGGATGGACAGCTCCTGGATGGTGTGAAGCAAAGGTTATCTACACTGCGCGACCGCCTGACCCTGCACTTGTTGACTGCTGACACACATGGAAAGCAAGACATCATCGATCAACAGCTTGGGTTAAGGGCTGTGCACATCCAACCCGGGAACGAAGCAGAACAGAAAGAAAATTACGTGAAAAAGTTAGGCGCTGGAACGATTGTGGCGATCGGGCAGGGTGCGAACGATGCTGGAATGCTGCGGACAGCTGCCCTTGGGATCTGTGTGCTCTCACCCGAAGGGACAGCGGTGGAAACTTTAATGGAAGCTGACCTGGTCGTCTCCAATATCTATGAGGCTTTGGAAATCCTCGAAAAGCCACTCAGGATTGTAGCTACTTTACGTAAATGAGCCTACCCAAGACTGAATTTATCCCGGATGATCCTGATCTGATGCCGCCAGCGCGGCGAAGGCGGGCACGCCGGTTACTAGCCCCCCTGGAAGCAGACGAGCGCGCCATCGTGCTAGATCAGCTAAGACGGCGTACATCACCCAGTTTTGATTTCTTCCTGTTTTCCGTGATATCGGGAATCATCTTTTGTTTGGGTCTGATGCTGGATTCTCCCGCCATGTTGGTTTTGGGAGCTGTTTTTGCCCCATTGATGGCACCTGTGATCGGTCTTTCTTTGGCGACCGTGG
>Ga0315277_10008914_pt1 | contig 12853 bp, 11 predicted proteins | sample YL17G05_15_MG_FD_203695 | JGI IMG/M metagenome (GOLD analysis project Ga0315277, IMG submission 203695) | Sediment microbial communities from Yellowstone Lake, YNP, Wyoming, USA - YL17G05_15 | ecosystem: Environmental > Aquatic > Freshwater > Lake > Sediment | place: USA: Wyoming | collected...
GTGTGCCTGTCCCGTTGTGAGCGCTGCGTCGGCGAAGTGGTAACCTGATGACGCTGGGCGGGAGCTGGAAAGTCAAGAGTGGCAAAATCCCGCCGGGGCTATTGCCGCTCTCAACTTTGCCGGCCAGCTGCAGCAGTGCCTCCAGGCTTCCCCTGACCATGAGCTTCGCCCCCGGGCGCTTGCGGCCCGGCCTCGGGTCCTCGTACACCTCAATGCTGGTTGTCCTGCCCCCATGAGAGATACCACGCGTCATGTTAGGCCAACGGCCTGCGCGGTCGTGGGGTTGCGGTCGTATTCAGCCCAGCCCTGGCGCCAGGGCTGGATCGCTGCCGTCGCCTCCTGTTCCTGGTGCCGGGTCCCAGAGTCGAACTGGGGACGCCGGGGTTTTCAGTCCCGCGCTCTACCATCTGAGCTACCCCGGCACGCGGTTTCGGTCTTCAGTTAGGTATGCTATCATCTGCCGTAAGCTCTCGGCCAAGCTACGCGCCATCATGGGCCGGCGTGAGATGCTGGTAGATGGCATGGTCAGACCCTGAGTGTACGTCTTCAGCGATCTTGAGACAAAGGGCAAGCGAGGATTCGGGGTGAGTTGGGCGGGTGTTCCTGCTCCTGGGACGGAATGTGCATGTCCCTACAAGACGGCGTATCAACAGGTCCCCCTGTGGAGTTGTCCCGCGATCACTTGGTCGTCTCTGAACAGACATATCCCTATCGGTGGCCACATCTGCGTGTCGAGGACCGGTACGACCACCTGCCTCTGTCGACCGGCCGCAGGACCGCCGTGGGAGGGGTGCGGGCCTGCTCAGCGCAACTCATCCCGGCACGATATGAACCGGCGGCGAGAGGCAGGCCCGATCCGGCTGCAGCACTGTGGCCGGCAACGGAGGTAGTGTGATGGGTTGGAGCCGACACGCGATCATCGTAGGCGCGGTCCTGTTTGGCCTCTGTGCGACCGGCTTGGCGCAGGCAGAGGTGACCTTGGCCAGCCCGTTCGGAGATCACATGGTGCTGCAGCGGGAGTACCCGGCGCCGGTGTGGGGCCAGGCCGCGCCGGGGGAGAAGGTGGAGGTGACGGTGGCCGGGCAGAAAGCGGAGGGGGTGGCGGATAAGCAGGGGCAGTGGAAGGTGACTCTGCCAGCGCGGCCGGCCGGGGGGCCGTACACACTGACGGTGGCGGGGCAGAATCAGATTGAGATCAAAGACGTGCTGATTGGGGAGGTCTGGCTCGCCTCCGGGCAGTCGAACATGCAGTTCGCCCTCTCCCGCGCTAACGACGCTTCGGGGGAGGTGGCGGAGGCGGACCATCGCACGATACACTTTTTCCAAGTCTCACAGGTGATGGCGACGGAGCCGCAAACCACGTGCGAAGGCGCCTGGACGATGTGCAGCCCGGAAACGGCGGGGTCATTCTCGGCGGTGGCCTACTTCTTCGCGCGGGACCTGCAGAAGCGCTTGGGCGTGCCCATCGGCATCCTGCAGGCGGCCTGGTCGGGCAGCCCGATCCAGCCGTTCCTGGATCAGGCGACCCTGGCCGCAGACCCGGCCTATGGGCCGCTGCTCGCGCACCTCGATCGGGCGCGGAAGGACCCGCGCTTGCTCGAGGCCGAGGAATGGCCCACGGTCCCGTCGAGCGTCTACAACACGCTGATCAACCCGCTGGCACCGTATGGAATGCGCGGGGTGATCTGGTATCAGGGGGAGGGGAACGTGGGGGAAGCCGAGGAGTATCGGAGGATGTTCCCGGCGCTGATCAGGGGCTGGCGACGGGTGTGGGGACAGGGCGACTTCCCGTTCCTGTTCGTGCAGTTGGCGAACTACGGCCGCCCGTCTCCTCCAGAGGGCCCCGGCGACAGCGAGCGCGCGGAGCTGCGGGAAGCGCAGATGGTGGCGCTCGCGCTACCGAACACAGGCATGGCGGTGGCGATAGACATCGGCGCGGGCCGTGACGCCCACCCGAAGAACAAGCAAGACGTCGGGCGCCGGCTCGCGCTAGTCGCGGGGCACGTGGTCTATGGGTGGAAGGAGGAGTACTCCGGGCCGGTCTTCCGCGAGTTGCAGATCAAGGGGGACACGGCCCGCGTCCGCTTCACCCACGCCGACGGCCTCACCGCGAAAGGCGGAGAAGCGAAGGGCTTCGCGCTGGCGGGCGCGGACCGCAAGTACTACTGGGCGACGGCGAAGATCGAGGGCGACACGGTGGTGCTCTCCAGCCCCGAAGTCCCCCACCCGGTGGCGGCGAGCTATGCGTGGGGGGATGACCCGCCCTGCAGTCTGTACAATGGGGCCGGGCTGCCGGCGATTCCGTTCAGGACAGTGACGGGGACGGAGTGAGACATCCGCGCCTCGCGTATGAGATACATCGCTGAGTTTGGCGGCGAGGAGCGCCACCGGTCGGCGATGCTGATAGCCCGCCGGAAGGACTACCGCAGGACCGTGAGGGAGGCAGAGACAACCGGGACGGGAACGCCTGAAGTGGCGCCTAATCCAACGCACGTCCGTGTCACCAGCGGTGGCATCGGGCAGCCGCGGGCTGCTCTGGAGAGCCGAATGCCGAGGTACCTCATCCGCACGCTGCAGGGGGTTGATGCACGGCGTGAAGACCAGCACGGTCCGCAGGGCAGTCTGTGGCGATGCCTGACGGCATGTCGGCGGACGTGTTCCGGGCGTGACAGCAGATGAACACGTCAGTGCTGTTTCTGGCAATCGCTCTGCCAGCCTGTCTCATCACAGGCTGCGCAGGCCAGGCAGTCCAGCAGGGGCAGCGATCTGCCGCCACATTGCCATCTGAGGGCGTGGAGCGAAAGCAGCATAACGAGTCTGGCAGATCCCCCCGACAAGACTTGGCGGCTGCAGTTGAGCGCTTCCTGTCATTGAGAGCGGCAGGGAAGCGTCACGAAGCGTTCGTCGAGCTCAGGAAAGGGTTCGAGCCGGTGTCGGAGGCCGGTTACTGCCATATGATCGTCCTGCCGGCACTCCCCCCAAGGGAAACCCCCAGTCTAGCATACGAGCGAGCTACTGAGCAGTTCCGGGTTCATCACAGCGAAGCCGACAAGCTTTCAGCTGAGGGCGACGACGAGGGGTCCCTGAGCGAGTTCTGGCTCGCAGTTGAGAGCTGCCCGATCCACGTGTGGATCGTGATACACGAAGGCCCGGGAGCGTACTTCTCCCCTTCCTGCCGTTACGATCCTGAAGACTTGCGTTCCCCGATGGGAATGGAGGAGTTGCTCACCTTCCTTCGGAACGGCGAGAGCGGCGCGGCGGCTTCCGGTCGAGTGTCGGCCAGTGTCAATCAAGCGGTCTTCCCGGCCGAGGGCGGAGTCGTGCGTATCATGGCCCGGGTTCAAGGTGAAGACGCGGAGATCGTTCGCGTGTGGGCGGAGCTGTCAGCGGAGGCTGCCAGCCTGGAGAGGACACTGGAGCTGAGGAAGGAGACTGGTTACTACTACGTCGAGTGCGCGTTGCCCCCGAACACGCGACCTGATGGCCACAATGTCGTCTACAAGGCGAAGGTGCAAGCCCAAGACAGCACAGGTCATGTTCTGCCCGGAGTTTGGGTCACTTTCGTGGTAGCAGCCAGAGGGGATGTCCGCTAGAGCGGAGAGACCGGGTGCCCGTGTTGAGCACCAGTAGGACCGCCCGGAGAGCGTTCCGAGCGTGTCGGGACTGACTCCCTGGAATATGATATGGGACCGCTTGCGGGTGTCGGGCGCCCGTAGGACCGTCCTAGACGGGCTCTAGGCTTGCCTCCGCTGACCCCCTCACGTATCATCTGGGACCGGTTGTCCCTGTTAGGGGCCCGTGGAGCCGGCCTGAGGGCCCTGAGGAGAGCGGCCCCGACAGGTCACACCCGCGGCAGCAGCGAAGTGGCGGCTAGAGCAGTCTCTCATGGTGTCATCGGTCTGGGTTGGGATAGCGTTCCTCGCACTCGCCGTGCTCGCCACCTCTGCTTTCATGTGGATCATGAGGCTCAGCCAGGAGAGGGGCTACTCCGTGCTCGCAGTTGGCGGCACGAACTACCTCACCGCGGCGGCCGTGGCCGTCTCCCTCACCTCGCTCCACGACCTTCACGCGGTACCCGTCGGCTTGTGGCTCGTCGCCAGCGCCAGCGGCGTGGGGTTCGTGCTCACTTACCTCCTGCTCATTCCCGCGCTGCGCCACCACGGGGTCGCCATTCCCACCGCCGCGGTGCAGGTCTCCATGGTGGTGCCGGTCTTGCTCGCCCCGCTTTTCTGGCACGAGCGATTGGGGCCCGCGCAGGCCTTGGGGGTGGCCGTCTCGGTGCTCGCCATCGTGTTGCTCGTGCCTCGCTCGGGAAAGCGGGCAGAACCGCTGTCTCGCTCGGGCTGGCTGCTCGTCCCCGGCATCTTCGCTCTCTCCGGCGGGACGCGGGCTGCGCAGAAGACGATTGCCGTGCTCGTCCACGCTCCGGGACAGCCGGCGTTGGCGTTGATCTGGTTCGGGGCGGCTGCCGTCTTCTCCACCGGCCTGATGGCGCGCACCGGCTGGCCCACCCGCCGGGGCGAGTGGCTGGCCGGTCTCTGTCTGGGGGTGGTGAACCTCGGCTCTATGGTATGCCTGCTCCGGGCGCTGAGCGAGCTCCCTGCCACCATCGTGTTCCCCGCGGTGAGTTGCCTGAGCCTAACCCTCACCACCGCAGGCGCCTTGCTCTTCTGGAAGGAGCGCCCCACGCGGCGCGCCGGCCTGGGCATGGCCATCGGTCTCCTCGCAGTCCTGCTGGTCGGGGCGCACTGAGAGAGGCGCGATAGGAGGGGGCGCCAAGGGTCGCGGGTGTAGCAGTAAGCAGATGCTGTCCGTGGGCCGGCAGCATGGACCAGCCACGGCAGGCGCGACGCGTCCGAACGCAGAACCGCCGGCGGGGAGCGGGTGCACCGAGGGAAGGCTGAGGTAGACGCATTCCGCTGACAGCGAACAATGGCATCGAGAATGCGGGACAGCGAAGTGACGAACTGCGCGCGAGATGCAGCCCAGACCGCTCTGCCTGCCGGCAACGGCGGAGGCGTCACCTGGCGCGCGGTGGTGGTGGCCCTCGTGCTCCTGGTCGCGTTTGTTCCTGCCGGCTTCTACAGCGAGCTCGTTCACTCCGCAACCAGCGACTTCTCGGGCGGCGTGCCCGCCATGGCCCCGCTGTTCGTCCTGTTCCTGCTGGCGGCGGGCAACCCACTGCTCTGCCGGCTGGGCTGGAAGGCTCTGAGCCGGAGAGAGCTGCTCACCATCTACGCCATCGTGCTGGCGGGGGGGCCGCTCATCAGCCACGGCATCCTGCCCTGGCTCCTTCCCTACAACATCGCGCAGCAGTACCTGGCACGCGCGATCCCCGAGTGGCAGAACACCTACCTGAGCCAGGTCCCGACGTGGTTCGGACCCACCGACATGGCCGCCGCGGAGGGCTACTTCCAAGGGCATGCGGCGGTGCCGTGGTCTCTGTGGTGGACTCCGCTCGCCGTCTGGTTGTCATTCCTGAGCGCTTTGGTGATATGCACGCTCTGTCTGATGGTGCTGCTGCGGCGGCAGTGGATCACGCACGAGCGGCTCAGCTTCCCCATCGCGCAAGTGCCGCTGGAGACGGTGCGCGAGGGCGAGCGGGGACGCGGGGCTCGCTTACCCCGCAACTGGCCCTTCTGGATCGGCTTTCTCATCCCATGCGGCATCGGGCTGGTGAACGGACTCGGGCGTATCTTTCCCGCCTTCCCCACCATTCCCATCAGTGGCATGATCCTGATGCAGGCGCAGGCCACCGGCCCCATCTCGGGGCTTGGCGAGATCGTGCTGGAGCTGACTCCGTGGATGATCGCCATCGCCTACCTCATCCCCAAGGAGCTGTCTTTCTCCTGCTGGTTCTTCTGGTTCGTCAGGCTGGCCTTGACGGTGATCGCGGTTGCCTTTGGCGCCGCCCCGGACCGCCCTGAGATGTGGTATGAGAGCACCTTCCCGGCCCCCCACCACCAGGGAGGCGGGGCGGTGCTGGCGCTGACAGTGTGGGGCCTGTGGGCGGCTCGCCGACACTTGGCGCGTGCCGTCCGCCTCGCCTGCGGGCGGCGATCGCCGGAGGCGGAGCGGGGCGACCAGGCCGCTTACCGCTGGGCGCTGATCGGGTTGGTGGTCTCGTTCGGCTACCTGACAGCCTTCTGCGTGATGGCCGGGGCGCGGCCGGCAGTCGCCGCGTGCATGATTGGCGCGCTGGTCGCCTACTACGTGATGTGGTCTAGGCTGCGGGCCGAGACGGGCCTCGGGTTTCTGAGCTTCCCGTTCCGAGTGGACGAAATGCTGGTGGTCCCGTTCGGGAGCGGGGTGTTTCGGGCGCCAGAGGTGATCATGCTCTACGATCTGCGGTGGGCCTACTTCCCGGGGTTCGGGCAATCCTCGGAGGTGATTCCCGGCAACGCGCTTGACGCCTTCAAGATTGCGGATGCGGCGAGAATCCGCTTCCGCCCCCTGCTGCGTGCGATGTCTGTCGGCTTCGTGCTGTCGCTGTTGGTGGGCACGTACGTGGTGCTAACAGGCATGTACCACTACGGTTTCCAGAACACGGGGGCCAACAGCTCCGGCTGGCTGGGGCCCCAACTGCTCTACATTGGAGCGCGCATCTTCAACATGATCACGAGTCCCACGGACTTCGACATCAACGCGGTGATCGCGGTGGCGGCCGGCGCGACGGTGACGATCCTGCTAAGCGTGCTTCGCCTACGGCTCTGGTGGTGGCCGCTGCATCCCATCGGCTATCTGGCCGCGAGCTGCTGGGGAATGCACATCATCTGGATGCCGTTCTTCGTGGGCTGGGCGCTGAAGTCACTGGCAGTGCGCTATGGCGGCCTTCAGCTCTACCGGCGCACCGTTCCGGCGGCGATCGGCCTCGTCGTGGGCGATTTCGTGAACCAAGGGATGTGGGTGGTGGTCTCACTAGTGGTGGGCGCGAGGGTGTAGGCGGTGTTAGTGGCAGGTAGCGTTGGCACACCCGTTTGGGGGTTGGGATGGGGTGCAGCGCCCGACCGGTGAAGGCGGAACGGCGGGAGGGGCACGGATGGTCGGGGTGTCGGCGGAGACGCGCCGCTCGAGGCCGCCTCCAAGGGCCGCCGCAGGCGCCGCCCAAAGGTTCCATATGGTAGAATGCTCAGGACTCGCAGGCAAGGCTGCAGGGCTGTCAGTGCTGTCCCATTGCCATTGGACGCACGTAGGATGCGGGCAGACCGCCGGCATACCTCCTGTGCTACCCGTGCATCTCATCGTCAGTCTGGTAGATGGCGGCCGTGCCTCGCGGCAGTTCGGCCATGTCGAACTCGGGCCGGAAGGACTCCACCAGCGCCACGTTCGCCGTCACCTCTTCCGGCCAGCGCATGCCTACGTTTGGGAGATGGAGGCGGCTGTCCGAGAGCACAAACTTCAGTGCCACCTCGTAGAGATCGTGCGCCTCCTGCCAGTGCGGAGCGAGGTAACTTGCCAGGCGTTGGAAGATGCCGGAGGTCAGGGGGCGCATCACGGTCACGCCCATGTCCTGGGCTCGCGCCTCGTCCAGCACGTGCTCCGCGGCAGACTGGTAGATCAGGTTGTAGCGCACCTGCATCATGTCGAAGACCCCGCTGGCGATGAGCGGCCGCGCGGTCCACGGCTCCTCCACGGTGAAACCGAGAAAGCGGACCAGGCCACGGTCGCGCAGCTTGGCCAGCACCTCCACCCAGGACAACAGGCGCGCCACGTCCTCCGGCTCAAACATCCCACCGTGGAACTGGATGATGTCTATCACATCGGTGCGCAGCCGCCGCAGGGATTCCTCCACGCTCGCGGCCACCCGTGCCGCCGATTCCTCCCACGCGCCCACCTTCGTGGCCAGCACGAAGTCGTTGCGCCGGCGCGCGGTGGCCTCCCCGATGATGGACTCGCTGTTTCCCTTCCCGTAGCTCGGTGCAGTGTCTATGTAGTTGATCCCGGCGTCGAGCGCAGCGTGGATGGTGCGGATCGCCGTCGCCCGGCCCTCTGGCGTGAAGGGGTCCCAGGCGCGAGCACGGTTCACCCCGCCGAAGGGATAGCCGCCCAGGCCGAGACGGGTGACCTGCAGGTCGGTGCGCCCAAGACGGATCTTCGGGAGCATATCCGGTACCTCCGCGTCAGACTAGCGACCGGTCACGAACCAGTTCGCGTGGCCCGGGATGATCGCCTGCGCCATCCCGGCCAGGTCCTCCATAGACTGGCGGGCGATGCTCACGTCGGTCGCATTGAAGTAAGGACGTCGCTCCCGCCAGAAGTCCTTCGTCATCACGGCGTCGCCGGCGACTACGACGGAGAGGCCGTCGCAGTCGAAGCGGAGACTGTGATGGCCGGGCGTGTGCCCAGGGGTGGGCACGAGATCGAGGCAGTCGAGCAGGCGTCCAGTGACAGGTTGCACTAACCGCCCATACTCCGACGAGGCATTCACCGCGGCCGCCACCTCTGGCGCCGCCACCCAGTCCGCCTCCGGGAAGTGCCGCAGCCCATAGTGATGGTCACGGTGCTCGTGAGTGAGGACGACCGCGGTGACGTCGGCGACCTTGAGGCCGGTCGTGCGTTCGAGTTCCGCCGCCATACGCTCGGCCTGCTCACAGGAGGGGTCAACCAACACGTTGCCGCCATCACATCGAATCAGGGCACAGGTGCAGAGCGTCGGCCGCACTGGCTGTGCCTCATTGTCATCCCAGTAGCGATTGCGGGACAGATTGCCGATAGTGACGACGGCCCAGTCATGTATCATGCCTGCCTCCTGAGCTCCGCGCCTTGCGCTAGCAGCGTCGCCTGCACCTTGCCCGCGTCGAGTTGGCGCGGCGCCAGGCCAGCCTGCGCGCAGAGTGCCGCCGCTACCCCCGCCGCCTGGCCGATGGCCATGATCGGAACCATGGCGCGGTGGGACTCATAGGGCTGTTGTTCGCTTGAGATACAGCGCCCGGCTACCAGTAGGTTCTCCACTCGCTTGGGCACGAGAGAGCGGTACGGAATGTCGTACCCCTCGTGTTCAAGGTAACGCCGGTAGCCATAGTAGTGGATGATCGGGCAGGAGCTGATCGCCACCACGTCATCGAAGCGGCGGCCCGCAATGGCGTCGTCCGCAGTAAGCCGGTACTCCCCTTCGATGAAGCGCGTCTGCCTGATGCCAAGTAATGGCGGGGTCTCGATCACGACCGCGTCGGCCAACTCCGGATTCGCCTGCTGCTTCCTGGCGAAGTCCTCGTACACTCGCAGCCGTGCGGCGACCTCCGCTCGCGATAGCTCTTCCGCGTCACTGCCGTTGATGGGCCCGACCGCGGGCCCCCACACCACCGCGTTCGTGCCGAAGTCGCAAGCGTACTGGCCCGCGGGGCGCGCCGCGCCAAACTGTATCCGGTACATCAGTGTGTCGTTGAGCCGCGGCGCTTCGTCCGCTCTTGTCTGCCAGAACGGCGCACCCGCCCGCGCCGCGACGTCCCCGTCTCCGCTCGCGTCGATGACGCACTTCGCCATCAGCGCCTGCCGCCCTGACTTGTTCTCCACGATCGCGCCGCGCACCGTGTTCCCGTCGCGGATCGTGTCACTGAAGTACGTGTGGAACAGCAGATCCACTCCTGCCGCCACGCACAGCTGGAGCGTGAGGTGCTTGAACCGCTCGGTATCGATGACGTAGCTGTACTCGAGCTGCCCCGGGGTGGTCGGGTAGGGCTTCTGCGGGTACGGACTGCGGCCCAGTCCGCCTGCCGCCTTGAGCTGCAGCACGATCTCCTCGGCGATCCCCCGCACGGTCTGGGTCGCCTCGGGCTCAACCTGGTTGCGGAAGCCGTTGATGCAGGCCATCAGCGAGGCGGTGGCGGTACCGCCGAGATAGCCGAACTGCTCGACCAGCACCGTTTCCGCTCCCACGCGGGCGGAGGCGATCGCTGCCGCCAGACCCGCCGGCCCGCCGCCGATGACGAGGACGTCGGCCTCGCGCGTGATGGGGACGTCGCGGCCAGGCTCACGATAGACTGCGGTAGTCATGGGGATACTCTCGCGCCCGCGCCATTCACTCCCAGGCGAACCCCGGGCCCTGCGGCAGACCCACACACCCGTCCACCAATCTCATCGGCGAGTCGTCGGACAGCAGCCCGAGCTCGACGTAGTGGGTATTGGGGAGGCAGGCCATCACGCTCATGTGGGCCGCTTCGCCCCCGTGCGAGGCATAGGGCCGCCGGAAGGCGTCGGCCATGAGGCCGATCTGCAGCAGCGCGGTGGGCCCGCCTCCGCGCCGCAGGTCGGGCTGCACGATGTCCACCGCGTTATGGCGCAGGAAGCGCGCGAAGTCGTGCTTGGTGTAGAGGTTTTCACCGGTGGCAATTGGGATATCCAGCGCCGCGGCCAGCTCCGCGTACCCGTCCACATCATGTGCGGGCAGCGGCTCCTCCCACCAGTAGCAGCCCAGATCCTGGAAGGCCCGTCCTCGTCGGATCGCCTCCGCGGTAGTGAGCGCCTGGTTTGCGTCGACCATCAGCCGCGTCTCGCCTCCCACCGTCCGGCGCACCAGTTGGACGCGCTTCACATCCTGGTCCAACGTCTCGGACCCCACCTTGATCTTCACCGCGCGATAGCCCTGATCGACCGCCTGCGCGCAAATGCGCTGCACCTCGTCATCGGAGTAGTTCAGCCAGCCCACCATGGCATAGGCGGGAATGCGCGCGTGCACTGCTCCCCACAGCTTCCAGCATGGAACGCCGTGGGCCTTGCCCAGACTATCCCATAGCGCGGTGTCGACCGCCGCGATCCCCCACATCGCCAACCCAGACGAGCCGTGGTACTCCATTTCCCGCAGCATCGCCTCGTGGGTGGCACGCACCATCCCTACCTCGGTGCCGAGCACCACCGGCGCGAGCTCGCCCTCGACCAGCGCCGCCAACGTCTTCGGCCCAGCCGCAATGCGGCCGAAATACACGTCGCCGCTGCCCGCTACTCCCTCATCGGTCTCGACGCGCACCTCCACCGTGCCCGCGCCCGGCAAGACCTGGAGCGCGTCCCGCACCGGGTTCGGATTCGGCGGACGGCTGTGGGCGATCACCTCGAGCTTCGTAACCTTCATCCCCGAGTTCCTCCCAACCCGGCCCGCCGGCACTCGGCCGGGCCTGATCTGCCTTTCTTCAGGCAGCCTCCTGTACCTGCGACGTGGAGAAGCTACCGGCGAGAGGCGGGACCAGATGCGCATGTCGAATGCCTGTAGGACCATCTCGAGAGCGTTCTGTGCTTGCCGTCGCGCCATTTCCCGTGTGCACCAGGTTCTTCGCCCTGCTGGAGGGTGAACAGGAATGTGCTGTCCGGCAGGCCCGGGACTGGCGTTCTCGACCCAATGCCGCACCTCGGTGCTAAGTCGCCCACATGAGTGTCAGCGCCCGTGCTGGGCGGCCGCAGCGGGAGTACTGGCGGCACCGACGGAGCGCCGTCGTCGACGTCCCCGGGCACCCCCGACTCCGGCTACCCCCTCGGCTGGGAGTTAGAGTGCGGAATTGGCCACTCATGAGAGCAGGGATAGCACCGACTCAGCGAGGAAGGAGATCTCCCAGAAGTGCCCGGATAGAGTTTCTGGGGAGGGCCGCGGGTCAGGTCAGTTCTGGTGCCCTGCCCCTGCACAAAACGTGAAGGGGAGAAGGTGATGCTCTCAAGCTTCGGAGTAGCTCTCTGCGTTGTCTGCATGTCTGTGCTGTGTTCTCAGAGCAAGGGGAGAGTCAGGATATGAGTGGCGAAAGGAAGGAGGGAGTAATGAAGAGGATCGTCGTCTCGGTCAAGGAAGTCAACGGGTGTCAAGTACACCAGCCCGGGGATCAGATCGTATTCGACTGCGTCGGCGAAGCATGCGTAAGAATCCGGGGAACGATCTGTTTGGGAGCGCTGACTTCTCTCATGCCCAAGGTATATGCCTTCCACAACGGGGCTCGCTTCCGCTGGGCAGACGAGGATGACGCGGTTGTACATGCCTGCCCGGATCCAAAGACCCCTGTGGTCTTCGAGGTGAGACGAGAATTCGGGGTTCGCCGGCGGCAGACCTCGTAGTGTTCTCCATAGGCCGGTCGATTTGCCTGTGTCGGGGGCCTGTGGAACCGCCTTGAGAGCACTGCCCGGGCCACCTCATCAGGCTGATTCCGCTCATGCAGAGATCAGGTCCCAACTGCTTCTGGGGGCTGATTCGCCTTCGCTCACTCACCCAGATCAAGGCCCGGATGGCGGTCTCACTGCCGTTTGACACACGCGCGCAGACACACTCCTGAAACGGGAACGGCGCCCGGAGGCGCCGCCCAAAGGTCCCATATGGTAGAACGTCTGAGACTCGTAGGCAAGCCCACGGGGCTGTCAGGGGTCTCCCATTGCCACTTAACAGGGGCAGGCTGTCCGATCTGCCGGGCCGGAGCCACCGAGAAGGATGTGCCCGCGCCTCCCTTCAGAGCGACTCGTGGCGAGGCAACCTCTCAACCGCTTCTCGCAGGGACGAACCCATGTCCCGCCCACCCTGTTCGTCGTGCTCCATGAAGTAAAGGCGAGCCGTTGGCTCCCCTTCTCTCACAACGAGCCACGCGGGCGCCTCACTCTCAGCGAGCACGTAGCAGTTTGTCTCAGTCATCACTACGCTGCGAATCTCGGACACCCCAAAGACACGCCAACCGCCAACTTGAAGCCCCTCCGTCTGCGCGACGAGTTCCAGGTAATCCGACGGCAGGGCCGCTTCGATCTGCCCAACCAACCTATCGCGTTCCGGCGCAGGCAGTGGCGCCGCTAACCCGGTCGCCTGCCTCTCCTGGGCCCACTCACGCACCCAGCCTGAGAGAGAGTCAACAGCCAAGGGCTGACTGATCTGCGGCCTGCCCGGAGTCATGGGATC
>Ga0315277_10008915_pt1 | contig 12853 bp, 11 predicted proteins | sample YL17G05_15_MG_FD_203695 | JGI IMG/M metagenome (GOLD analysis project Ga0315277, IMG submission 203695) | Sediment microbial communities from Yellowstone Lake, YNP, Wyoming, USA - YL17G05_15 | ecosystem: Environmental > Aquatic > Freshwater > Lake > Sediment | place: USA: Wyoming | collected...
CTACCCGTAGCTCTACCCGTAGCTCTACCCGTAGCTCTACCCGTAGCTCTACCCGTAGCTCTACCCGTAGCTCTACTCATAGCTCTACCGGTCGCTCTACCAATAGCTGTACCCGCAGCTCTACCCGTTGCTCGACCCGCCGTTCTATCCGCTGCGGGCTCCGCTACTGGCAGAATTGTCGCGAGGGCCGAGATGATTGCCACTTTCGGCGTCGGCGAGTAGGCGCACCGGCGGTTAGTGCTACAGGGCTCGGGCCGTGATGTCGTGAGTGGAGGAACCGGTGACGAGAGCCTGGACGAAGCTGCCGGGGTGGGCCTTGCGGCCGGAGAGCTTGACCACGCCGTCGATTTCGGGCGCGTCCAATTGGGTTCGGCCGATGCCGGGGGAGTCATAGCGCGCTGTGCGCGAGTGACCAGTTACCAGTTGGCAGTTTGCAGTGCCGGAGTCTGGACCTCCAACTTCTGACTTCGGCCCCATCCGGCCTTGGCGTTCTTGGCGCACTTGGCGGTTTCTGTTTCTGTCGGGGCGCGCTACTTGATCAGCCGGCGCTTCATCAGCGCGATGGCGAGGAAGAAGGCGACGGTTCCGACGACGAGAATCCAAGCGAGACTGTAAAGGAGCGTGAGGCTGGGGTGGCCGAGGATGAACCCACGGTTGATGATGACGACGTGGGTCAGCGGCAGGATGATGTAGCTCACGGTCTGCACCACTTTCGGCAGGGTCGTGAGCGGGAAGAAGGTGCCGCTGAAGAGGAACATAGGCGTGATGAAGAGGAATATCGGGTAGTTAAAGAAGTCGATCGAAGGCACGAGCGCGGTCGCAATCATCCCCATCGAGGCGAAGAGCACGCCGCAGACAAACCCGAAAACCGTGACGAAGGGCAGCAGCCATATCGGCCCGAGCCCGAACAGGATGACGACGACGTAGACCATCGTCGAGTTGAGCGCGGCCCGGGTCGCGCCCCAGAATATCTCGCCGGCCACGACCTCGTCCACGTTCACCGGCGTGGCGGTGATGGCGTCGAACGTGCGCTGGTATATCATCCGGACAAAGGAAGAGTACGTGCACTCGAAGAACGAGGCGTACATCATCGCCACCGAGACGAGGCCCGGCCCGATGAACCGCGCGTAGGGGATGCCGTCAATCTGTTTGATGAATGTCCCGAGCCCGTAGCCCATCGCCACGAGGTAGAGCAGCGGCTCGCCCATCGGCAGCAGGAAGTTGACGAGGAAGAGCCGGCGGAAGACGAGGAAGTTGCGAAACCAGACCTGCCACAACCGCATGCTCAAGTCCGGGAAGAATCGCCGCATAGTGCTAGCTAGCTGTCACTCTGAGCCGCCAGGCGAAGAGTCTTCGGAGCCGACGATTCTTCACGGAGTCTACCCTGAGCGCCCGGCGAAGACTCTTCGCTTCGCTCAGAGTGACGGTGAGCGAAGGGTTCAGAATGACAAGCTCGACCGGTACCGAGACCCGCCGCATCGCTAGTCCCTGAGCTCCCGTCCGGTCAGCCGGATGAAGACGTCTTCGAGCGTGGCCCGCCGCACGCTGTAGGAGTTCAGCCGAACCTTCTGCCGGATGCGGTCGAGCGCGCCAGGGCAGTCGGACGCAAAGACCTCGAACTTGTCTCCGAGCTTCTGGAACCGGCACTCGCCCAGCGCGGCTTCGACCACGGCTCCGTCGCCGTCCCCGGGCACAACCTCGAGCACCTCCTGCCCGGCGTGCTCGGTTATGAGAGCCTGAGGCGACCCGGCGGCGATGAACTTTCCGTAGTCCATTATCAGGAGCCGGTCGCAGATCTGCTCGGCCTCGTCCATGTAATGGGTGGTGATGATGATGGTCACTCCCCGCTGCCTGAGCTCGCGCAGCCGCTCCCAGATGAGCCTGCGTGCCTGCGGGTCGAGCCCGGTGGTCGGCTCGTCGAGCACCAGCAGCCGCGGGGTGTTGATGAGCCCGCGCGCAAGTACCAGCCGTCGCTTCATTCCACCCGATAGTTCGTCTACCTTTTCGTTTGCCTTGTCGGTCAGGTGGACGAACTCGAGCAACTCAACTGCCCTCTCCCGCGCCGTTCGCCCCGGGATGCCGTAGTAGCGGGCGTACAGCAGCAGGTTCTCGATGACCGAAAGGTCCGGGTCGTAGTTGTTGTCCTGCGGCACGACCCCAAGCTGCGCCTTGATCTCACGCGGGCGGAGGGCAACGTCCAGCCCGAAGACATCGAGCCGGCCGCCGGTCCGAGGCGAGTTGCAGGACAGCATCCGGATAGTCGTGGTCTTGCCCGCGCCGTTCGGACCGAGGAACCCGACCACCTCGCCCGGCGCAATCTCGAAGCTGATGCCGTCCACCGCCGCGAGCTCGCCGAACCGCTTGACCAGGTTCTCGGCGACTACCAGCGGCGAGGTCTTCTCCCCTGCTGTCATGGAACTTGCGGGGACTCCGGTGACCGCTGCAGCCGCGAATCCACGAGCTTGAGAGCGGAACGGGCCGCGTCGTTTGCGGGGTCGAGCGATGTGGCGCGGGTCAGCCACTCGCGCGCTTGGGCCATGCTATCCATCCTAACATAGACCAGCCCAAGCAGGAAACTGCATTCAGAATCATTCGGGTCCTGGGCCAGGGACGCTTGATAAAGCGACTCGGCCACGGGGTATTTCCCGTCCGCGACCGCAACCCACGCATCGGCCAGCCGGCGCTCCGGTCTCCAGGTCGGACTGGCGGTGCTGATTGAGTTCGCGATGGCAGCCCGGGCTGCGGCCAAGCTCAGGATTGTCTTGCGGTCGGTGGAAGCGGCGGTCGTGTGCTCGATCTTGCGCAGTTCAGCTTCGGCGTCGGCGGTTTGGCCCGCGCCCGCCAGGCCAAGCACGAGGGAGTAGCGCGCGTAGTTGTAGGACGGCAGCGCGACCAGCGCCCGGTTGAACGCGGACACGGCTTTGCCGAAGTCCTGCTGCTCGAGGTAGATGTTGCCGGTCTGGGTCCACGCCTGCGCGGAGTAGCTTTGGCGCTTGACCGGAATCAGACCGGACACGAGATAGACCGCCAGCGCAACCGCCACACCGATGACGGCTCGCGCGGCCCGGCGCCGACGGACCGATTCAACCAGCTCGCTCACGCCGAATCCGGCGAACATCAGGAGAAAGGGAATCACCGGGGCGCGCAGCCGCGAGAGGACGTAAGAGAGCAGGGCAGAGACAAGGTACGCGGCGACGAACAGGTACGAAGGCAGCGCCTGCCTACGCTTCGGCCACGCCCAGACCATGCCGAGCAGCCCGAGCGCGAGCACGAGCCCGAAGTTCACGAAGGCCAGTTTGAACGGCAGCGAGACGGCGCGGACGGTTTCCGGGTAGTAGTTGTTCGGCACCTCGTAGTTGCTGAGGAAAAGCAGGCACTTCCGGCCCAGCAGTCTGAGGTACGCGAGCGGCTGGTGCGTGATGAACTTGAGCCCCTGCCGGGTCCAGTAGGCCGATGCCTGCGAGGCCTTCACCTCTTTCCCATCGATTGTGTGGCTGATCTCGCGCAGCCTCTCGTGCGAAAACCCGCCGCCTTTCTCAAACTCCCGCGTCGGTTGCCACGTACCGTCAGCCGAGGGATTGTTGCCGTAGTAGAAGTTCATGCCGGAATGGGCGGTGAAAAGCACCGGGTCCCGCGCCACGATGTAGTTCCGAATCGGAACAATGCCAATCACCGCCAGCGCCACGGCCGTCATCGCCACGAGCGAGCTGCGACGAACGATGTACGATTTACGATCAACGACGGATCTCCTCGACAGCCACAACAGCAGGAACGGCGCGCCAACCAGCAGCTCGGGCCGGCAGATCACCAGCAGCCCGAGGCAGACACCCGATAGTATCCAGAGCCAGGTGCGACGGCCCGCGACGAGGATCAGCCAGAGGAAGAGCAGGTTGAGCAGGACGGTGATCTCGACATACAGCAGGGCGCCGGTGTAGAGCACGAGGATGCCGGTCAGGGCAAAACCGAGGGCCGCGAAGATGGCGGGGCGCTTCCCGAAGATGCGACGGGTCGTGTCGTAGAGCAGGAAGCAGGAGATGGCTGCAAACACGGCCTGAACGAGCTGCACCGCGAGGATGTGTTGCCCGAAGACCGCATACACCAGAGCGAGCAGGTACGGGTAGAGCGGCCGCAGGAAGAAGACATCCGAGCCCCAGAACTTGCCGGAGATGATGTCGATTGCCCAACGGTGATAGTAGTAGGAATCGAGCATCTGCGGCCCGATGGTCGAGAACGGATGTCCGCGCATGCCGAGGATGAACCAGAAGCGGACGAGAAGAGTGAGCGCGAGGGCGACGAAGAGCCAGACGCGGCTCTCGCGTTCGACCGGGCGGGGCTCGACTATCTCAGGCATGGCCGGCCATTATAGGAGGATGGCTAATCATGGTCAAGGAATCAGAACGGAAGTGGTCAAGAGGTCAAGTGGTCCAGTGTCCTCACTCGACCACTGGATCACTAGATCACTCTCTTCCGTCCTCCCGGCCCCTTACCCGGAACGCGTCCGATACGCTGTAGCGTGGCGAGCAGGTTCAGATGGAATTCCTCGGCCGTATCGATCACCTTTGCCTTGCCGGGGTATATTTCGTACAGCGCGCGGTACTTGAGCGGGGTCAGGTTCGGCATCCAGACATTGGCGCCGCGCTCGAGCCCCAGTTCGCGGCCGTGCTCTCTGTTCACCGTGGCCAACGCCGTGGTGGAAGGGATGTTCGCGTCCGGGCAGACCAGCCGCGTCAGCGCGACGACCTTCGTCGTCATCAGATCGGTCGCCGGGACTTGGAATTGGGGGCTGGGGTCGGGGGCATTCGAACTTCGAACTTCGGACTTCGGACTTTCGGCTGGCGCGAGCCGGCCGAGCGGCGTTTCGGGATGCGGCACAAACGGGCCACAGCCGATCATCTCGAGGTCGAGGTCGCGGAAGAGCATGATATCATCGGCCAGTGATTCGTAGCTCTGCCCCGGGATGCCGACCATGACGCCCGAGCCGATTTCATAGCCGAGCGCACGGGCCTGCTTCAGTAGCTCGACCCGCTGATTCGATGCCGAACTTCTCTCTTCACTCTTCACTCTTCTCTCTTCTTCTACCGGCGGGTGGATGCGCCGGAACAGCTCGGGGTCCGAGGTCTCGTGCTTGAGCAGGTAGCGGTCGGCGCCGGCCGCGTGCCATTCCTTCAGTTCCTCGCGGCTCCGCTCGCCCAGTGACAGCGTTACGGCCAGCGGCGTCTCGGTCTTGATGCGCCGGACCAGATTGGTGACGAGGTCGCGCGTCAGCCCGAGGTCCTCGCCGGACTGGAGCACGACCGTGCCGTACTCAAGCTTCTGAGCTGTCCGCACGCAGCCCATCACTTCGTCCTCGGTCATCCGGTAGCGTTCGATCTTCCGGTTGCCACGGATACCGCAATAGTGACAGCCGCGCCGGCAGTGACTCGATAGCTCGATGAGCCCGCGCAGGTGGACTTCGTCGCCCACGTGCTCGCGCCGAACCTTGTCTGCCTCCTGCCAGAGGAAACTGAGCTTCCACTCTTCCTCTTCCTTGAGCCAGGTGAGCACTTCGTCGCGGGTCAGGGAAAACGGGGACTGTCCCGCGCCGAGTCGAGCCAAAATGGGGACTGTCACTTCGCAGGGCCCCGTGCGACTCCCAGGGACTGTCCCCATTTTGTCACCGCATGGCATGACGCAGGCGCTGGGGACACATCCACGACGCGTTCCTCGCGTCGCTCCCTGGACGTGTCCCCTCCCCGGGACTGTCCCCGGTTCTACCGGTCATGTCCCGCGCCTCGCGCCGCCGTTGCCTGCCGGTATGCTGCCAGCGCCGCCGGGAACGGCTCCAGCGCCCGCTCGAAGATGTCGAGCACATAGGCGATGGTCAGGCCATAGTTCGTAATCGGCACGCCCTGGTCCCGGCATTTCGCCACGCGGTTCAGGACCGCGCGCCGGTTGGTCATGCACGCGCCGCAGTGAATCACCAGGCTGAACTGCGAAACGTCTGGAGGGAAGTCGTGGCCCTGGTGCGTGGTGAACTCCAGCTTGCCGCCGACCCGCTTCTCCAGCCAGTTCGGGATCTTCACCCGGCCGATGTCGTCGCCGATTGGATGGTGGGTGCAGCTTTCGGCCACGAGCACCGAGTTGCCCGGCTTGAGCCGGTCAATCGCGGTCGCGCCGCGGACCATCTCGGCGAGGTCGCCGCGGTAGCGAGCGAAGAGAATCGAGAACGACGTGAGCTTCACATCCGACGGCGTGTCGGCCGCGACCTTGGCGAACGCCTGTGAGTCGGTGACCACGATGTCGGGTTTCCGGCTCAGCCGCGCCAGCGCAGCCTTCAGTTCGTGCTCGCGAACCACCAGCGAAAGCTGGCCGTGGTCGAGCAGGTCGCGGATGGCCTGCACCTGCGGCAGGATGATGCGGCCCTTGGGCGCTTCCTTGTCAATCGGCACGACCAGCACCGCGAGCCCGCCTTCGGGCGGCAGGTCACCGATGATCGGGTCCGGCGCGAGGAAGTCGTCGGGCGCGGTGGCAATCAGCGCCTCGCGCACCGCGAGCACACCCTCGCCGCGGTCAACCGCGGTCTGCACCGAACGGATGCCGTCGTCGCGCAGCCGAGCCTCGAGTTCCGGCGCGGGCCGGCCCAGGTCGCTCTTGTTGAAGACGACGAGCACCGGCACCTTCCGATTCTTCAACTCGGCCACGATGCCCTCTTCGAATTCGCCCCATTCGCCGGAATCGGCCACGACGACGCCGAGGTCGGTACGGTCAAGCGCCTTCCGGGTCTTCGCCACCCGTTCCGCGCCGAGTGCTCCGATGTCGTCGACGCCCGCCGTGTCGATGAACAGCAGCGGGCCGAGCGGGAGCAGCTCCATCGGCTTCTCGACCGGGTCGGTCGTGGTGCCGGCGATGTCGGACACAATTGAAACCTGCTGGCGGGTGAGCGCGTTCAGGAGCGACGACTTGCCGACGTTGCGGCGGCCGAAGATGCCGATGTGGAGCCGCATGGACTTGGGTGTTCGTTCCATGGAAATGCTCTACGCTCTACGCATTATGCTCGACGCCGGGCATGTCTGGCGTGGTGCATCATGCATCAAGCATAGTGCGTAGTCAGAAGCAAAGGTCGCGCTCATCGGTTGTCCTTATCTTCTCAATTCGGGCTTGCACCTGGGCCCGCGCCTTCTCGTCGGGTATCTGCGCGGCTTCTCTCTCAATCAGCGCGAAGCCATCGCGCTTTGTCTGCTCCGACGCGTAGTCGGTCAGGTATTCGGCGAGTGTGGTCAGAGCGTTGGGCGTGCAGTAGCGCTTGATGAATCCGGGAATCGAGAACTCCATGAAATGCTCGCCGGTGCGCCCCAGCCGGTAGCAGGAAGTGCACCAGCTCGGGATGTAGCCGTCTTGAATCAACTCGTGGACCACGGTATCAAGCGGCCGCGTGTCGTGCAGCTCGAACTGCTCCCGCTCGAGCTGCTGGCACTCCTTGTCGCGGCATTCCTGGTACGCGCCGAGCTCGATGCGCGAGCCGGCGTCGATCTGAGAGACCCCGAGCTGCAGACATTCCCGCCGCAACTCCGGCGTCTCGCGCGCGGTGAGGATCATGCCGGTGTAGGGCACAGACAGGCGCAGGACCGCAATCACCTTCTTGAAGTCCTCGTCCGATACGAAGTGCGAACGGTCGAGCTGGACGTTCGAGGCGACGTTGACGCGCGGGAAGCTGATAGTGTGTGGCCCGACACCGCACCGCTCTTCGAGGTGGATGGTGTGCGCAAGCAGACCCATCACCTCGAATCGCCAGTCGTACAGCCCGAACAAAGCCCCGATGCCCACGTCGTCTACACCTGCCTCCATCGCCCGGTCGTGCGCGGTCAGACGCCAAACGTAGTCGCCCTTGCGCGTGTTCGCCGGGTGCACTGCCTGATAGGTCGGATGGTGATACGTTTCCTGGAAGACCTGGTAGGTACCGATGCCGACCGCCTTCATTGTCCGATAGCCCTCGACGTCCAGCGGTGCGGCGTTGATGTTGACGCGGCGGATCTCGCCCTTGCCGACCTTGGTCGAGTAGACGATACCGACAACGCGCGCCATCTCCTCGGGCGAATAGTCCGGGTGCTCACCCCAGACGAGAATCAGCCGCTTGTGTCCCTGCTCCTCGAGCGCGACCAACTCGGAGTGGAGTTCATCGTCGGTCAGTGTCTTGCGGACCGCGTCGCGGTTGGAGCTTCTGAACCCGCAGTAGGCGCAGTTGTTGATGCACCTGTCCCCGACGTAGAGCGGCGCGAACAGGACGATGCGGTTGCCGTAGACGTCGTTCTTCAGCTTCCGGGCGGCGGCGAATACCTCCTGCCACAGCGCCGGGTCCTTGATTGCCAACAGCGCGGCCGTTTCCTCCGGCTCCAGCCGCTTCTTTGACAGCGACTTCGCGAGCACTTCCCGCACGCGAACCGGGTCCGGTCGTGCCGCCGCTAGCGTCTCCTCTATGCGACCGTCATCGATGAAGTCAGCGACGTCAGGCTTGGAGACAGTGCTCATCCCATTCCCTCATGTCCCTCTGCCATTTTGACCTTTGCATTTTGCACTCTGCATTCTGCATTGCCGTCTTTCCTTCTAAGCGCCGCTTTCACACTCACACCCGGGATTGCCCCCAGCTTCCCGGTCATCGCGCCGATGTCGTCGTTCGAACCGTCGACGATGACGGAGATGACCGACAGGTTCCGTTCTCGGTAGGGAATGCCCATCCGGCCGACAAGAATGCGGCCGTACTGGCTCAACACCTCGTTCACGCGGGGCGCGGTGTCAAGCCGGTTCTCGACGAACACAGCAACGACGCCAAGACGGTGCTCTGGGACAGCGATTGACTCATCCATGGTTCATCATACTCAATCTTGCGGGTTGAACTGCTGTCAGACGAAGTGTTCCCTCAAGACTCAGGCATTCCCATTGTCGAATGACGAATTCCGATTGTCGAGTGCCCGGAAATCGGCAATTGGCAATCTGCAATCGTCAATTCCTGGTGCCCTGGTCCGGGAAACGGCTTCGATTCTGATTCCTCCGGGCCGGCAATGCCTACCCGTCAGACGCAGGGATAGTAATATGAAAAGCCCTATGAGTCAACGGTCGCAGGCTTGTCATGTGGACAGGGCCGGACGGTCGCGCTAGAATTGCCAAGTGAAGCCGATCCGGTTTTCCCGCCACGCACGCGAAAACATGACCTTCCGTGGGGCAACCGAGGAAGAGATCGTCCAGGCAATCAGACGGGCTGAGTGGCAGCCGGCCGAGCGGGGCAGGTTCGACTGCCGCCATGAGTCGCCCTTCGGCCGGGACTGGAACGGTCGCCACTACACGTCCAAGCAGGTCCGACCGGTGTTCGTGGACGAACCTGCTGAGATTGTAGTCGTGACGGTCTACGTGTATTATGTGCCGTAACGGAGATACGCAATGAGAATATCCTACGATTCCGAAGTTGACGCGCTGTACATCAGGTTCATCGAGACGACTGTGACCACAAAGCACGTGGCCGAAGGCATCGCCGTTGACTACGCGGCCGACGGCCGTATTGCGGGCATCGAGGTACTCGACGCACGCAAGCGGTTTGGCGACGAGCAGATTCTCCGGCGTGTCGTGATCGAGGACCTGGTTCCGGCCCCTGCCGCCTAGCGCCCCGCTCCTTCGACTCTCGCCCGCCATACCAAGCGCCTCGCTAAACCGCTCCGCCCGCCGGGAACCCCGAGGCCGACCGAATGGTCTCTCAGATGGTCGCTGGTACCCAAGTGCTGGAAACTCGCGCCTGCGGCGCGGTCAGCCGTCGGCAAAACAGGTCGCTGATAGCGACCTTATTTGCCACGTGCCAGAAGCAGGTCCTATGCGCCCCGAAATCCCCGCGCTCATTTGAGACGGCCAGCGCGAGCCCAGTCTACTATATGTCCCCCACGAATCAGGCCCCGAAAACCGCCTAAGTTCAGCGTTCATCGCTGACTACTCCCAGCCACAGAATCTACCCTACCCCGTCCCCTGAGCTGTTTGCTGAATTGCCCGGCGATACGTCCGGCGAGCCGCATGGGAGGCCATTCTCCACGCCATCAGGTGAGGAACCCGGAGAGCTGCTTGGGCGGCTATCGGGCAGGCAACAGGTCAGACTGCCTGCCCGGGAATCCGGCGAGCTACCCGGGACACTACTGGGACTGCACTTCGCCGGGCCGTTCAGCGGATTGCTCGGACAATCGCCCGGAGAGCAGTCCGCCGAGCAACGGGGCAGGCAATCTGTGAGGCCCTTCGGCAGATTGTCTGGTGAATTCTCCGCCGGGCTGTCTGGACAGCTATCCCGCGGACTCTCTACCGCGTCAGTACGACCTTCCGGATGGCTGGTGCTTGGGCTTGAGCTTGCGCCTGCGCTTCCCGCACAAAGTACACTCCCGGCGCCAGCGCCCGCAAATCATTCGCGCCAGGGCCAAGGTCCATCACCTTCCGCCCGTTGATGTCCAGCAACTCCGCCCTGTGTACTGCCTGCTGTCTACTGTCTACTGCGCCGAGCACCAGCACCCCGCGGATGATGGTTGCCGGGTTGGTGCTTGCGGCTGGTGGCTTGAAGCTATCCTCAATCCCGGTCACGGACGAATCCCGAATCACAGAGACAGTAGAACTCTGCTGATTCGCGACATAGACCCGGTGCTGAACCGGATTCCAGGCGAAGGCACAGGGGAAGCTGCCGACCGTAATCGTAGCGACGACCGCGTCAATGCCTCCGTCAATCACAGTGACGCTACCGCCTCCGCCGTTCGCGCAATAGACCTTGTCATAGACCGAGTCGTAGACCAGAGCCCGAGGCCGGTGCCCGACAGCGACCGTCTTGACGACCGTGTCGGCAGCCGCGTCGATCACTGTGACGTTGTCGCTGTTGTAGTTCGCGCAGTAGACCTTGTCGTTGGTCGGGTTGTACACCAGAGCCATGGCCCCGCCTCCGACCGTGATGGTGCTCATGACCGTATCCGAAGCACAGTCGATCACCGTAACACTGCCGCCGGCATAGTTGGCGCAGTAGACCCTGTTGCTGGCCGGGTCGTCGACGAGAGCCCAAGGCGTGCCTCCAACCGTGATGGTCTTGATGACCGTGTCCGTAGCCGCATCAATCACCGTGACGTTGCTGCTGCCGCTGTTCGCACAGTAGACCTTGTTGCTGGTCGGACTCCAGACCGGCCCAAGCGGGGCATTCCCAACCGTGATGGTCTTGATGACCGTATCGGCAGATCCGTCGATAACGGTGACGTTGTTGCTGTTCTGATTGGCGCAATAGACCTTGCCGTTCGAATCGCAGGTCAGCCCAACCGGGTTATCTCCGACCCTGATGGTCTTCAGCACGACGTTGGTATCACCAGCAATCACCGTGACGGTATCATTCCCAGGATGAGCGCAGTAGATCCGGTTGTTTGCCGGATTGTAGACGATGGCTCGCGGGTCAGTACCGACAGGGTAGTTGACGACCGGAATCGTGCCGATGACCGCATTGGTGTCCCCGGCGATGACAGTAACGTTGTCGCCGGTCTGATTGGCGCAGTAGACCTTGTTTCCGGTCGAGTTGTAGACCAGCCCGGACGGACTAGCTCCGGTCGGGAGATTTGTCTCGAGCCACTGCGCATTCGCCACCGACAGGCAGCAGCAGACGGCAAGCAGAACAGATGCAGATTTCACGTTGCCTCCCTACCTCGTGATGACTACCTTGCGGATGGCTTGTGCTTGAGCTTGCGCTTGTGCTCCCCGCACGAAGTAGACGCCCGGCGCCAGCGCCCGCACATCATTCGCGCCGGGGACGAGGTCCAGCACCTTCCGCCCGCTGATGTCGAGCAGGACGCTTGACGCTCCACGCATCACGCTTGATACCGGAGGCAGATTCAGTACCCGGCGTACGACCGTGGCCACGCCCGTGCTCCGCACGCCAACATGCAGATCTTCGACACCTGATGGCATCGTGTCGCGCAGCACCGAGATACTCGAACTTCCATGGTTGGCCACGTAGACCCGTCCGGTTCCAGGGACGGAAACCAGAGCCGTCGGATTGGCGCCGACGCTGACCGTGGTGTCCCATACGTTCGACGCACCGTCCATCACGGTCACGCTGCCGTCGTCGAAGTTCGCGCAGTAGACATAGTTGTACACCGAATCGTAGCAGAAGGCGCACGGCCCTACTCCGACTCTGAAGGTCATGATCACACTGTCACGCTGCCCGTCTATCACCGTCATTTCGTTGAACTGCTGGCACGCGCAGTAGACCTTATTGTTCTGAGAATTGTAGCAGAGCGCTTGGGGATTCGATCCAACTACGATCGTGCCGATAACGGAGTCCGACGCACCGTCGATAGCGATCACTTTGTCTCCGACGAGGCCGTTGCTGATAGCGCAGTAGACCTTGTCGTTCTGCGAGTTGTAGCAGAGCGCAATGGGCGGGCCTGGGGTTGGGATGGTGCGGAGGACAGCGTTCGTAGCACCGTCTATCACCGTTACATCAACATGGGCGAAGTTCGCGCTATAGACCTTGTTATCGGTCGGATTGTAGCACAGAGCCCGGGGACAGGTTCCAGTCGAGACTGTAGCGAGAACCGAGTCCGAGGCGCCGTCTATTACTGTCACGATCGAGTCAGAGGTGTGGTAGAAGTTGCCGCGTCCGCAGTAGACCTTGTTGTTCCGTGAATTGTAGCAGAAGGCACTTGGCTCGCCGCCGACCGGCAACGTGACTAGAACTGAGTCCGAGGCGCCGTCGACCACGGTCACGCTGCCGTCGTCGAAGTTCGCGCTGTAGACTTTGTTGTTCTGCCCGTTGTAACACAGCGAAGTGGGGTTGTTCCCGGCCGCGACCGTCGTGAGAATCGTTCCCGTCGTAGCGTCAATC
>Ga0315277_10008918_pt1 | contig 12852 bp, 7 predicted proteins | sample YL17G05_15_MG_FD_203695 | JGI IMG/M metagenome (GOLD analysis project Ga0315277, IMG submission 203695) | Sediment microbial communities from Yellowstone Lake, YNP, Wyoming, USA - YL17G05_15 | ecosystem: Environmental > Aquatic > Freshwater > Lake > Sediment | place: USA: Wyoming | collected...
CTTCCACAAACGCTAAATTCCCTTGTCGGGCGCGAGCTAAGCTGCCGGGTCTTTTTCGACCGCGCCTCAGACGATGACCCTCAATTCCTGCCACTTGTCCAATGGGTGAGCGAGGATGCTATCCATTCGATCAATTCATACGAGCGCGCCTCCCGTACCTGGGATAAAGCCGAAATGCACTCTCTGCTTGTTTCTCAAGGTTTGAGCGTCCCATATACCATCATCCTTCCACCGTATATTGAACAGCCAGAAATATCTGCGATTGACCTATGTTTACTCGGGGACCAATTCACGATCAAACCCGCCCATGGTAGCGGGGGAATTGGTGTACTGACCAATGCCACCTCTTGGGATCAGGTTTTATCAGTCCGCAAGGAGCACGCCACTGACCATTACCTTCTTCAAGCCCATGTCACTCCGATCGAGCTGGATTTACGACCGGCATGGTTTAGGGTTATCTTCTGCACCGGGCAGGTGTTCCCGTGCTGGTGGAATCCGTTTACCCATGTATATACACCGGTTACCGAAACTGAGAAGAGTCTGCATGGCCTGGATCAACTGGACGAAATCGCAATCGCAATCTCACAGCTTTGTGAGTTGGAGATATTCTCGACGGAGATTGCGTACACCTCAGATGGTTTGTTCGTGGTGGTTGATTATGTAAATGACCAGATCGATTTGCGCCTGCAGTCCAGCTCAGCTGAAGGCGTACCGGATCTTATTGTGCATTCCATTGCAGAGCAGCTGGCCATCCATGTAGAGGATCACAGTATTCGGGGTCGCTGACCCCGAATATTAATATCTGCCCGACTTGCGGGTTTGATGCTATTAGCCGGTGGATTTCATCTAACGGCGATGATCCACTCACATAGCGCATGTGCTCTTTAAACCTCTCCATATTCTTACTTGGCGATAGTTTAGCGTTATTTTAAACGCTTATTAATCTCAATCTTTCGAAACGGGATTATCATAATAAGCCGTTGCTGACGTGAGGATATACCCTTATTTGGTGTATAAGTTATCAATGAACGACATTTTCAAGCTTCTTCACATTGTAAAACCATACTGGCGTCGCGCCGTGGTTGCGCTAACGCTGTTAACCTCCCTGGTTTTCATGGATTTGAGCATCCCAAGGTTGGTCCAGCGTATCATCGACCAGGGGATTAACCAGCATAACCAGGCGGTGGTTATTCAGACCGCGCTGATCATGCTGGGCATATCCTTGCTTAGCACCATGATTGCTGTGGGCAACAATATCACCTCTGTTCAGGTGGCTGAAAGTGTGGGACGTGACTTGAGGGATGCCATTTTTTCCAAGATCCAGTCCTTCTCATATGGCAATCTGGACCGGATGAAGACTGGTCAGTTGATTGTGCGATTAACCAGCGATTCTCAAGCAGTTCAGCGGGTTTTTCAAATTTCACTTCGCATCGGCACGCGTGCCCCGCTCTTGATGGTCGGCAGCCTGATCCTGATGTTCAACACCAGTCCGAGTCTGGCTCTTACCCTGATCCCTTTGCTGCTTGTCACCTCACTAGTCATTGTGTTTTTTGTCAGCAAGATGGAACCGCTCTTCTTAAGTGTCCAACAAAGGCTCGACAGACTGAATAACGTCTTGCAGGAGAATATATCCGGTGCACGCGTGGTCAAAGCCTTTGTGCGCGCCGACTTTGAATCCCAGCGCTTCGAGACCGCCAATGAAGGCTATACTGACCATTCGGTGCGGGTGATGCGATTTATGTCCACCATGTCACCTGCGCTAACCGTTTTCGTGAACATCGGAATGGTAATTGTCATTTGGGCAGGTGGATTACAAGCTATCCGTGGCACGATGACCGTGGGTCAGATCGTGGCATTCACTAACTACCTGCTTACCACTATGACCCCGCTGGTCATGATGACTCAGTTATCTCAAGTCTGGGCGAATGGCATCGCCTCAGCCAAGCGGGTCAACCAGGTGCTGGATGATACCTCTGAGGTGCAGGACCAACCCGGGGCGATTGAGTTACCCTCTAATACCCCCGGCAGGGTGGTGTTTGAGAACGTTGATTTTCACTATAACGGCGCCAGTGACGAACCGGTGCTCAGGCATGTGGATCTGGTGGCTGAGCCTGGAGAATCTGTCGCCATCCTGGGTGCCACAGGCTCGGGTAAATCCAGTCTGGTCAACCTCGTACCACGCTTTTATGACGTCTCCAGTGGGCGGGTGACCATCGATGGGGTCGATATTCGTCAATTGCAGCAGGATTCGCTCCTGGCGAACATTGGGGTTGTACCGCAAGAATCCGTGCTCTTCAGTGGCACAGTGAAGGATAACATTCGCTATGGTCGACCTGATGCCTCTGACGAGGATGTGATCGCGGCTGCCAAAGCTGCCCAGGCGCATGATTTCATCATGGATCTTCCGCAAGGCTATGATACGCATGTGGAACAGCGCGGGATGAACTTCTCCGGTGGGCAAAAGCAGCGCCTGGCAATCGCCCGGGCACTACTCCAGCACCCCCGTGTGCTTATTCTGGATGATAGTACCAGCTCTGTGGATGTGGAAACCGAGACTCGCATTCAGGAAACATTGGAAAGTCAGCAATACAACCATACCAGTTTCGTCGTTGCCCAGCGCATCAGTACGGTCTTGAATGCTGATAAGATCATCGTAATGGACCATGGTCAGGTGGTGGCTCAAGGCACCCATAAAGAGTTGATGAAATCCAGCAGAATCTATCAGGAAATTTATGCCTCTCAGCTCGGTGATGGGAATCATCTGAGCCAAGAAAAGCAATCCAGCCTGCAGGAGGTTGCCAAATGAGCACCCAACCTGTGGGTTATGGGGCTGGCAGTGTGCGCGTCACCATGATGCAGCGCCGTCCAGCTGACCCGGGCAAGATCGAGAAGGCGAAGAATTCACGCAATGCCATCCTGCGCCTGGCTGCTTACCTGTTACCCTTTAAACTCCAGCTGGTGCTGGTGTTGATCTTTGTGCTGATCTACACATTGTTTGGTCTGGCTGGACCCTACCTGATGGGCAGGGCGATCGATGATTTCATCACCACCAAACAAGCCTCTGGCTTGGCAGGGATTGCCTTGATTATGCTTTTGGCGTACGTTCTGAACAATCTATTCCAGGCGGTAAGTAACTGGGTTATGGCTGATGTATCGCAGCGGGCTCTCAAGCTGATGCGCAAGGATTTATTCACCCACCTGCAAAGCCTGCCGCTTAGCTTCTATGACCGCAACCCTGCGGGAGAGCTGATGAGCCGCTTGACGAATGACATCGATGCCATCAACCAGGCTGTTTCACAAAACGTCACCTCACTCCTCGCCAGCATATTATCCATGCTTGGGATCCTGGTGGCGATGTTCTTGCTTGACTTTTGGCTGGCATTGGCTTCACTCCTGGTGGTGCCGATTATGTTATGGTTCACCAATTTTGTTGCCCGTTATACCCGTAAGGGTTATCAGGAGCTTCAGAAACACCTGGGTGAGCTAAACGCTGTCATGGAGGAGTCCATTAGCGGTGAGAAAGTAATCAAAGCCTTCCGCCGAAACGAGTCGGTGGTGGAGAATTTCCGCCAGCGCAACCAGCAGGTCTTTAAGGCTGGTGTAACCGCCAATAGCTATGCTCTATTGCTGATGCCGTTGACCAACGTACTGGGAAATTTCTTCGTCATCGTCCTGGCGGGCTTAGGCGGATGGCTGGCTTTGCGTAATCTGGTCAGTGTAGGCATCATCGCCACCTTCATCAGTTATGGGCAGAATTTTATCAACCCACTACGCCAGCTGGCAAACATGTACAACTCCATCCAGGCCGCGTTGGCAGGTGCAGAGCGGGTTTTCGAGATTATTGACACCTCCCCCGAGATACAGGATATTCCTGATGCTTATCCATTGGATGTGGTGCATGGGGACGTGCACTTCGAGCATGTTAACTTCAGCTACCTACCGGGAACTCCCGTGATCAAGGATATGTCGCTGGAAGCTAAGGCGGGGCAGATCATCGCCCTGGTTGGTCCCACGGGGGCTGGAAAAACAACCTTGATCAACCTGTTATCCCGTTTCTATGAGATCGATGGTGGCAAGATCACCATTGATGGCAAAGATATCCGCGACATTCGCAAAGCTGACCTGCGCCAGCAATTGGGAATCGTCCTGCAGGATACCTTCCTATTTTCGGATACAGTAATGGAAAACATCCGCTATGGCAGGTTGGAGGCTAACGATGATGAAGTGATACAAGCTGCCCGCATGGCAGATGCAGATCATTTCATCCGCCAGCTGCCAGATGGTTATCAGACCAATCTTTCCGAGCGGGCGGGTAATCTCAGCCAGGGGCAGCGCCAGCTTTTGGCTATCGCCCGTGCCATTCTTTCCGACCCGGGAATATTGATTCTGGATGAAGCGACCAGTTCCGTAGACACGCGCACGGAAGTACGCATCCAGAAAGCCCTGTTGCGCCTGATGGAGGGCCGCACGAGTTTCGTCATCGCCCACCGCCTGAGCACCATTCGCGATGCCAATAACGTGATTGTCATTAACGATGGAGAGATTGTCGAACAAGGCACCCACCAGCAGTTGCTCGAAAAGCGTGGCTTCTTCCACCACCTCTACATGAGCCAGTTCAAAGGTCAAGCAATTTAGAAGGAATATAAGCACGTACATAGTCTGGTCCGATCTTAGACCACTGTACCGCTACATCCTGTGTGCACTTTGCGGATGTGAACCAAACAGCCACCAAGATTTTGCTTATAGACAACCTAACAATCATTTGCTATAATGATTTCGAAATCACATCTATTGTTGTTGCAAGAGAAAACTAATTAAATAATAGCAACATCGGGAGGCGATGATCCAACAGGGGACTGGTCGCTGAGCTTGTAAAAGCATCCTATTGGGGAGCCAAATGCGAAACCGGCCCGTTTGGGCAGGTTTTTTTATTTACACTACGATCGGTTATTTTCTATATTATTTAAACGGTTGCTTTTTGAGGAAGAGAGAGGAGGTGAATGCGTTTCCCATTGGATTAGGTATTCACACTAATTTTTTCGAGGATCACTAAGCAAAGGTAAATAGAATTTTCTTACCAATGAATGCATCGTGCAAATTCGCTAATAGAATTCGAATCCGACTAGGTAGATTTTCACTCCATGGAGGTGCATCCATAAAATTGAAATTGATTGAACTTCATATTTGAATAAGAACTTTATCCCAAACGAATCGGAGGAAAGTATGTCAAAAAGATTTTTATTCACAATATTAATCATTACCGTCTTATTAAGCATGGCCATTTCACCTGCCCTCGCAGATGACGGTCCAGTTGTCCCGATGCCCGATGCATCCGGACTTGCCATCCCCGAAGAAGATGTTCTGGTAGCCCCGGAATTGCAGAGTGCCACAGGCCCAGTTCAAATTGTGGTCGGTTTACTGGACTCGCCCCTTGCAGAAGTTGTTGGTGCAAATGCAAAGCAAAAAGGCAGCGCTTTGAAGCCTGCCGAGCAACGAGCTTACCTGAAAGCGCTTGATCTGAAGCAGGATGGCTTGCTCAGCCAGATCGCAGGCTTGGGTGGCCTGGCACTCGGCCGAGTTGATAAAGCCCTCAATGCGGTGATGGTTGAAGTAGATGCTTCGCAGATCGAGGCCATTGCTGCATTACCCAATGTTGCCTCAATCCGTCCGTTGATTAACTATGAAGTTGACCTATCAGAGACAGTGCCTTACATTGGTGCTGCTGCAGTACAAGCCGCGGGTTTTGATGGTACAGGTGTGCGCGTGGCTGTGCTCGACTCAGGGATTGACTATACCCACTACAACCTGGGGGGCTCGGGTGTCGTAGCTGATTTTACCGGCAACGACCCGACCATCATCGAGCCTGGAACATTTCCCACCTGGAAGGTAGTCGGTGGGTATGACTTCGTCGGTGAAACGTGGCCAAATGGTGCGTTAGCTCCTGATCCCGATCCGCTCGATAAAGGCACCGGCGCTGGGCATGGCACGCATGTGTCAGACATCATCGCTGGCAAGAGCACCGATGGACTGCATAAAGGCGTAGCACCTGGTGCCAGCCTGTATGCAGTTGGAGTATGCTCGAAGATTTCAACCTCCTGCTCTGGAGTAGCCCTCCTGGAAGGCATGGACTTTGCCCTAGACCCAAACGGAGATGGCAACATTGCTGACGCGGTGGATGTGGTCAATATGTCACTGGGTTCGAACTACGGTCAGCGACAGGATGACTTGAGCTTTGCCAGCTCCAACGCAGTGCGCATGGGCGTGGTTGTCGTGGCTGCGGCTGGCAATGCGGCTGATCGCCCGTATATCGTCAGCTCGCCTTCCACTTCGCCGGAAGTGATCAGTGTCGCCCAGACCCAGGTGCCCTCGGCTAAACTGTATACGATTGTGGCAGGTGCTGTGACTGTAGGCGGCTCCTGGCAACCTTGGTCAGCAGCTCCAACGTATGTCAGTGGTCCACTTCAGTATGGTAATGGAGCAGGTGGAAACTTAATTGGATGCTCCGCTTTTGCAGCTGGTTCATTGACAGGGAAGATTCTGCTCATCGACCGCGGCATTTGCGCGATTAGCATTAAGGTTTCCAACGGCGCTGCCGCAGGTGCACTGGCTGTTGTCGTTGCAAACAATGCAACCCAAGCTCCCGGTGACCTACCGCCTGATTTCTCTTTCGGTGGTGGTACTCCTTCTGTGGCTGGATATTCAATTACCCGTGCAGATGGGCTCCTGCTAAAGACTGTGTTGGGACAAACAGCAACGATTGATCCTGCCACAGCGGCCTCCCTGGTTGGCAACATGGTTTCATCCTCAGCGCGAGGTCCCAGTGTGAGCTTCAACGCCATCAAGCCGGATATTGGCGCACCCGGTGCGTCTCTCTCTGCGGTATATGGTACAGGTACTGGACAAGAAGCTTTTGGCGGCACTTCCGGCGCGACGCCCATGGTTTCAGGTTCTGCTGCCCTGGTAATTCAGAAATTCCCCGGCATCACCCCACTGGAAGTCAAGGCGCGTTTGATGAACACCGGCGAGACCAACATCGGCATCAACCCGGTGGGCCTGCCCGGTGTCCTCGCTCCAATCACTCGCATCGGCGGTGGCGAAGTCCGTGTGAATAATGCGATTGCCGTAACCACTGCAGCCTGGGATGCCGACGATCTCACCGGTAGCCTGTCCTTTGGTTATCAGGCATTGACTAGTGCGGCTACCTTCCAAAAGACAGTGGTTGTACGCAACTACAGCAACAAGGCGCGCACCTATACCATCGCCCCCGCCTTCCGCTACGCGGATGATGCTGCCAGTGGCGCAGTCAAGATCAGCGCTCCAGCGTCCATCAAGGTCTCGGCCAACAGCTCGGCTATGTTTATCGTGAAGGTCAAGGTGGATGTTACCAAGCTGCCTGTTTGGACCTTGAACGGAGGTTCCTTTGGTGGTGATGGCTATCGCCTGCAAGGAGTCGAGTTTGATGGCTATGTCAACATTGCAGATGCCACCGACAATATCCATGTGGCCTGGCAGATCCTGCCGCACCGCGCGGCTGAAGTTACGCCTGCCAGCACCAACGTCACTCTTACCGGCGGTACGGGCACGCTGGCCTTGAATCACACCGGTGGCGCTTTGGATGGACGCGTGGATGTCTTCTCGTTGCTTGGCACCAGCGGCCGCATCCCGAACAAATATCTGCCGGGTGATGGCGACAACTATGCCGTGGTCGACCTGAAAAACTTTGGCGTACGCCTAGTCGGCATCGGTGGCGGCCAGTTCGGCATCCAATTTGCGGTCAATACCTTCGGTGCACGAGCCCACCCCAACTATCCAGCTGAATTTGACATCTATCTTGACACAAACATGGATGGTGCGGATGACTTTGTGATCTACAACTTGGAAAATGGTGGTTTCGGCGCGACAGGTCAGAACGTTGTGCGTGTGTATAACCTGTTAACAGGCGCAAATAATATCTACTACTATAGCGATGCCGACCTGAACTCCGGCAACATCATTATGACCGCCCCCCTTGCTGCTCTTGGTTTAACACCCAGCACGCAGTTCAACGTCTCAGTCTACGCCTGTGATAACTACTTCACCGGCAGCTGCACTGATGCGATTACGGGTATGACATACACAGCGGGTGCACCACGCTTCTATCCAAATAACTATGCACCTGTTGTCCCGCAAGGCGGAAGCACAACCCTGAACATCTCTGCCTTCCCGGGCGGCGATACCACTTCGCCGTCACAGCTGGGCTTGTTGCTCATGTATCGTGACGCACGCCAGCAGCGTGAAGCAGACCCCATCTTCATTACCCCATAACGACCAAGTATCCCTGTAAGTTATACCGCCCCCATCATCGATGGGGGCGGTATTCTTTTCTGGGCTTATAAAAATTGACCAATATAATTTCATTCTGGGGAAGGACTGATGCTTAGCGGTGGCCGTTCGCTGCAAAGAATGATTTGGCTGGAAGTATTGGTATGGTAAGAATAAACCTGGCCGCCAGCCTCAAGCGAGATGTGAAACCCGGGCGTGACGACCTGTAGATATTCGGTGCCTGGCTTTCCACATCCCAGACTCCCATCCGGCCATTCAACCGCCTCTATTTCGAGAACGATTATTTTCTCCAGATCAATACCTGTTTTCTGGTTTAGATCTTTTTTAGCCTGCAGAATGATTGGCTCCAAGCTGGGATTATCAGAAAGAGTTGTTGCGGGTGAGTTAATCGCAACAGGAATCGGTGTCTCCACGGGATAGGCTGTCACGTTGGCACTGACAGTATTTAAATCGATTATGGTCACTGATTGTGTGGGTGCCTCAATTGACACAGTTGCCGGAATGGGCTTGCAACTAACCATCAGAGTGAAAACAGATAGTACGATCAAACAAAAACGTATTTTCTTCATCAAACCTTTCATAAGTATATTACGAATTCAGTCCAACATACATCCTTGTATTCAAGGGAGTGGCTAACCTGATGAGCAAATGAAATCGATCAGGTGAGTCAGATAGAGAGGATAACGCTACTTATCAAGTTGTGGGCTGATGAAGCAGTCGATGAACAAACGGATGGCAAAACCTATGCAGTGCTCTCGATCCTTAAAGCCAATGGCGATTCCAATAATCCCGCCGATTGGGAAACCTGGACTTCACCAATCTTCGCCCTCGATCGACCATAAATTCGAGCTAATCTGTATATAAAAGAACTTGATAGGAGGATTTCTCAAACGATAATATAGTCATCTGTAAGTCTGCTAATAGGGATTGTCAATAAATCCTTACAAGTTGAACCCGAAGGATTTTTAGTGAAATCTTGTCAGAAGGTGTGCTCATACTTGTGCCATCTTCATCAAAATCCTTCGGGTTTGCGTTAAACCATATCAATAACGCGATCGTAATCGACGAGGGGAGATTGTCGAACAACCCACACGCCAGCCTCTGCTCGAGAAGAGTTGTTTCTTCCACCACACGATGAGCCAGATAAATGGTCAAAAAATCAAATTCAAGTTCGTTTGTAGGCGCAAGATTTATCGTATCCAGATCTTTGTTTCACCATGATGCGTGTTCTATTTGTTGAAAGCGCGCTTCTCCCGGACTTTTCTTCATCCGTTTCCTCCCTCTACCCCCAATTCATACATCCAGCCTCCATGTATTCCCTCTTTACATGCCTCCCCGATGAGATACAATAAGCTTGAAATCTAAGGAGAGAACGAGATGGAATCGCAGAAACCCCCTCAAAAAACCCGCATCAATCCCATCTGGTGGGTGGTCATGCTTGTTTTGATTGCCTGGAATGTCTATGCATTCTGGCCGCGTACTCAGTCGCAAATCAGCCTACCGTACAGCAGTTTCGTCGATCAGGTGAAAGCCGACCATGTCCAGGCTGTGCAGATCAGCGGCAGCTCAATCAAAGGTGAGCTCAACCCACCTCAACCCTTACTGGAATTGGTTCCTTTGCCAACCCCATTGCCTGGTGCCACTCCGGTGGCGACTGAGACGGTGACCTACACCGCTTTCACCACGAACTTTCCAGACGTGGTCGGAGATACCAACCTGATGCCATTGCTTACCCAGCATAATGTGGAGGTGCTTGTTTCACCGCCTGCCAGCCCCTGGTTCAATCTCCTTTTAACGAATGGTTTACCCATCCTGCTGATGGTGGGTTTCCTGGTGTTTATTGGTAGGCAAGCCTCCAGGGGGCAGGAATCGGTTTTGTCTTTCGGTCGCAGTAAAGCCCGCCGCTTTGTCGAAGACAAGAATAAGGTGACTTTCAAGGACGTCGCTGGAGCTGACGAAGCAAAACGCGAGCTGCAAGAGGTGGTGGATTTCTTGCGCAACCCGCAAAAATACCACAAGCTCGGGGCGCGCATCCCGCGTGGGGTGCTGCTCGTCGGTCCGCCTGGTACGGGTAAAACCCTGCTTGGGCGTGCTGTAGCGGGAGAGGCTGCAGTCCCATTCTACAACATCAGCGCCTCGGAATTTGTGGAGATGTTCGTCGGTGTGGGGGCTAGCCGGGTGCGTACCCTATTCGAGCAGGCTAAAGCCACTGCACCAGCCATCGTCTTCATCGATGAGTTGGACGCAGTCGGCAGGCGCCGAGGCGCAGGCATTGGCACGGTTAACGACGAACGCGAGCAGACCCTCAACCAGCTGCTCGTGGAGATGGACGGTTTCGACGTCACCCATGAGGTCATTATCCTGGCCGCCACCAACCGACCGGATGTGCTCGACCCTGCCCTGCTCCGCCCTGGGCGCTTTGACCGGCAAGTAAACGTCGCCTTACCCGACCGCAAGGGGCGGGAGGGTATCTTGCAGATCCATGCGCGCCCGCTCAACCTGGCAAATGATGTCGACATGGGCACACTCGCCCGCTCTACCATCGGCTTGAGCGGTGCCGACCTGGCGAATCTATGCAATGAAGCCGCCCTCGTGGCAGCCAGCAAGAACCATGATCAGGTCTTCATGAGTGATTTCGAGGAAGCCATAGACCGCATTATCCTGGGGGAAGTACGCCCCCTGTTGATGGAGGAGAAGGACCGCATCGTTGTGGCGTACCATGAATCGGGTCATGTCCTGGTTGCGTGGCTGACGCCTAACACCGATCCCGTCCACAAAGTGACCATTATCCCGCACGGGCGGGCGCTGGGGGTCACGGAGCAGATGCCGGAAGAGGACCGCTATAACTACAGCCGTGAGGAGCTGCTGGCCCGCATCCGTGTGATGCTGGGCGGGCGCTCCGCTGAAGAGATTGCTTGCGGTGATATCACCACCGGCGCTGAGAACGACCTGGTGGAAGCCACCCGCCTCACCCGCCGCATGGTCACCCGCTGGGGCATGGGCAGCTTGGGGTTGCAAGCTTTCGCTGCCGATGAGCAGCAGCCCTTCCTGGGTTATGAGCTCACTCAGGGGCGCGATTACAGCGAGGAAACCGCTGCTCATATCGATAGGGATGTCCAAACCATCCTCAACCAGTGCCATGAGGATGCCAAAACCCTGCTCGAGCGTGAGCACGACAAGCTGGATGCGCTGGTCGAGGCACTATGCAAGGAAGAGACTGTCGAACAGGAAGAACTGACCCGCATCCTCGGTCCGCGCGTGGGCGAGCAGAAGTCAGAGAAATAACGATGCAGTTTTATAGGGACGCACCCCGTCAAGTCCGATCGTAAACCAGAGGTCGGTGCGCCCCCATTGAACCCGCAGTGTCATTGCGAACCCGGCGAATTGTGCCGGGTGAAGCAATCTCCTCCTTTCATCGTTTGTCATTGAGGGCGCTCCTCGGTGTGGGTAGGGTCGCAGGATTGTATATCTAAAAGCAGGCACCGATTTCTACCCCTGCGCCCATCATACAAGGGGCGGGCATTGTGCAACCTTCTTCGATTTTGTGCGGCTCACTCCTATATAATATGTACAACCCAGATCTAATAAATATTTGGCAGGTCCTATCCCTCTACCAGACCTGCCAGAGCTATACCCCCAATCATGTTACTACTTCTTATTTTGTGGGCATCACCAAGGGATCAAATGATGCAATTACATTATGCGCATCCGGACCTTCTGTAATGCATGCAAAGTAAATTGGATCCCCAATATACCTAACAACATGAAACGTCCTGCTCATCGAATTTACAGCATCATATAATTGCATCGTCATCATTGGTGGTGGCGTATCGGGGTTTGGATTATTTTGAACCCAAGCAGCTACATCTGCTTCGGTAACTCCTGGGTTCAACGTCATGCCAGACAGCCCATAATTCAGATGCGATTGGTCATTGACCACAATTTCATATACAAACACAGCTGTCTGTGGCTGACTAATGATCTGCATGGTGCATTTATCTCCAGGATCAAATGTGAAGATGACGTTCGCCATTGAACTGAGATTACTTCGCCATGCATTTGGAGTTGGGAGTGTGGCTTTCGGTGCCGCACATGCGGATACAACCAGTATTACTAATATTAGAGTGATACCTCGTGTGAAAAATCTTTTGTGGTTCATATTATTTACCTCCTTTAGGTTTTTGAACCGGTCGAAATTTGATTTAGTTTTGCGCCTGATCTGGCACTCACCTACTGTGCTATCACTATAGCATCCTGGCATTTGACTTTATTGCCATTTTTTGCCAAATTTCGCCAAAAATTGGAATTTATGCTATGCTATTCGTAGGGAGACCGGGATCATGTAGGGAAAGGAGGTTGCAATGACCAACTCAATTCCCCCAAGCACACTTGAAAAATTCACCACCTTCGGGGATCTACTTCGCTATCTCCGACGCCGTACAGGTATCACCCAGCTAGAATTATCGATTGCTGTGGGGTACAGCATTTCCCAGATCAGCCGGCTCGAGCAAAACCTGCGTCTACCGGACC
>Ga0315277_10008919_pt1 | contig 12851 bp, 10 predicted proteins | sample YL17G05_15_MG_FD_203695 | JGI IMG/M metagenome (GOLD analysis project Ga0315277, IMG submission 203695) | Sediment microbial communities from Yellowstone Lake, YNP, Wyoming, USA - YL17G05_15 | ecosystem: Environmental > Aquatic > Freshwater > Lake > Sediment | place: USA: Wyoming | collected...
GTCGAAATATGGCAGACAGCCTCAAAACCTTGGCTTAAGACGAAGGACCGATTTAGTTTTATGTTTGCATCTCTGCGTGCCTCAGTTGGCTTGGTGCAAAACTTTTATGGAAACGCTTTACCGCTTGGGTTAGGAAGCCCGTTATCTGACCGGGTAGTAATGGAAGTTCAGGGACCCACTTTCCCCCCGAATGGAGATCGCTTTTATTGGGAAGCTCGCATCTATGATACATATGAAAGTAATCAATGGTTATCAACGATTCAATCACGACGTGATCTTACCTCGGATAGTGTAGATTTAAATCAGCCCGGTGTAGATGTTCGTCCGGTAATTACATTTACCTTTTTCCCTCACGATCCAATTTCAAATATCTACACAGTTCCTGAGCCATTGTGGGTTAGTCTCCCAACACAAGCATATATGACGACTAATCCAGATGGGACAGTTGATTTTAGCATGTTGATGAGCAAAGATTTTGTTCATCCTGGAGATCAATATACTGTGCGGTCTGCCGTTGATGCCGAAACCGTGAGCGAACTCAGGGCTGCAGGTACGACTTATCCTCAATGGGTTCTTGACGAATATCTACAATTACCCACCAATATCACTCCCAGGACGAGGGACCTGGCTGAAAATATTGCGACTGGATTAAGCAATCCATATGATATTGCGAACGCAGTAACCGATTATCTTCGCAATAATATAGAGTACAACCAATCTATCAGCCAACCTCCACCCAATCAGGAGCGAATAGATTGGTTTTTATTTGATTATAAAAAAGGATTTTGTAATTATTATGCCTCGGCTGAGGTCATCTTATTGCGGTCCTTGGGGATACCCGCACGGATGGCAGTCGGATTTGCTCAGGGGGAACGTGAGGTGCCTGCCATACCGCAACTTCCCCCGGGGGTGGGTCGAGATATTATCCGTGAGCAAATCAGTGAAACATCCACTTATGTCGTGCGATATACAGATGCCCATGCGTGGCCTGAAGTGTTTTTCCCGGGAATTGGTTGGGCAATTTTTGAACCTACTGTCTCGCAACCACCCTTATTCCGGACTTCTGGAGAAGCAACAACCAATCCGAATGAAAGTCAAACCGGACAAGGCCAAGATAATACCCAAAATCAGCGGGGTTTAGACAATAATCGACAAAATCCTGGCGAAAATGGACCCTTACTTAATTCTGGTCAAAGCACAAATTTCTGGACCTTTGGGAATATCATAAAGCTAATTGCCTTATTATTCGCGCTCGTTCTTTTGGTAATTGTTATCTGGCAAGTTCGGCAAGGGTTTAAGGTAAAGCCGCTATTGGAGCGTATCTCCCTTGAAGTACCTGAAAGATTGGAAAAAGGGTTACGCCGACTGGGTATTCGTCCACCCGATTTCCTGGTCAATTGGGTTTTTTCGATGAGACTTCCCGGACTCTCACGCTCGTATTTGGAAATAAATCACGCCCTCAACCGCATCGGTAGGAAACCTTCCATCCAAGACACACCTAATGAACGGACCGCTTCTCTTATTTCTGCTATCCCAACTGCTTCAGTACCCGCCAAAAGATTACTGGCAGAGTATCAAACCTCAGTTTATAGTCCACATTTAGCAGATGCCGAAATAGCCAAAAATGCAGGTAGGGAGATCCGGAATTTATCCTGGATCACCTGGATTACCAGGATATTATCGCGTTTCCAGGAACCAAATAGAAATCATTGATACAAATCCCACAGCGAGACACAAAAAATCCGATCCTGATATCGGAATTTTATTATCATTCGCTATAATCCCAGGATCAGGGAATATCTGCCTATGAGGAAATTCGTTAATTGTGGATATACAAAGTGTTTCTGGATTTCTAAATGGGCTCCGCAAGCTGTGCGTACTTTTCTGAAAATAATGCTGGTGTGCCACCAGTATGCCAGAAGAGGACGATTTCTTCTTGTTTGAAATATCCCTTACGGATAAGGTCGATAAGTCCAGCCGCGGCGCGACCTGTATAAACCGGATCAAGTAACAGCCCCTCCTGCCGAGCAAATAACCGGATCGCTTCAATCTCGGGTGCTCCCATGATCCCATATCCGCCTCCAAGATAATCGGCGTTAACCATGATATCCTGTGGTAGAAAATTGATCTTTTCACCGAGAGCATCTGCTGTTGCATTCGCCAGTGAGGCTACGTGTGCTTTTAGATCTGCCTCAGTTTCATCCACGCTTATCCCCAAAATATTACCCTTGAAACCAAATAACCTTGCTCCAGTCACTAATCCCGCTTGTGTGCCAGCAGAAGATGAGGCGAAGATTATCCAATCTGGCTGATATTTTTGATCGAGTAATTCCTTCATTGCAAAAGCATATGCGGTCGCGCCGGTGGTATTTGAACCCCCATAAGGGATCATGTAAGGTCGCCGACCTAATTCCCATTCCTTTTGAAAGGTTTGTTGGAGCATTTGATCCCGCTCTTGAAGCGATGTCCAAACAATCTCCGCATTAAATAGCTGGTCCAATAACAAGTTGCCCGTCACGTTAGATGGTTTCTCACCCGATAAGACGAGAATACAATCAAAATTGAGATGGGCACAGGCAGCCGCGGTCTGCCGGCAGTGGTTAGATTGTACTGCACCCGCGGTTATTATCGTGTGTGCTCCATGGGATTGAGCTTCCGCAAGTAAATATTCCAACTTGCGAATTTTATTGCCTCCGAAGGCAAGACCAGTCAGATCATCACGCTTAACCAATAGGTTGGGTCCACCTAATTCGGCAGAGAGCCGTGGAAGTGGTTCAACTGGCGTGGGGAGATGTGCGAAATTAATGCGTGGGATTGTTCTCATATAATTTATCCTATGACTTGTTTTGTGGTTGCCTTCCCATGTGTGCGCATGATATCCATCAAACCAGGTAGTGTCTTTGAATAGAGCCTATAAAGCATGCGATTCATTGGTAAGTCCCATGCTCCGAGATAGCGATGGATGGTACCTCCGAGCCCTTCTTTGAACCGGAATACACCCCACAAAGGGTCTGTTTCATCAAATTCATCGGGTGCCCCCCACAAATCATAGATTGTGCAACCCGCAGCTTTGGCGCGTTTTATTGCCTCCCATTGAACGAGGTAATTAGGCATCTTATCCCTGTGTATCATTCGAGACATGCCATATAAATACCAGGCTTTTCTCGCAAAACGAAAGATTATCGCACCTGCGATAGATTCGCCATTCACTTCCGCAACCAATGCCTCTGCAAATGGTTGATCATGCTGTTCTGTTTTTTGGCCGGACATGAATGTATTCCAGACTTCTCGGTAATAAGTATCATTCCGGATCACAAATCCGTCGCGAATGGATGTCTCAGCATACATCCGAATTAGCATATCAATATCTGTCTGTTTACCAATACGCGTAGACACCCCTTTACGTAGCGCTAGGTTAATGTTGTATCGTGTTTTCTGCTTCATATTGGCAAGGAGCTCCTCTTCGCTTTGCCCGAGGTCGATTAATACTGTATTTCGGAATTGGACCTGTTCTTCAGAGAATTGCCAACCATCCGCTTTTAAATCATTGACTACACTTACACCAAGAGAATGCTCATTCGATGCGGTTTTGCCGGGAATTCCGGTTCCAAGCTCCAGATCTGGATCAATTTTAATAAATATGGCACCATGTTTTTGAGCGAATTCCTTTAAATCCTGGAGGACACGATGACGTAAGGGAGAATCACTCCAATCCAGTAAAGGCCCTTTTGGCACGTATATAATACCCATTCGGTGGGAGAATCCGCCAATCCTGATATTCCTTTGAAGGGTAAGCGCAGCTGCTACGAGTCCCTTCTGTTTTAAGCGATCTGGAAGATGATTCGTTGATAATTTATACTGGTCGTCCTCTCTAAACCAAACGAGGTAATGCGGTTGCCATCCGAATTGGGACTTTACCTTCCCCCATTCCCATGTTTGTAATACATGCGCGCCGTACAAGTGTGAAATCGCGGTGTTCCAAAGAACGGGATTTACTTGGGGTGGGTTCTTAGGAAGCATCTGTTAACCTTTATTGGTTCAGCCTTCAACTTTTCGATATTTCAACCATATTGAGTATAGCTGATAAAGGATTGGATTGTAAACCCGATCCCATGGACCAAACGACCGCTTTAGTTCACCGCCAAACCCGCGCTTAAATCGGTATACCCCCCACAAACTATCACTACGCGTAGCGAAATTGGCTTCCAACGTGGCTAAATCAACATCAGGAACTCCCCAGAGGTCATATTCACAGCAGCCTTGGGATTTAGCCCAGCGAATTGCTTCCCATTGCAATAGATAATTAGGCATTCTATCTCTATGTAAATTCGAGGAAGCACCGTAGAAATACCAGGCACGATTTCCAACCCTAAAGACTATTACAGCGGAGATTGGTGTTCCCTCATATTCAGCTAGCAGCAATTGACACAAATCATGCGCATGGAAAAGGTCATACGCCCGTTGGTAGTAAGCCAGACTGTGAATGCCAAACTGGTCACGTTGACCAGTAACTTCCATTAAATCATAAAATGTGCCCAAATCGGTGTGTGGTTTAACAATAACGTTTTTCTTGAGCGCCAGGTTGATATTATAGCGAGTCTTCTGTTTCATCCTCCCGAGGATTTGTGTCTCCTCTCCGGTGATGTCTACCACCAAGGTCCGCATAGGTTGAATGCTGTGGTGACTTTGGATGAATAATTCAGGGGGCTGGTGATTATTGTCAGCTTGCTTTAGCTCATCATTGATCCAATAATCAGGCTCTACCTTTAAAAAAACACATTTCCTGCCACGACAAATTGCATCAATTTCAGGCATTAGTTGATCCCAATTTACCCCAATCGGCCCTTTGGGTATGTAGGCAAAATTAGTTCCAGGAAAGATGCGTTTGATTAATATTTGCGCTCCACAATCATGTGAAGCAATATGAACTATTTGCCACCCAAATTCGGCTTTTAATTGTCCCCATGGGGAAGTTTGCAGTATATGTGGGTCTGAAAATTGGGAAATAAACGCGATCCACTCAGTTGGGCTAATTTCTGCCATGTTTAGCTAGATCACAGAAGTTATATCTGGAGAAGGAGTACTGCTCACAACCGCGCCGGGAACAATTTTATTCAACATGGATACGATCTGATCAGGATCACCTTGTTTCCCCAGATCAATCAATTTATTTATTGCTGTATCAAGATCGTTACTGGTGAACACCTCGTTTTCATTCAATCGAAGCACATCGGGGTGGGTAGTAGATAGATAATCAGCACCTTCATCCCATAAAGCCTCACTTAACTTTTCACCAGGGCGTATCCCGGTAAAAATGATCTCAATATCCTTTCCTGGCTCGAGACCGGAAAGACGGATTAAATCTTGAGCAAGATCGAGGATACGGATCTGATCACCCATGTTCAGTACAAATACTTCTCCACCTTTTCCCATAGCAGATGCTTGCAGAACGAGGTGAACTGCTTCGGGAATAGTCATAAAATAGCGTTCCATATCCGGATGCGTGACTGTGACCGGTCCACCGTAATCGATCTGGCGTTTAAAAAGCAATAATACACTGCCTCGGCTTCCCAAGACGTTGCCAAACCGCACGACAGAAAATGATTTTCCCGTCCTGTGGGCTGCATCAATAATGAGCATTTCTCCAATTCGTTTCGTCGCGCCATATACACTGGTTGGGCAGATTGCCTTATCAGTGGAGATCATAACTAACCTTTCGACATTGTTGCCAATGGAAGCATCAACAATGTTACGGGTACCAAGCACGTTATTACTGACTGCTTCCTCGATATTTGCCTGCATCAATGGGACGTGTTTATGGGCAGCTGCATGAAACACGACTTGTGGATTGTTATTCGAGAATAAGTGATTAAGGTGCTCCTTGTCGCGAATATCTGCAATAAGCGGGTGGATTTTTAATGATGGATAACTCTGCTCAAGCTCAATCAAGGTCTCAAAAATACTATTTTCTCCGTGCCCCAATAAAAATAGCTCCTTTGGTTCCCATCGAGCGATCTGCCTGCACAGTTCACGCCCTATTGAGCCTCCCGCTCCAGTAACCAGAACCCGCCGTCCCCCAAGGCTCAATCCGACTAACTCATTATCAATATGGGTTGGAACGCGACGGAGTAAATCAGTGATGTCAACTTCCCGTAAGCGATTTACGCTGACTTTTCCACCGATCAATTCGTGTAAGCTTGGCATGGTTCGGGATGGAATGTTTTTTGCTCGACAAATATCGGTAACTTTACGAACCACCTGCCCTGGAGCACTAGGAATTGCAATAATGACTTCATCCGCCTTTTTCAAATCTATTAAATGAGCCAATTCATCCAATTTTCCAATCACAGGCGTCCCATGGATTTCTTGCTTCTGCTTGGCAGGATCATCATCAACAAAACCGATAGGAGATAGATTGGCTTGTGGATTCCGCTGCATCTCGCGAACCACCAGCGCCCCAGCATCACCCGCCCCAGCAATCAAAACCCGCTTCAAACGGGTTTTGATTCCTCGAGTGGTTAATTGGCTTTCGGAAATGATCCGGTAAGAAAAGCGCAATCCACCCACTGCAAGAAGTGATAATAACCAATCGATAACCAGTACGAGTCGGGAGAAATCCTTCGCTACCATGAGCGTGGAGATCAAGCTGACAATGATTGAGACTATGATCGACGCAGTGGTGACAGCAATGGCGATCAGTTTTAGCTCGTGAATACTTGCATATGCCCATAGCCGGCGGTACAAACCGAATTGAAAATAAACTAATGGTTTAATTATCAATGCCACAACAATCATCGTCAGGATTTGATATCTGAAATCATATAACCTCGCACCTAAAGGGACGCGGAGCACAAAGCTGCCTAAGACACACACGACGATAAATAACACATCCCCCGCTAAGACTGTACGATTTTTGGAGAGGAAATTTGGCTTCAAATTATCTGCCTCTCAAGCTCAATACCAGGGATGGTGTTCGTACAATTATGCGTAAATCCATCAGGAAATTGCGATGCATGATGTAATACAAATCGTACTCAAGTTTTTCGATTGTCTCATCGATCGTGGAAGCATACTGTTGGTTTACTTGTGCCCAACCAGTCATTCCTGGTCGTACCAATAGACGTGCACGGTAAAACGGAACATGTTTTTGGAACCACTCCACCAATTCGGGGCGTTCGGCACGCGGTCCGACCAAACTCATTTCACCGTGCAAAACATTATAGAACTGCGGAATTTCATCAATATGTGTTTTTCTTAATAATAGACCCACCCTGGTAGCTCGACGATCATTTTCTTCAGCCCACTGTGGCTGGCCGTCTGCTTCTGCATCCTGGTGCATCGTACGGAATTTATGTATGTTGTATAGTTGACCTCCCCGGCCCATACGCGTTTGCCTATATAAAATTGGCTTACCAGATTCCACTAGGATTGCTATCGCAACAAATGGAAATAGGATGAGTAAAAATAACATTCCCACTAATCCACCGATAATGTCCAATCCACGTTTTAACATCTCAGAAAAAGTTTCTGATCGGGCTTTATCGACGAATGAACGAAGAATCCATTCAGCTTCGAGATAACGAATTGGGACACGATGTAGCAGCTCTTCATAAGCGACAGGCATACGTATGATCTCGGTACCCACTTCCTGGGCATCCAATAGTGCTTGAAACATACCTCCTTGCATTTGTCCCGAAATTGCTACGATCAGGTCTGTGATTTGATGGTCGCAGATCGCATTTAATAATACGGCAGATCCACCGAATACTTCATACCCTTCTATCATTTTGCCGATCTTTTGGGGATCATCATCGATAATCCCCACCATGATATAAGGATGGGGTTTGACCTGATTAATTATCTTCAGCATGATCTTACCTGTGTCGCCCGCTCCAACGAGCAATATCCGGCGCATAAATTGAGGTGCAGTGAATATTCGGATGTAAAGCAACCTCCATAATAAGGTAAGAATAAATACACTGATGATGAAACTGGCTACACCAATTCGCGGTAGTGATTTTGGAGTTTGATAAGTGAAGTAGAACACCATGTAAAACCCCAGACCAATCAATGCTGAGAAGGCAATATTGCGCAAAGTCTGTCCTGGATCTCGCGCCCGGTGCTCCTCATATAATCTCGCCATCAACAATGGCCAGAAAAAGGGAAGAAGGAAGAACCAGCTGGGTAAGCGACGCAAGAAGCTTAGTGTAAGCGATTGATATTCATCCGCGATCGACCAAATGTACATCGCAATGATTATAGCGATCACAGCCATAAGAAAATCAACTAAAAGCAGGAGGGTTCGCCTTTCACGAGGCCGTAACCGCCATTTGGCTGAAGTTGGGGTAGTTTTAACTGCGATCATCTCAATGTCTCATTAATGCTGGGTATGACAAGCAAACCCCACAAGAAAGCTGCTCCCCACGAAAGATGGATAGTGGCTGTTGCCAGGGGGACCCCAATGGCGAGAGAAACGCTTTTATGTTTAAGGCTCATCTGGATTCCAATACCGAAGGTAACGGTAGTATATAGTATCACAATAATAGCTAACAACCAACGGGCAAGATTCCAAACTAGAGAGAGGAAACCCAGACCGAACAATGCTAACACAAACATAGGCGGAAGGATCTGACGCCATCTCAATGTCTTTGGATGTTTTCGCAGCATCTGAGCTTTCCAATATCCATACCGCCAGTATTGCTTAGATAGGTCCCGAAGAGTGGATCGTGCAAAGTATATGGAGTATATCGATGGATCCATCCATACCTTACCACCAGATTGTTTGAGGCGAACATTAAACTCGTAATCTTCATTGGTAAGCAGGGTTTCATCGAACATCCCGATCCTGTTAATTAATTCTTTGCGAAATGCACCAAATGGGACAGTTTCTACTTCTTGCGCAGCACCGCCAATTCGATATCGTGCATCCCCAGCAGCAAGTGGGTGCGAGGCCGCGATCGCGATGGCTCTTGCAATCCATGTAGATGCTCCGGGTTCGATCTTCCATATTCCACCTACATTGTCACCCGAACCTTCCTCCAATCCTTTCACACAGTTCTGGATGTAATCGTGATTGGGTATAGAATGGGCATCCAACCGTAGGATATACTTGCCTTTAGCGGCTTCAATCGCCCGATTTAATCCTGAGGGAATGATACGACGTATATTATCAATAATTCTAATCTCCAGCTGAGGATGAGTTAGTTGAAAATTATTAATTTCAGCTCGGGTGCGGTCCGTTGATAATCCATCCGCAATCACCACTTCAATCTCATTTAATGGATAAGTTTGACCGTATATTGCATCCAGAAGCTGGCAGATTGTTGCTTGTTCGTTATAACACGGCACGATCACGGATACATTGATCATTTGAATGGATGTGACATAATGTCGTTAGGATTGATAAATTGGTAGCATTCAAGATTGCATTGGGTCTTCAAAGGGATACTCTATTCATTAACGAAATACCAAGGCAATTGCTTCGATTTCGACCGCTGCACCCTTAGGTAAAGCAGCGACCTGAACCGTTGAGCGAACAGGAGGATTTTCCATAAAAAATTTAGCATATATCGTGTTCATACGGTTAAATTCAGTCATATCCTGGAGATAAACAGTGGTTTTGACCACCCAATCTAGTGATGATCCAGCTTCTTCAAGAATGTGTTGGATATTAAGTAAAGCCTGACTGGTTTCACTTTCGATTCCCCCTTCAACAATATTCCCACTCTCGGGAGTAATTCCCAGCTGACCAGCAGTAAAAATCAATTGCTCAGTTTTTATACCAGCTGAATATGGTCCAATCGCTTTTGGTGCTCGAGCTGTTCTGATAATCTCCTTAATCGGATTAGGCATATTGATCTCCTCGGGTTAATAGTACTTATAAATGTAGAATATGATAGTCGAATTACTCAAACTTTAGTAATTGAAGAATGTCTTCAAGTGCAGCAGTGAAAACCTCAGATAGGATTGCTTCATCGACTTGGTATGGTCCTCCAAAAACACCATCCTGATAAAGCTCGCGCGCTAGCTTTGCATTGACCAATCCAGGAATGCGAGGTGGGATCTTCTCCCCGTTGGGCAGGTCTCCCACTCGGGTAAATGGGAATGCTTCAATCCAGGCCGCATGAGAAGAACGAAGTCCATGTTTCATCGCCACCAATTCGACACTGTGTGCTTGCCACCAAGAGTACCAGGCTAATTGAAGTTGAGGTAAATTGTTTGTCACCTCATAAAGCCTGGCGCGAACAGAATCGTTTCCACCATGACCGTTTAGAATTAAAATGCGCTGAAATCCTTGGTGTTGTGCTGATCGTATCAAATCCTCAACTAAATCCATTAGTGTAGTTGCTCGTAAACTGAAGCTGCCGGGGTAATCGATAAAATATGGTGAGATCCCATAGTTGACTATTGGCGCGATCAATACGCCAGTATTTTGGCTAGCAGCATCTGCTAATGCCAGTGGAATTTTTGAATCAGCCAATAGACTTAAATAGCCATGCTGCTCACAAGCACCTAAAACTAATATCAATCGGTTTTCATTCTGCAAGTACTTCTCGACATCAAACCACGATAAGTCTTCAAATCTCATTGCTGAATTCCTTTGGCAAAATTATACATCTCCTGGATGTAATTACAAATTAATCATATCGGTTTGATAGGATGTAATCGTAGATAATATATGATTTTCGATAAGTTGACATGAATTTTACTTATGGTAAAATTATCGAGTTAAATCCTCAGAACCGACGAAAGTAATTAATTTATGTCTTTGTATTGGCAGCCCGATATAATTTCCCACTCCCAGGAGAATTGACATGCAGAGTGATTGGCTATTTATTGGTCTATTTCTGCTCATCGTTGCTTTATTTCCTGGTGCACCCATCTTTTTGGCGGGATTAATCAGTCCACATAGACCAAGCACCCGCAAATCCGAAACATACGAATGCGGCATTGAAACTGTAGGAGATACATGGGTTCAATTTCGAGTCCAGTATTATATTTTTGCTTTGACTTTCCTAGTATTTGACGTTGAGCTGGTATTTTTATTCCCGTGGGCGGTGGCTTTTGGACAGCTCTCGTTATTCGGCGTATTATCTGGGGTATTTTTTATCCTTATCCTGTTCGCTGAATTATTGGCAGCTTGGCGAAAAGGCGTTCTGGAGTGGGCATAGTGTTTCTTGGGAGGAGATATATAAAGGCTGAAGGAAATATCCCTCAGCCTTTTATTTGTTGATAACCTGGTTGTAATTGCAGTAGCTATACGAGGAGAGCAGGATGAATTTCTTTAGTGATCCGATCACTTTCATCGCAAATTGGTTAGGGAATCTATTGCTCGGTTGGGGAGTAACCCAGCCTGTGGTCACGGTGATATTAAAGTTCATCGGGGCCGGGTTGGTGGGTACATTTGGATTTTCCCTGGTAATTTTCACCATCTGGCTTGAACGAAAATTGTACGGCCGTATCCAAGATCGGTTGGGACCTAATCGTGTGGGTCCATGGGGTATTTTCCAGACATTCCCCGATATGATCAAAATCTTTACCAAAGAATATATTACCCCGGTTGGAGCTGATAAGGTTGTTTACAACTTGGCTCCAATTTTATCGGTATCTGCAGTGCTGCTCACATGGGCGGTTATACCATTTGCCCAAACCATTGTAGGTACAGATGTAAATGTAGGCGTGCTCTATCTTGTAGCTATCGGTGGGATTGGTGCCTTGGGGATTATCCTGGCTGGTTATTCTTCCAATAATAAATATTCATTATTAGGTGCGTTCCGGGCAGTGGCTCAAATCGTTTCATACGAAGTCCCGATGGTTCTGGCATTGTTGGTGCCAGTACTATTGGGTCGTTCTATGGGAGTGAACAGTCTGGTCAACGCACAAAGCGTTTGGTTTGTCATTATGTCTCCAATCGCTGCTTTTATCTTTTTCACCAGCTCGATGGCTGAAACTGGGCGCGCCCCGTTTGATTTGCTGGAGGCTGAGTCAGAGCTGGTAGCTGGATATCAGACTGAATATTCGGGTTTGAAATTTGGAATGTTTTATGTGGGAGAGTTCCTGCATGCTTTTACAATTTCTGCTCTTACGGCAACTCTCTTCCTTGGTGGTTGGCGAGGTCCTTGGGCTGAACAAATTCCTATTCTTGGTGTGGCTTGGTTCTTTATTAAAGCATTTATCGTTTATTTTGTTGTCGTATTAATAAGGATTTCGATGCCTCGCTTACGCATTGACCAGATGCTGAATTTCAATTGGAAGTTTCTTACTCCGTTAGCATTGGTATTGCTCATCGTTACCGCGGTCGTTGATAAAGTGTTCTATATAATTATCCCAGGATTTAATATACTGAATAGCATCATCCCATGGGTTCGGGCAGGTGTGCATCTTTTAGTAAACGTCATCATTGTGTTGATTACAGTCCAGATATTAAAAACTCATCGGATCAAAGGAGTACAGGTCGTGGGAAAGCCACGTCCAGTCGCAGTGGCTCCTGAACCTCCGGCCTCGGTGATTTCATAAAATGGAGTAATTATTTATGACGGCTGAGCAACTCATTTTTATAATTGTAGCTGCGGTCACGCTGGTGGCCGGTATATCGGTAGTCACGAGCCGTAACCTTATTCACTCGGCATTATGGCTGATATTGACCTTATTTGGGGTTGCTATATTTTATGTACTTTTAGATGCGGGATTTTTCGCAGTCATCCAGGTAATCATCTATATTGGTGCTATCGCCATCTTATTTATTTTTGCGGCTATGTTAACCAGGCGCGTTATGCAAGATACAGGTCCTCAGACGAATCCCAATTGGTGGCTCGGAGGATTGATTGCTTTATTATTGTTTGCTGGAATAG
>Ga0315277_10008920_pt1 | contig 12851 bp, 14 predicted proteins | sample YL17G05_15_MG_FD_203695 | JGI IMG/M metagenome (GOLD analysis project Ga0315277, IMG submission 203695) | Sediment microbial communities from Yellowstone Lake, YNP, Wyoming, USA - YL17G05_15 | ecosystem: Environmental > Aquatic > Freshwater > Lake > Sediment | place: USA: Wyoming | collected...
TGGAAATCCGGAAAAGGTACTATTGTACGGAACACCTCTTTCTAAAAAAAGCCCGTGCGCGCTCTTAATTCCGCTGTTTGGCAGGCGTCCTGATGACCATCAGGGGTCGGTTAGTGTGAATGGCGACACCAAGCGTGGTACTCCCGATGAGAAGCTCCGTCAATAAACTTTTCCCGTGCGCGCTCATAAGAATTAGTGAGATATCCTCTCTGTCTGCAAGGCTGATGATCTCGTCAGGCGGTCGACCTAAGCGTATATGGATCTTTATTGTGAACCCTGCACCAGCAAGGTCGGTTTTGATTCTCTCCAGCTTTTTTGTCGCCTCCTGGACATTTGCCTCGATCTCATCTTGGGTTTCCCCCTTCGTCACGACATGAAGTAAATGTACCTCGCCTAATCCTTCAATATCTTTTATTGATGACAGCGCCTTTTGGGCAGATTCAGAAAAATCTGTGGGTACTAATACATGGGAGAATATGCCGGAGCAGAACCTGCTAAATACGGCCCCCTCAAGCTCTTCGGCAAGACTGTCACGGATGATCAAAATATGCGTCTTTCCATGGCGCAATATATCAGCCGAAACGCTCCCAAGCAGGAGGCCCTTAACAAGTCCTCTCCCGCGGGAACCGATAATAATGTGTGAAACGTTCTCGCAATCGGCCTTCCTGAGAATTGCAGTTGAGATATCGCCACTTGTGATGACATCAACGGTCACCTTGACGATAAATCCAAGACTTTCCAGGAATTTTTTTTCCTCTGCCAGCTGAATTCTGACATTCTCGATATGTGCCTCGTGTGTCCAACCGTGCTTAGTGTGCTGGGTGGCATCGACAACATGCTGGAGGACGATCTCCTGTAGCCCGGGGATTCTGGTCAGGCATATAATTGTTTTTTTTGTGTGTTCAGAAAAATCTGTGGGAACTAATACCTTTCCAAACATCTTCGTTATCCCCCGTTGTTCTTACTCTCTTTTTTGTTATAATTTAAATTATCCATATCAGGTAGATTGGAATATCATGGTATTACTGATTCAGGAAATCAATACAGCATTGTCTGGCCGACCTGTTCTTCTGATCAGAAATTTTGGAGTCAATGGTTTTAAAGGAAGGGCACCTACTACCAAGTAATCGAAATCTTGCGATGTACGTACGTCAAAGCGGCAGTGAGCTCATAAAAATGTTTTATGCCCTCCTGATATACCATAAAAATCAAGGGGTTTTCATATGGCAGAAGAGATTAGAGACTTGATCGAAAAAATAAATCAGGAAGGAATCAAGGCCGCAGAGGAAAAGGCTCAAAATATTGAAGTGGCGGCCAGGCAAAGAGCCGATGATATCCTTGCACGGGCAAAGCATGAGGCAGAGGAAATGATTGCTGCCGCAAAAGACAGGATTCGCCGTGAAGACGAAACAGGAAAAACCCTGCTTACTCAAGCAGGAAGGGATCTGCTGCTCTCCTTAAGAAAAGAAATTAATGCCATGCTCGGGCGTATTGTGGTTTCAGATACCCAGCAGGCCTTGACACCCGAGGCACTATATAAACTTTTATCAGAAGTGATCAGGGACTATAGCGCGGGGGAAAGTAGCGACATTACGGTTTCAATCAATAATGATGATCTGGAAACCCTGGAAAAACACTTTTTACACAAACTCAGGGGAGAAACAAAGAAAAAGATCATTTTGAGGCCCGCAGAAGAAATTTCAGGAGGTTTTACCATAAGTTTTGACAACGGAAAATCCTGCTTTGATTTTACCGACAAAGCTCTGGCAGACTATATCGGCACATATGTTAAGCCGAAATTAAACCAGATTCTTCAGGAAGCAATGAAGGAAATGAAGTGAGATGGCAGATTTTTATCCCTATCTGATTGCAAGCCTGCCTATGCTGCATTTCGGCATGAAGCCGCCATTTTCTTTTGAGCGGTTTTTAGAAGTATGTCGCCCGTTTATCCCAAAAAAAGACTATCACCTGGTATGTACGTTGCCGAAACCTGAACAATATCGGGAAAATGGCAAAAGACACCGGACTATTCAGAAATGGATCGAATTCGAAGGTGCCTTAAGAAACGAGTTGGTTAAGATACGTGCAAGCGGAAAACACGTTGACCCTGCGACATATCTGCGTACCGTTGATTACAGCGGGTCTTCGCTCGTACCTGTTGTTATGGTAGCGAACACAAATACATCCATCCTTGATGCAGAAAAGACTCTCGATGAGATCCGCTGGAAGGCTTTAGAGGAGTTGTCAACAGGTCACTATTTTGATCTGGATTTATTGATAACCTATGCCTATAAATTATTGATACTCCAGCGTTGGGAGAAGATACGCAATGCGGACGGAACGATTCTGCTTGAACAGGCTTTACAGCATTAACGGGGTGTAAATGACAGTACCAAGAAAAGGCCGTATTACCAAAATCAGCGGCAATATGGTAACTGTCAGTTTCGATTCTCCGGTGATGCAGAATGAGGTTGCCTATATCCTGCACGAAGCAGAACGTCTTAAGTCAGAGATTATCCGTGTTCGCGGCAACCTTGCAGAGATGCAGGTCTATGAGGCAACCGGCGGTTTAAAAATTGGTGAAGAGGTTGAGTTTACCGGAGAGCTGCTTTCGGTTGAGTTAGGGCCGGGGATGCTCGGTCAGATATTCGACGGCCTGCAAAATCCTTTACCGGAGATCGCCAGACAATGCGGCTTTTTCTTACAGCGTGGCGTCTATATAAAGGCACTTTCTGATACGGAGGTCTGGGATTTCACTCCTCTGATGAAAACTGGTGGCAGAGTACGTGCTGGAGATAAAATCGGATTTGTTGCGGAAAAAATATTCAAACACTACTGTATGGTTCCCTTCTCCTTACAGGGGAATTATGAAATTGTGTCGATAGAAAATGCCGGCAAGTTCACGATACGCGAGGCGGTTGCATGGATAAAAGACCAGAAAGGAACGAAATATCCTGTGTATTTAAGCCAGAACTGGCCGGTGAAAATCCCGATTCAGGCATATGCGGAGAGACTGAAACCCGACGAACCTTTAGTTACCAAGATGCGTCTTATCGATTCGCTCTTTCCTGTCGCCCGGGGAGGAACGTATTGTATTCCCGGCCCTTTTGGAGCAGGGAAGACGGTCTTACAGCAATTAATCAGCCGGCATGCCGATGTGGATGTGGTAGTTATTGCTGCCTGTGGTGAACGAGCGGGAGAAATTGTCGAAACATTAAGAACATTCCCATCTATTGTTGATCCCAGAACCAACCGCCCTTTGAGCGACCGGACCGTCATTATCTGTAATACCAGTTCCATGCCTGTAGCAGCGAGGGAATCGAGTGTCTATACGGCGGTAACCATAGCCGAATATTACCGTCAGATGGGCCTTCACGTGCTTTTACTTGCGGATTCCACCTCGCGTTGGGCTCAGGCAATGCGTGAAATGTCCGGGAGGCTCGAAGAAATCCCCGGAGAAGAGGCGTTCCCTGCATATTTAGAGTCGCGTATCGCCTCTTTCTACGAAAGGGCAGGTGTGGTACGTTTACATGACGGTTCAACCGGTTCGGTTACTATTGGCGGAGCTGTTAGCCCTGCAGGGGGTAACTTTGAAGAGCCGGTAACCCAGGCAACGTTAAAAGTAGTTGGTGCTTTCCACGGCCTTTCACGTAGTCGTTCAGATGCCCGCAGATACCCTGCAATAGACCCGTTAATCAGTTGGAGCAAATATAAAAGTTTTATTGACGCGAAGCAGAAAGAGCGGGGGCACGGGATTCTGCGCAAAGGTTTCGATATTGCGCAAATGATGAAAGTTATCGGAGAAGAAGGGACGTCGCTTTCCGATTATGTGGACTACCTCAAAGCAGAATTTTTTGATTTTGTCTATCTGCAACAGAATGCCTTTGACGCAGTTGATGAAGCTACCCGCAAAGAACGGCAGATTTACATTTTTGATTTTATTTACCGTATTCTGGAATCGGAATTCATCTTTGAAGATAAAAATGCGGCTTTACATTTTTTCCAGCAGCTGAGACAGCTTTTCAGGGACTGGAACTCCATTACCTGGCAGAGCGATGCGTTTGAAGGAACCGAGAAAGAGATCAGGGCGTTTTTACTCGGGCGTTCAAGGAAAGGTTAGCATGCAGAAATTATATACCAGCATAAGCCAGATTGTCGGGGATGTCATTACTGTCGAGGCGGAAAACGTAGGCATTACGGAGCTTGCCCAGGTAACTACCAGACGTGGAACTTCCCTGGCCCAGGTTATCCGCCTTGATGGGAAAAAAGCATTTTTACAGGTTTTTGCCGGAAGCCGTGGCATTTCTACCGGGGACAGGATAAGGTTTCTAGGTCACCCGATGCGTATCGCCACCGGCACTATGCTTTTAGGTCGCATTTTTAACGGCAGCGGTAAACCCCTTGATAATGGGCCAGAACTTTCTGAAAATCTTGTCGACATTGGCGGGCCACCGGTTAACCCGGTAAAAAGAATTATCCCGAACAAGATGATTCGTACCGGCATACCCATGATCGATGTATTTAATTCTTTAGTTGAATCCCAGAAGCTTCCAATATTTTCCATCGCTGGCGAACCTTACAACGAACTGCTGGCAAGAATCGGAACCCAGGCGGAAATTGATATCATTATTTTAGGTGGCATGGGTTTAAAATATGATGATTACCTTTTCTTCAGAGACACCCTGGAAGAGCATGGTGCACTTTCCCATTCGATTGTGTTTATGCATACCGCAGCCGATCCGGTTGTGGAGTGTTTACTCGTTCCGGATATCAGTCTGGCGGTGGCAGAGAATTTTGCCCTGGAGGGAAAACGGGTTCTGGTACTATTGACGGATATGAGCAATTTCTGCGATGCGTTAAAAGAGATTGCCATCACTATGCAACAGATTCCTTCTAACCGTGGATATCCGGGAGATCTTTACAGCCTCCTTGCAGCCCGCTATGAAAAGGCGGTTGATTTTGACACCGCGGGCTCGATCACAATTCTTGCAGTAACCACCATGCCTGGAGATGACGTAACCCATCCGATTCCAGACAATACCGGCTATATTACAGAAGGACAATTTTATCTTAAGAACAGTGTTATCGAACCATTCGGTTCCTTAAGTCGCCTGAAGCAGCTGGTCAATGGCAAAACCCGGGATGATCACCGGACGATTATGGATACGATGATCCAGCTTTTTGCCGATTACCGCGAAGCACTGGAAAAGCAGGCAATGGGATTTCAGATGAGTGCCTGGGATATGAAACTTCTTAAATATGGAAAACTCTTTGAAAATAAAATGATGTCGTTAAAGGTAAATATCCCCTTGGAGAAAGCGCTGGATCTGGGCTGGGAGATTTTGCACGATTGTTTCTCTCCGGAAGAAACCGGGATTAAGAAATCCATCATAGATCAGTATTGGCCAGGCAAGCATGAAAATTAAATTTACACAGGGTGAATTGAAAAGACAAAGGGATGCCCTGCGGCAGTACGAGAGATATCTGCCCACACTGCAGCTTAAAAAGCAGCAGCTGCAGCTTGAAATTTTACACCAGCAGAGCGCTCTGAAAGACAGAAAGAATTCCTTATCCGAAAAGAAAAAATCAGCGGAAAACTGGTTGGGGCTTTTAGTTGAGGTTCCCGAAATCAGGCAATGGCTTACACCTGAAAAAATCTTCACCGCAAAGAAAAATATTGCCGGGATCGATATACCGGTTTTTGAACAAGTAGATTTTGACAAAGCAGAGTATGATTTATTTCTGACACCTCTTTGGGTGGACGCAGGATTAGAAACATTAAGGGATATGGTCTCTTTGCAAGAAGAGATACAAGTTATTGAAAAAGGAATATCTGTTCTAAAGCATGAATTGCGTATTACCACGCAGCGCGTCAATCTGTTCGAAAAGATAAAAATCCCCGAGGCAAAAGAAGCAATCCGCCTGATTAAAATCTATATCGGCGACCAGATGACCAATGCCGTTGGTCGCAGCAAAATTGCCAAAAATAAAATCGAAGAAGCAAATTTTGAGGAGATGGCGGTATGATTGTTCCGATGAAAAAGGCTACCATCCTTTTTAAAACCGGAGATGCAGAAACAACAGTAAAATATCTGCGTACATTGGGGGTTTTACACGTTGAGCACCAGAATCCGCCTGACGATAGAAATTTATCCGCGTTCCAGGAAAAAGGGGCCTTGATTAATTCCTCGTTTGATGTCCTGAACCGGGCGATAATGTCAGAGAAAACCATTCAACCTCAGAATAAAATCATAGGTGACTGGATAGCCGTTGCAAACCATATCATCGAACTCGGCAAGCGCCAGGAACAACTGGAGTCCTCATCCAGAAATATAATCGGTCAAATCAATGAGTGGGAACACTGGGGGGATGTTGATCTCAACCAGATTCAAAACCTGAGCCAAAGGGGCATTTATATCAATCTTTACCAAGTACCGGTAAAAGAAATAAAAAGTTTTCCCGATGACGTGATAGTGAAAACGATATTTACTGCAGGCGACATCGCCCATTGCGTGGCGATATCCCGCAGGCAATTCGAATGTACTTTTAAGGAAATTATTCCGCCTGAACACAGCCTGTCTTCGCTCAAATCACGACTCGCCGCAAATAATAAGGATATTGAGAAAATTAACGACGAAATTATTGAATCTGCTTGCTACTATGAAGCCTTTTTGGGAATAAAGGAAAAACTGGAGAAAGAGATCGAATTCCGGCAGGTAGTAAGCGGCATGGGGAAAGAAGGGGCAATCGGTTACGTTACTGGATACCTCCCGTATGACCTTGAAGGGCAGTTGTTTGCCGAGGCCAGAAGCAGGAAATGGGGGATCATGATCACGGATCCTTCGGCCGAGGATAATGTACCTACGCTCCTGCGCAATCCGAAATGGGTCGATAGGATCAAGCCTGTGTTTGAGCTCCTTGGGCTCACGCCCGGATATCGTGAACTTGACGTAAGTATGCCGTTTCTGATTTTTTTTGCCATTTTTTTCGGCATTCTCATAGGTGATGCAGGTTATGGGCTGGTCTATATCCTGATCACGCTGGGATTACAGAAAATGGTGAAGCTGAATACGGAGATGAAAACGACGGTTTCACTTTTTTATCTCTTAGGTTCCTGCGCAATAGTGTGGGGTGTTCTGACTGGCACCTTTTTTGGCCAGGCATGGTTGCTAAAATTAGGATTTAAGCCTCTTGTTCCACAGTTAAACGATGCCAACGTAATGCAGACGTTCTGCTTCTTCCTGGGAGCGTTGCACCTCTCCATTGCCCATTCCTGGCGGGCATACCTGAAATTTCCGTCGCTGAAAGCGCTTGCTGATGTCGGATGGATATGCGTACTCTGGACCGCATTTTTCATAGCCCGGACGATAATCCTGGGAGCAGAATTCCCCTCTTGGGGGATATGGTTGTTTGCTACAGGGATTGTTCTTGTGATTTTATGTACCAACCCCCAGGCTCATGTGCTCAGAGGCATCGGAGAAGGGTTGGGGACGGTGGCATTGAGTCTTATGAATAATTTTACCGATGTGATCTCGTATATACGTCTTTTTGCAGTTGGCCTGGCAACTCTCGCCATAGCAGAGACTACGAATACATTGTCATCAGGAATGGGGGATGGTGTCGTAGCGTTAGCGGCAGGAGTAGTAATTATTTTAATCGGCCATAGCTTAAACATCATCCTTGGGCCGATGTCAGTACTTGTGCACGGCGTCAGGCTCAATGTGCTGGAATTTTCGGGGCATGCGAATGTATCATGGAGTGGGTTTACATTCGAGCCGCTCAAAGAATGAACAGGAGAATATCATGACTGGGGATCTGGGATTAGGTCTGGTGCTTGGCTTGTCGGCCTTAGGGTCTGCCGCCGGCGCAGGTATCGCAGGAATGGCTGCAATAGGGGCATGGAAGAAGAATTACAGCCAGAATAAGCCGGCAGCATTTTTGCTCGTTGCATTTGCCGCTGCGCCGCTTACCCAGACGATTTATGGTATGATCGTAATGAACAGGATGTATGAACTTGCCGCACAAGGCAATGACCTTTGGGGTATCGGCGCCTTTTGCGGCGCAGCTATAGGCCTTTCTGCATACTTTCAGGGTTCATGTGCTGCCTGCGCCTGCGATGCCATGGGAGAAACCGGTAAAGGATTCGGCAATTACATGATCATATTAGGTTTGACCGAAACCGTGGCTCTGCTGGTGATGGCGTTTACCCTGGGGATCCTGGGCAGGTTTGCCTAGGAAAAAATTCGCATAGTCAGCGCAGGTATATCATACCTGTCCAGTATTTTGGCCTGGTAAAAAAACCTGATTATTAATATCAGGTTCTTGCTCTTCTTTTCCCAAAGAGTGCTTTTCTGCAGGCAGCAGAATTACGGGTGGAACTGTTCCTGCTCATTCAGGATTTATCTATTCCAAACGTCTGAATTCACCTGCCCTTGATATAAGTGTTTTTGGAGGATGTTAAACCTCAGGAGAATTATAGTCGCCAGAAGCTCGCGCCGTTAATATAAAGGACAGGACATCGATACGTTATCCGATCGGGAATGCTCTGATGTTGCATTCGGGATGAACACAATGACAACCGTTATGAAATCATCCGGAGAGACCAGCCTTATTTGTTTCCCCTAATTCCGGCTTACGGATGATGATCACCGGTCGTTTTGCGTTCATAGCCACCGTATACGCTGTGCTGCCGAGCAAAAGTTCACGGAACCAGCCTTTTCCATGGGAACTCATCCAGATGACAGACACGTCCTCTTCGTCGGCAATTCGCGTGATCTCAAAGCTGGGATTCCCCGTCCTTACGATTGTCCTTACTTCGATGCCCTGTGCGGCAAGACTGCTGCGGATTGCTTCTATCTGACCCTTCGCCTTTTGGACGGCATCCTCGATCTCAGTTTCGGTCTCGCCCTGAGAAACAACATGGAGAAGGATAACCTCTCTCACCCCTTTTGTCCTGCTGAGAAGGGCTATCGCACTGTCTGAGAATCGGGAAAAATCAATCGGACAGAGGACCCTGAAGAGGATCATCGGGCAGAACATTTGATAGGTCTTCGCCCTCATCTCATCGATAATTTTATGGCGCATGATCAGCACATTGGTCCTGCTGCGGCGGAGGACCGCCTTTGATACACTGCCAAGGAGGATCGCATCCACGAGGCTGTTGCCCCGTGCACCGACAACGATCAGGGAAACGCCTCTTTCCTCGGCTGTTTCGATGATTGCTCCGGCGGTGTCGGATGATGTCTTGACCGCGATTGTCACCCTGAGGTTCTGGCTGAGGTTTTCAAGGTGGCGTTTCTCTTCCTTGAGGAAATTATTTTCGCCCATCTGGAAGAATGTATCGCTTATCTCTCCACCACCTCTCGGAGATCTGGCCACTTCGACAACGTGGAACAGGATGACATCACGGGCTCCGGGAAAGCCGGCTATGCAGTCAAGTGTTTTCTTTGCATACGCCGAGAAATCAGTCGTGAACAGTATTTTTTCGAACATAGGTCACTCCAATAGATATATCGAAGGGTTGGCAGCTGACGAGGCGAAATGGACGGGACTCTTTTTGAACAATAAATACTATTTACGATATTTAATGCTATCTTGATGTATCATTATCGATACTTTTTCGTTCGGGCTTCACCAAGGCAGACAGCGTCATATCTTCCGAGCGTCCAAAAGCTGAGTAGGTATTTAATCCCCTCTTTCGCTTCTTATTCTATCCTCTTTAAATTATCCCCGATCATTTTTTTGTCTGCTTTTTCTTGAATTTAACAAGTATAATAAAATACATTTCTTACCCTTTGCCCGTTGAGGGCATTGCACCCCAGGGGGAAGTCTCTATAAAAAGATTACCCAAAAAAAGGAAATGTAGATTTCACTTATTTTATATGAGCCAAACACCTGTTACAGGAGCATAATTATTGCCGCAATAACGAATCCCAGGATGGTCATCGTCTCCGGAATAGCCTCAAGTATGATTATAATTCCTGCACTCTCCGGTTTCTCTGCAATAGTCCCGGCTCCCGCCGAACCAATTCTGGATTGTGCCCAACCAGTGGCAATTGCACCGGCAAAAAATGCTAATGCGGCCCCGATCGGCTTTGCCCATTCATCGACCATTCACACCACTTCCACATCATTCTCGTGATATCTGCCGCCTCCCTTTGAGGCTCCCCAATAGTGTCCCATCGTCATAGAACCGTATTGTTTGCCTGGGTATTCTTTAGTGATCGGATGGGAGTATATCACAATAGCGTGAACTACTATATAAAGATTTGATGGTGTATCAATCGCGTAATCAATGATTCTACCGATTCCGAATGATAAATAAGCGGTCATGAGGTAAAGTACTACAATATCCATGAATGGAAAAAATAGTTCCGGTCCAGATCCGGTTACCCGTTGAATTGGTCAACATTATGGCGAGTATCTACAGGAAAAAAGGAACTCAAGCAGTGCTGATTTTGTTATTTAGAAGACTATCCCGACAATAGAGCGCAAAAGTTTTGTCCATACTATCAATTAGATTTATGCTGAGGTTCTCGATGAGAACGGGAAGGCCAACGGGATACTGCAGAGGCGGGTACGGTCAATATTAAAAGGGATGCTTACCGAATCATGACAGAAATGATACCAATATCTCCATTGCTATCAGTTGCTACTATTACTTTCGCATTTTCTTTAGGAAAAATTTCATAATATTGGATTGAAATTGCATAGGACCTGTGTTGTCATGAATTAGAAATGAGAGCGACAGGATGAAATAGAAGATATGCATATCACCTTTTAAAGGGGAAGTTCCAAGGTATGGAAATGATACATGTGAACATGCATTTTTCATTGAAAAAGGTAATACTTTCATGCGTTCTTCTCAATTGTGTTGTTATCGGGTTATCATCAGTACTTATCATTATTCTCTCCCGTATCTATTTTAACAACAGCGGGATTATGGGATTTTTTGAACTGGGCATTATAGGAGTTCTTCTACCGACAGCTGGAATCATTGCAGGATTTAAAATCGGTGATTTATATATATTTATTTATAATACATTTGCAGGTCTCTTGAACATTCATAAAATCGAATTGAATACTAGTGCACCATGTCATCTAATATTTTTAAAAAGTTAGTCAAAAGTACTTTATCTTAGTACGATCTATGAAGATTTATGAATAAGGCTTACCGAGTAGATTTAACGGATGAAGAACGGAAGCAATTAGAGGACTTGGTCAGGAAGGGAAAAGGGCCAGCATACCGGATAAGACATGGGTACATCCTCTTAAATTCCGACATAAAGAAACCGAAGAAATCTGACCAGGAAATAGCCGATTATCTACATTGTCATCTCCAGACGGTGTACAACATCCGCAAACGATTTGTGGAGGAAGGACTTGAAGCAGCGCTGGAGAGAAAACAGCGTGAAACCCCGCCAACTCCCAATATTCTTGATGGAGAAAAAGAGGCAAAGCTCATCACCCTTGCATGCAGCAAACCACCCGATGGACGAGGCTGCTGGACATTACGGTTACTCTCCGACAAACTCATTGAATTGGAGATTGTTGAGACAATATCACCAAATACCGTTGGTCGAGCGTTAAAAAAACGAATTAAAACCGCATCTTCGAAAATGTTGGGTAATACCTCCCGCTCAAAGCGATGAGTTTGTTGCCCACATGGAGGACATTTTAGAACTGTACAGGTGTCCCTATTCCACACATATTCCGTTGATCTGCATGGATGAGCAACCGATCCAGCTCATAAAGGAAGTTCGTACGCCTCTGCCACTTGGGCCGAACCACGTAGAGAAATATGATTATGAATATCAGAGGAATGGAACGGCGAATGTCTTCATGTTCACTGAACCGCTGAACGGGTGGAGAAAGGTAAGCATCAGAGAGAAAAAGAAGAAAGAAGACTGGGCGATGGAAATCCGCTCATTACTAACTGAATTTTATCCCGATGCAGACCGGGTTATTCTTGTCTGTGACAACTACAATACTCACACGATAGGCGCTTTATTCAAAACATTTGCACCAGAAGAGGCTTCTGCCTTAATGAAACGGTTAGAAATTCACCATACACCGAAACACGGGAGCTGGCTTAACATCGCTGAAATTGAATTGAGTGCTTTTACTCGACAGTGTTTAGGTGGAAGAAGAATCGGGGATCTTGATCTGCTCCGGTTTGAGGCTGATAAGTGGGAACGGACTCGCAATGGTAACCAAAAATCTGTGGATTGGCAATTTACCTCTCAAGATGCCCGAGTGAAATTGAAAAGACTATACCCTCAAATTAAGATGAATTAGTGCACTAGTATGTATCCAAATTAAGCAGATACATCAAGGAACTCTGGAATGGCTCAAGATCGAGTATTCCGCCTGCTGTTTTTATGATTTATTATTTATATGACCATCAGATTTTTAATCTGTTACACCTGATACTAATCCTGAATTCTTTATGAGCTTATGGCAGTGGTTTATTCCGCAGGACAAGGTCTTTTTCGATCTGTTTGAGCAGCAGGTGACGATCGTTTCGGATGCAGGACACAAGCTTGTCAACCTGACAAAGGATTTCACCAACGTGAAGGAGAAACGCCACGAGATCGAGCTGCTCGAACAAAGGGGTGACGACATAACCCATGCCATTTACGAGCGGTTGAACCGGACCCGCAATCCCCCACTTACACCTGCAGAGATCTCCACCCTTGCCTCCTCACTCGATGAAGTGCTTGACTATATCGATGGATCAGCGGAAAAGATGGTCTATTATGGAATCGAATCGTCAGACTCCTACATGGTGGAACTCTCAAAACTGATCCACTTATCAACGGTTGAGATCGAAGCAGCTGTCAAGAGTATCC